>Ga0180433_10009812_pt1 | contig 11646 bp, 12 predicted proteins | sample SS_ome_8_FD_132980 | JGI IMG/M metagenome (GOLD analysis project Ga0180433, IMG submission 132980) | Hypersaline lake sediment archaeal communities from the Salton Sea, California, USA - SS_1_D_1 metaG | ecosystem: Environmental > Aquatic > Non-marine Saline and Alkaline > Hypersaline >... | reverse complement strand
TTTTAAAATTTGAATTTTATTTAAAAAAAAATATTTTTTACAAATAATAATTTTTTTAAATTATTTGTAAAAACAATAATAGGGACTAAAAATAAAGTTTCGTCCCTATTTTTGTATAACAATATATTCCCCACTATCTTCAATTAAACTCATTCTTGTATTTATTTCTGTTAGTAAATTATCTAAATCCTCACTACTCATACCATTTCTTAATAATCTTGCTGATATATCCCTATATAAATCATTATACTGTAAATTTGAAGTATTATGAGAATGTATTTTTCCTTCTAAATCCATACTTGACGATATGGCAGAAGTTATAGCAGAAATAGATGTTGCTGTTAATGCTATTATTGATGTTATAGGACTTACCGGTGTTAATGATAATACTAAACTTGAAACCGATATAGCATTTAATCCATTTACAAAAGATTTAATAAAAGTATTTATTTTTTTTAATTTACCAAATTTTTTATAATGTATATTTTTCCTCTTTTTAACATCTTCTAATATATTCCTAATTAATCCTACTTTACCCATATAATTATTAGGTGTTTCAATTAATTCAATTGTTTCATTATTTTTATTATCTATCATTTTATTATATTCTTCTATAAATAATCTTTGGATTTTTTTTTCATAATTATCATTAATTTCTATAGTATTAATAGTATATAATTTACTTAACCCTATCATTTAATATTTAAACAGCAAAATTTTTTCTTAAAGTTATTTAGGTTTATTTTACGACCTTTTGAAACTTCTATAATAAAATCAATAGTAGAAGAAATTAAATATTTATATCTTTCATAGGGTTCATCGCCCATGATAGATTTAATATTATTTAGAACAATCACTTTTTTTTCTACCCCACTTTTATCAATAAATTGTTCCGCTTTTTCCATCATCTTAATTATTGTATCTACAATATTTTCCTCATTAATTAAATTATCATTCATTTTTTATTTTATTATATTATATTATAATAAAATAAAATGATAAATTATTTACAATATCTTTTAGGATATGCTGAGTTTAATGAATACGAAGCAGACGAAAAAAGTAAGAGACAAAAATATTTATGTTGTGAGATAATAAAAAACAGTAATATTAAACTAAAAAAGGTTAATATTAATGATGGATTATTACAATATGAGTTAAATAGACTTAATAACCAAGATTACCCACAATTACCAAAGTTTAGAAAGAAAAGAACAAGAAATATTTAATTTAGAAAACTAATGCATTTATTTTCAAGTTTATCTAATCTTTTATTTATTTTCTTTTGATAAACTTTTGATAAATTTAAATCTTTAGGCATATCATTTAATATATTATCATATTCAGTATCAAATTCTTCCATAATATCCTTAAATTCTTTTTCAAGGTGTTTTAAATCTCCTTTTGTTATTGTCTTTTTTTTGTCTAGATTAGAATATATATCTTCTAAATAATTCTCTAAATTATCCATTAATATATCAATATCATCAGTAAATATTTTTAATTCTTGTCTTTTATTAATTACTTTATTTACCTTTTTCTCAAATTCGTCCTCTTCATCACTATCATCACTATTATTTTCATCTCTTTCTACTTCTTTTTCAATTTCTTTTATAAAATCAAAATCAAAGTTCTCTTCTTTTTCATCTGTTTCATCACCGTCATCAACTTCTCTATTTAATTCGTCTTCTTTTTCGTCTTCTGTTTCTTCTTCTTCTGTTTGTTCTTGGTCTGTTTTATCATTACCATCATCATCACTTAAATCATCTAACTGTGTTGGTCTATTTTCTAATTCATTTAATTTATTTTCAATTTCTTGTTTTCGTCTTAACATTTCTTCATTTGTTAAAAAGTTAGGCATAATTTTATATTTTTATTATATATTAATAAAAGAAAATTTTTAAAAAAAAAATATTTTCATATTATATAATAAAAAAAAATGAATTCACAAATTTCATTAGAAGAATTAGAAAAAATGAAAGTTTTAGGTAAAGGAGGATTAAGGGAGTTTATTGTTAAAAATAAAATATTTAAGGGAATAGCAAACTTGAAAAGACAACAACTTCTTGACAAAATTATAAATTCTGATTGGTGGAAACAAAGAACAGAACAAAAAGAACAAAAAGAAGAGACAGAGGAAAAAGAGGAAAAAGAAGAAAAAGAAGAGAAAGAAGAGAAAAAGATGCAAAAGAAAGAAACTAAAACAAAAAAGAAAAAAGGCGATAATTCTTTAAAAGAATGTTTAACAGAAAAACAAAAATTAAAAGCAGAATTAAAAGAATTAGAGAAAAAAATAAAACTGGGTGAAAGTATTAGACAAGAACAAGAACAATTAAAAGCAGAATTATTAGAATTAAAACAAGAATTAAAAGAAGAACAAAAAGAAAAGAAAGAAGAAAAAAAGGAAGAAAAAAAAGAGGAAAAAGAAGAAAAGAAAGAACTTATTAATTTAGATAAAGAAGATATAATTTTAAAAAGTAATCAAAAAGAAGATAAAAAACTTGAAGAAATTGATACAAAAGAAGAAAAAGATGCAAAAGAAAAGAAAGAAGAAAAAGAAGAAAAGAAAGATTTATCACATACACCCCATAAAAAGGGGTTAATATCTCATAAAGAAAAATCACAGAAAAATATTGATGTAGGGCATACAATTGTAAATGTTTATTGTGGGGGACATAGCGACCCAAATTATCCTATTCCTCAATATGTAGCAAGACAAGCATTAAATAGTAATAATTTACCATTACATCAACAACAAGAAATAGGAGACTTTATTAGACAACAACAACCAAATTTAACACAAGCACCACAAGCACCACCATTTATACCACCACAACCACCAACCGCACCAACCGCACCAACCGCACCACAACCACCAAAACCAAAACCGCAAGTTAGAAAATTTCCACCGGTGCAAACAACAAAACCGGTTAGAATATCGGATATTAAACCTCAAGAAAGAGACGACGATGAAAGTGAGGACGAAATAGAAAAAGAAGAAAGATTAGAAAGAGAAGAACAAGAAAAATTAGAAAAAATAAAGGCAGAGAGAATAGCAGAAGCACAAAGCGGAAGTAAAAAAGGATTTAATCCTAAATTTATGGAAAGATTAAGCCAAAAATTAGGGGCGAGAATGTAATATTATTTTTTCTTTTTATCAATACTTTGAACTAATCTAATTTGTTTTTTAGCATTTTCTAAAGTTGTAGATTTTGATAAAATCCTTCCAGTTTCTTTATTTCTAACTCTATATAAATTCTTTTTTGGTAATTTACGAATTGAATAAGGCATTAATTTTATTATAATAAATTAAAATATTTTATTTTATTATAATATAATAAATCATGGATAAATCCAAAAATGATGAAACAGAACAATTAAGGAAACGAGTTGCTGAATTAGAAGCACAATTAAAGAAAAAAGAAGAGGCTAAAGGAAGAGCCTTTCAAAGAAAACTTTTAAAAAAAACTGGTTTAAAGAAATTATCAAAAGAAGAACTTGAAACTCTTGAAGAAGATTACACAAATTTATTAGAAGGAAGAAAACCCTTAATTGAGGGTAAATTACCTATTACTTTACAAAATCATCAAAAACGATTTATTGAAGCATTTTTATATTCTAATTTAAGAAGTGCTATTTTATTTCACGGTGTAGGAACTGGTAAAACTTTTAGTGCAGTAGCAACAACAAAAGCATATTTACAAATATATCCAAAAAATAAAGTTATGGTTATTACTCCTCCGGCATTATTATTTAATTTTATTGATAGTATGATTGCTTACGGATTAAATCCACAAGATAAACGATTTTCTTATTATTCTTATACTACTTTTGCTAATAAAAAGATTGATACAAAAGATAGTTTATTAATTGTTGATGAGGCACATAATTTAAGAACTGTTATAGATATTGACGAACAAACAGATGAAGATACTGGAAGGGTAAAAGAATTTGTGAGAACTGGTAAAAGACCATTTTTAACAATAAAGAAAGCAGAAAAAGCCCATAAAGTAATATTACTAACAGCAACACCTTTTATTAACAAACCTTATGATATTGAGAATTTACTTGCTATTGGTGAGGGTAGATTACCTTATAATGAGGATGTTTTTGGTAATATGATTAGTGATGATAAGGGGCGATATGATTATTTTAAATACAGAATATCTAAATTCTTTAATCCGGTAGGAGATGAAAATTTCCCAGAAAAACGAGAGAAATTTGTTCCTATTGAAATTGAAAGAGATACAAAAGAGGGAGATAAAATAGTTGCACGAGCCGGTAAAATGAACCCCGCTTATGTTTATAGTAGGCTTTCATCATTAGAAACTAATAATGCTAAATTTAAGTATATTGTTAATGAAATTAATAAACCAGAAAATAACGGTAAAAAATTTGTTGTTTATACAAGTTTTATGACCGGTGTTTCTAAAATTGAAAAATATTTAAATAAAGGTGGTATTGATAAAATTGGTGTTATTAGTGGTAAAAAATCAACTATAGAAAAGGCTAATGCTATTGATGCTTACAATAATGACGAAATAAGAGTTATGATTATAACAAGAGCGGGTGCAGAAGGAGTTAGTTTAAATGAAACAAGGGGAATTTTTGTTATTGATGGTGTATGGAACGAAGCATTATATACTCAAATTGTAGCAAGAGCAATAAGGTATAAATCCCATGCAAAATTACCTAAAAACGATAGATTTGTTAATGTTTATAAATTATTTGTTTGTTATCCAAATGAGGGAGAAGAATTAGAAAAAATTAATAAAGGTGGTAAATTTAATTATAGTGAATGGTTAAATTCGTTTTTAACAGTAAAAAAGTTAGAAAAAACACAAAAAACAATTAATAAAGGTTTTAGTTTGGAAAAATTAAGCACTCTTAAAAAGGGGACTGAAGAAAGACGAGAATATTTAAAAAATAATATGGCTTTTCCTAAAAATAAGGCGGGTTTTGTCGCTCAAGATATTATTAGTAATTTTGAAGGTATGCCTTCAACAGACTTTTACATGTTTGTTCTTCAAAAATCAAAATTACAAGTAATTGATAAATTAATTGAAGAATTAACTAAAATACCGGTTATTGAAAAAACTATTAGTGATATGCCGGAAGTTAGAAAATTATATGACGAAATCCATAATAATCCTATGGGTAAAACTGATGAGGAATTTATTAAAGATTTACAAAAAATATTACAAGGAGAAGAAATTAAGGCTAATAAACTATTAGAAAGAAGTATTGATAATAAAGAAAGTAAATTAAGTAAATTTATTGAAAAGAAAAAAGAAGTATCCGCTTTACTAAAAGCAAAAATGAAAGTTAGAGTTAAACAAGAATTTTTTACACCAACCGAATTTGTTGATGAATTAATTACTTTAAGCGGTTTTGAATTTTCAACACCAGATAGAATTTATAACATATTAGAACCAAGTGCCGGTTGGGGTAATATTGTTAAAGGATTAATAAAAGTTATTCAAAGAAAAAAATTAAATTGTGATATTGATTTAGTTGAAATACAACCAGATAATAGAAAAGTTTTACAAGAGTTAAGTGATATTATACCACACATGATACATTTACAAAAAGAACCAGACTTTATACAATTCTTATCAAGTAAAAAATATGATTATGTTTTTATGAACCCTCCATTCCATTTACAAGCATCAAAAAATAAAGAATATACTAAAGATGTTTATTCTTATCATTTTGTTATGAGAGCATATGCTATGTTAAAAGAAGATGGTGTTTTAGTTGCAATTACCGGTAGAGAATGGGAGAAAAATGATTATGCTAAAAAGTTTTACAAATCAATAAAAGCAAAAACAATAAATAAAACTGTTAAATGGGGCGGTCAAGATTTAAAAAAGGGTGCAGAAGTTAGTAAATTAGATATTACATTTATTAAAATTGTTAAAAATGTTGATAATCCTAAATTAGATAATGATTTAATTGAATTAACTGACAAATTAGTAAAACAACCAGAAAAAAAACAAGATCGGGAAATGGTTGAATTGAAAGAAGAATTAGAAGAAGAAAAACCAAAAAGAGAGAAAAAAGAAGAAAAACCTAAAAAAGAACAAAAAGAACAAACAACAACAGATAAACCAAAAAGAAGAGGAAGACCTAAAAAACCTCCAAAAACAGAGGAACAAAAACAACAGATAAAGGACTTTTCTTCAATTATGAAAAAGGTTAAAAATTTTAAACTTGTAACAGAAGCCAAATTAAAAAAGTTTAGGTCAAAGAAAGATGCCAGAGTTGAAGTTAAAGCAAGTGAAAGAAAATTTGATAATTTTTTAATTGATGTTGATGAGGAATTAAATGAAATGTTTGACAAAGGAACACCTACTAAAGAACTTAATGAAATTAAAAAAATGTTTGATTATTATGTATTTCAAGTTAGGGATAAGATTGCTGATTTATATAAATTTGTTGATGATTTAAAAAATACACCAGAAGAAAGAGAACCATTTACAAGTAAATTTAAAAAGAAAAAAATATCGGATTTTTAAAAAAAATAAATTAAAATATTTAATTATTATATAATAAAAATGAGTTTAAACAAATTAACAACATCTACAGATTATTTAGAAAAACAATACCTAAATATAGGTTGTAATGATATAAAATGTAGTTCATTGGAAGTAAAGGGCGAACCAGTTGGGGTTTCTTTTGAATATAACCCAGTTATAGTCCCAGTAACACCCGCAGATGCTGATTTTCAAAATGTTACAGCATTATACAATACTATTGGAGACCATATGAATATTGATTGTCTATTTTTTAGTGTTATTTTACCGACTAATACAAATGACTTAACATTTCAAATACCTATGCCAGATGGATATATAGGTTATGGTTCGGGGTTAGGTTTTGTTTCTTTAGTTGCTAATTGTGTTGATAGTAATGGTAATGAATTTCACCCTCATATTTCTCAATTTGAGACAGATAATCGTTCTATTAGGGTTCATATGTTATCAACAACTCAATTACAAGGTTTATTTGCTATTTCTATTCATATTACTTGTAAAGTTGTAAAAGAATAAATTTATATTAAATAATTATATAGTATAAATGAATGATAAAATACCCGATAATGTTTTAAATCCTATTTTGTATAAAAAGGCAAAAATAATTGCTGATAAAACCTATAAAAGACATAGTGCTTATAAATCCATGTTTTTAGTAAAAACTTATAAAGAATTGGGCGGAAAATATAGCACAGATAAAACTAATGATACTGGAAAATGGTTAAAACAAAAATGGGTTAGTGTTGAGGATTATATTAATGGTAGAATTATTGAATGTGGTGAAAAATCTATAGGAAAAAATTTATGCCGTCCTATGTATAAGGAAGGTGATAATATTTTAACTATTGGAGAAATTGTAAATAAACACGGAAAAAAGGCGATTAGAGATATTATCAAGAAGAAAAAACTAAATATGGATAAATATATTGACTGGAAAACATTAAAATTGAGATAAAATTTAATAATAATTTTTTTTATTGCAAATAATAAAAAATATAATATATAGAAAATTTTTTTGAAATAATTATTTTTTTAAAAAAAAAAAAATATTTTCTATATATATATAAAGAAATAGAACTATGTTATTATATAATATGAAAACCGAATTTTTAAGTTGCGAAGAAACTTTTAATGCTGACTATCTTAACTATATTGTTAAGAACTTTGAAGAGTTTAAGCCTCTTTTACGATGGAGAGAAAGATATGACGAAATTGACCCTTTCAAGATTATTAAGAAATATTTACATAGAAGCAGATACGGAAATGTAAGAGTAGATTATAAACAAAATGAGGGGAAAGGGCGATTTTGTGCTATTGGTTCCATGTCTTTACAGACAATACCACGAGAAATTAGGCAAACTATCTGTAAAGATTATTACATAGATATTGATATGTGTAATGCACACCCCATAATTTTAGAATGGTTATGTAAGAAAAATGGTTTTGAATGCAAGGAATTAACTAATTATATCAATAATAGAGACGAATTATTAAAGAAAGTTAAATTTAATGGAAAATACACTAAAGATAAGGCGAAACAAGTATATCTTGCTTTAACAAATGGAGGGGTTAAAGATTATCAAGAATGTGATAATATCAAGGAAAAAGATATACACGATATTGAAACATTAAACGATGATTTAACAAGATATAAAAACGAAATGATAAGATTACATAGATTATTTAGTCAAACAGACCCTAAAGGATTTGAAAAAGTAAAAGAAAAGAGAAAAAAGGCTAATAAAGATTATAACCACGAAGCGGGGTTTATGAATACATTATTATGTGATATGGAAAATACATTATTAATGGAAATGTGGAAATTCTTTGGAACTCCTAAAAATGCTGTATTATGTTTTGATGGTATTATGTTGAGAAATGATAAAGAATATGATATTGATGCTTGTTCTCAATATATTATTAAAAAGTTTGATATGCCATTATTTAAATTATCAGTAAAGGAAATGACAGAATTTATTGATATGTCTAAATATAATATCCCTAAATATCAGTATTTTAGATTAGATTATTATGCTGATTTTAGAAATTTAGTAAAAGAAGACGAAGTTTATGAGGAATGGTTAGAAGAATGGATTAATAACAGTCTTAAATTAATTGAAAATGACGGAAAACAATATTTTATAACAAGAAATAAAAGAGTTGTTGTTTTTAGTGATAAAACCCAAGAAATTAGGGACGAATGGAAACCTATTAAAACAGAAGAGATTGAAAAGTCTTTAAAAGTTAAAATTAAGACTAAAAATATTTATTATGATTATCATTTTCACCAGAAATACAAGGCAATGAAAAAGAAAGAAAAAGATGCATTAAATATTAGTAAAGAAGAAATTAATAAACTAACTAATTGGTATTCTTACACAACCTTAGGTAATACAAGCACCAAATTAGGAGACGGTTATTTATCATATCTTATGGAGGAGAGAAAGATTGATAGTTATAATTCAACTGATTTTTACCCATTATTACAAAGATTAGAAAAATTACCTTTAGAAGATACATTTAATTTATTTACAAAATTTCCATTTGAAGACCAAGAAATTAAACAAAATATTAATTTTGAAGATAGTTTATTATGTAAGCATTTGAGAGAAGACTTTTTTAATGGTGATGAGAAAGAATTAAGCCACTTTTTAGACCATATAGCGGATATTTTACAAGACCCAGCAAGAATTAAGGGAACATCACATTTATTTTATAGTCCTCAAGGTTGCGGAAAGGGTTTATTATTCAAGTTTATGAGTAAAATGTTAGGAGTTAGTAATGTTATTAGTATAATTAATACAGATACTTATTTTGATAAAAATTTTAATAGTGATGTAGGCAATAAATTATTAAAGGTATTTGAAGAAGTAAGCGAAAAAGGCAGTGCTTTTAAAAATCACAATAGATTAAAGGGCGAACAGACGAGCGAAACGGAAAGAATTGAGCCTAAAGGAATTGACCCTTATTATAATAGACACTGTGCGAGATTTTGGTATTTTACCAATAATGAAAACTCATTATATATTGAAAATGATGACAGAAGACATACATTACACAAAATTAGTGCTAAACATCAAAATAATTATGATTATTTTAAACCTATATGGGACGAAATAAAAGATGTTGAGTTTTTGAAAAATGCTTTTGAATATTTTGCTACAAGAAAATATGACGAAAAGAATGTAATGAATAGTTATACTACACAATATAAGAAAGAACAAAAAGATGCAAATTTACCTAATGGAATTAAGTTTATTCTTGATTTTGTTAATAAAGAGTTTAATAAGATTGAGGATAAAGATATTAAAATAACAAGTGAAACACTAAAAGATAGATATAAATTATACTGTGCTGATATAGGAATGAAATACCATGTAAATACTTTAAATACACAAATTAGAAAAATAGGAATTTTAGAACCTAAACAACTTAAATTTAAATATAATGATGGTTCAATTAAAAAGAAATTTTGTTATAAAATTAATACTTGGAAATTACAAGAAGAAATGAGGCGATTTTTACAAGATGACGAATATATGCTACAAGGTTCTATTAATGATATTGAAGAGTGTAAAAGTGATGATTTATACAGAGAAAAACGATTATGTGATTATGATGACGATGATTTAGATGAAATTAATGAGATGTTATAAAAATAAATCATCGTCCCTAAAAACAAAAACCGAAAATCAAAAATAGGGACTTTTAAAATGACTTAAAGAAATAGGTATTTATATATATAACAATTGTAATGTATTCTAAAGGAATTATATATAAAATTATTTGTAATTTAGACAATAATATCTGTTATATTGGTTCAACATTTAACCAATTACGGCATAGATGGAATAGTCATAAGTCTAAATTTAATGCTTGGTTAAAAAATAAAGATATTAAAGGTGGTAGATGTAGTATGTTTAAATATTTTGAAGAATATGGTATTGAAAACTTTACTATTATAAAAATAAAAGAATATTTGGTTTTTAGAGAAAATAACAAAGATAATAGGCATTTATTAGCATACGAACAATTATGGATTAATAGGACTAAATGTATAAATAATGATATGGCATTTGCATTGATAAAAAATAATAGAATAACTAAAAAAAAATATAGTCAATATGACAAAGGCTATAATACAAAAACTAAAGAAGAGATTTTAATAAGACAAAGAGAATATAAAAAACAATATCGGCAAGATAATAAAGAAAAATTAAGAACAATTATTAAATGTGATTGTGGTGGTAAATATCAAGTAAATAATAAATGGTCTCATATTAGGACTAATAAACATAAAAAATATTTTAATATTCAAAAATAAATCATCGTCCCTAAAAACAAAAACCGAAAATCAATTTTAGGGACTTTTTCAAAAACAACTCATCGTCCCTAAAAACAAATTATATATATTTTATTATATTATAGGTAAATATAATATAATGAAATGCCCTAAATGTGATAAAACTATTAACCATAATGAGGGCTGTTGCATCTTAACTTATCATTTTTGTTCTACTGAATGCTTTTTAAATTCTTTTACTTTAGAACAAATTAAACAACTTTACCGTATTTATGGTATGAAAAAGAGTAATATGTAAGATTTATGGATAAATATATATCTATTTTGAAAATAGGGACAAAGAGCGATTTTGCGACCCTATTTTCATTTTTGTATTTTATAGAAATATTTTTTTTTTATAAAAATTATTTTTTCTCAACAAATTGAAAAATCAAAAATAGGGACGCAAAATAGGGGTTCTGTCCCAGTTTTCAAAATATAAAATAATGGTAAAATTATACCAAAAAAATTGCCGTAAAAGTGGATTATATATTTAGTTATATAAGTTCGCCCAAAATATCACACCTAAAGATTTTTATAAAAAAATAAAAAAATTATATAAAAATTTTACAAAAAAATATTTTCTTATTATATATATAAAGAAATGGATAGTTATAATAATAATACAAAGATGAATAAAGAAACTTTAATAAAAGAACACAAAAGATGCCCTTGCTGTAATAGGGTTACATATGGAATAGAGGATTTTTATAGTCTTATAGAAGGTAATACATCAGTTAAAAAGACTTGTCAAAAGTGTAGAATTAA
>Ga0180433_10009811_pt1 | contig 11647 bp, 10 predicted proteins | sample SS_ome_8_FD_132980 | JGI IMG/M metagenome (GOLD analysis project Ga0180433, IMG submission 132980) | Hypersaline lake sediment archaeal communities from the Salton Sea, California, USA - SS_1_D_1 metaG | ecosystem: Environmental > Aquatic > Non-marine Saline and Alkaline > Hypersaline >... | reverse complement strand
CAACAATATTGTAATCTCTCAAACTCTACGTTACTCTATATTTTTATTCGCACTATTGTTACTCTTATTTACGCTAATGTCGCTTCGATGACAAACTGGCCCGTGCACAACACCAAATAATCAAATCGTTTGTCTGTAAATGCTCCTGCTGAACTTCCATTGTCTTGTTCTGTGATTGAAATAGAAAACATGCTTGGGGTTCTTGCACCTGTGGTTACAGATGCTTGTATATCATCCAATGTGGCAAGTGGCTCTTCTACTTGCACATTAATGACGTAATTCATACTGGGGAGCGCGTTATCAAATGTGATTTTATATATACCAGCGGATTCACGCACTGCGCTCGATTGAAAGACCTCTAAATTACTGCCATCTGCATCAATGCTACCCGATGCACACACGTATTGTCGTGTTGCCGTTTGTACAGATAATGTCGCACACTGAACAGTACCATCTTGATTCACTCCTGTCATGGCTTGTCCGACTGGACAGGTGCCCGTGACACGAGATTGTATTTGTGCTGCGTTTCTTCCAATGGTACGAGATACACTCAAATCTCCGGTACCACTGACGGTGATTCCATCGGCACCAGACAAAAACACAGCTGTATGATCCGTATGGATATCCGTATTTGCAATATGTGTATCTATTGTGATTCCATCTTGTTGTACATTACGCCCATTGATGGTGCCTGGAGTTTCAATATTTCCTGCATTGTCAATGGTTACCAAACTGCCAGCCAATACAGTGCCCGTCGTATCTGTCCATCGTGCAATGCTACGCGATATGACTCCTCCTGTGGAGGGACCTTGTAACGTGTTGTCGACTTTGCTACTTAATTCATTGTGATTATGTGTGGTAATGCTTGCCAGTATTAAACCTGATAGAGCAACCATCGTTCCCAAAACAACCAATACGGCGAGAACCCCTTGCCACCACGACAGGTTATTCAAAGAAGAAGCAACTCGGTATGGTAGCAAGGGTTTCACTGTTGTGGTATTCATTTACGTTGCAACAATACACTCAATTTGAATTAAAAATAATATTTATAAGTCAAAACATTCAAAGGACACCTTTTATTGAATCGAGGATTTTATTGCAGAAAATCGTCTTGCCAAGATTTCTGAGGCTTGTTTACCAAGTCCCTTTTGTCTAAAGACTTGAGCTAACATCATTTGATTTTTGTGTTTAAAGAGTTTCTCTTCTACAAATAAAATTGTAGCATCCATCATGTCTTCGTAATCTTGGTCCGATGGATATCTCTCTCTAATAAAATCTAGTACCACCTTAGGTGCTCCAAGTGTAGAAGCTAGCCATCGCAAATCTTCCCGGTCGTGAACACCAGGTGTACGATTGTTTTCTATGGCCGAGTCAAGTCCCAAACCACTATTACTTTTTTCATAATACACTCCTGTCATGGCGTTGAAAAAACGCCACATTTTGTTTTCGTCACGTTCATACCACACACGATAGTTTGCGTCAGGTACAAGTTTTCCTAATGCATCCATCATGAAATCAAACAATTCCTGGTATTTTCCACTGCCAGCCCAATAGAATCGTTTTGTTTCTTCGCGTTCTCGTTTTCCCTCCACAAGCATATATTGATCTTCAACATTATTATAATATTGCTTTTGACAAGATGTACCACAAAATGGTCGCTCTGTACCCCTTTCTTTTAGAGTAGCAACGTTATTACAAATGTGACAATATTTAGACATGTTGTATAATAGTCACGATATATTTGGAGCTTTGTCTCAACATATATAGGGGGGGGGGTTAAATTCTGTTTTTGTTTATTGAATCGATAAAATGTCATCTTTTGAAGAGGGTCGTTGTTGTTCCAATGTTGTACGTTGTGCGTTTTGTTTGACTCCACACCAAGATGAGTGTGCGCATGTAGAAGAAGTATCCATTCGGATTCCCGGTGTAGGAAAGCGTGATCAACCTTGGACGTGGGCATACTACAATGACGACAGTTGGTCCATTGAGTATTTGTGTTCCACATGTTTGTTTGAAAGCGGTTTAGAGTGCGATCCATGGGTATCTGGAGGAATCAAAGCGAATCGCACCATTGTCACACGTGCATTTCTACAATTGCAAATGCAACGCTTAGAAACACACAAACGCCACCTGTCTCTTCAACAAACACGTATCAAACGCATGTTGGACGAGTACGATCTGGATAGCGAGTGCTGGGATGCAGAAGATGTGCCGAAAAAGAAACGCAAACAATGTATATAAAAAAATCAATTGTGTTGTTCATGGTTATCGTTTTATTTATATTGTTTTTTCAAACAAGCTTGTCCGCAATACTTGTATCCGTCATTTGGATTTTGTGTTGCAAATAAAGAATCAACACGTCCGCATACACGACACCCAATGGATCTTTCAGAACGTTTTGCACGCATTTGACTTGGTAGACGATCTTCGTCGTGATAAAATAGAACGATTTCATTCATCAATTCTTCCGGTGAATTGGTTCTACCATATAGATAGTCATACACTGCTTCTCTCGCTTTACCACTTTGTGGTGCATATGGATCATTGAGAATCTTGGACATGGCAGATTTCATGTCTGATCCATAGGGTGTACGGTTGTTCTCGATTGCACGCTCCGCATTATCACCATCATTGTGATACCCATAGTAAATGCCCATTATTGCATCAAAGAATTTCCAATCCGCATAAAGAGTAAAATATACATTACTTATCAATGCGTCTTGACTAAACGGGTTGTGTGCATTTAAAGGACCTTTAAATACGTTTTCAAAGGTATTTTTAAACGATTTAAAATCCTCATGCTTAAGGTGTTGTAAATACTCATACTGGCCTTGGTAAAGTCCGTTTTCACTCCAATAGGTTTGTGGTCTTGGCTCTCTGATAATTGTACGTCTGTTAGCTAAACTTTTCATGTTTATAAAAGAATTATTTTATAACCTTGTGAAAGGTATTAGATTTATACAAAAAAAAAAACAATACCCAAATTTTAAAGTGACCAACCCTCGACTTGGTTGGTATCCAAGTCTTTGATTGTGTGTTGTGTTTAAAGCACATTGTGTTTTTCTATAAAAGTTCGTGTCCAAGGTTTTGAAAAACATCGGCCGATTTTGTCAACGTACTTATGAAGATGACTCTGACACATTTTCGACTACCAGAGTCAAACTCTATAATTTGGTGCATGGGTTGATTTTGAGTTTGTCATGTCACACAGCGGGTTTTTAGACGAAGATGAAGCATTTGAAGCATTGCAAAAGAGTCTGGTACGTGTAGATCCAATCAATGTGAATTTGAACGGAAAACGAAATGAACCTGTCACCGATGTGGTTGCTCAATACTCTATTCCACTGATTCGTGGTCCCAAAGGATCGTATTATGCACATGCGCGTGGTTTTGGTGATCACAAACTAGAGCGGGATCAAATACGACCTCTGCAAATGTTTCAATTGATCAATTTGGCGTGTGAAGATCCCAGTCTGGGTTGTCCTCATGTGAATGTGAATCGCACTTCAAAGTCACAGTTGTATTGGCGTGTCATTCGTGCGTATTGCAAACAAAAGATGGGCACTGCAACTGAGCAAGAAAAACGTCTTGTGAAACAATACATGTTTGGATTTCATTACGTCAATTTTCAAACGCAAAAGGACATTGCAGAAATGATGACCAAAGTAAAGCAAGAAAGTGAAAAACAAAACGGAGATTTATTCAATGACCACGACGATGACAATGATGAAGAGGAACAGCGTGTGGACGAGTTGCGCTCAGAATTGTCACAGCAACGACAACAAGAACAACCAGTTGTGGCTGTAGATCGACAAGTGGATTGGCACACCCTGGTGGAACAATTTTCAGTTGTGTGTCGTCACGACCACCCGCGTGCCAATGAACCAGACATTCAAATGAGTGGTCAAGACACGTTTTTGGAAGCCAACATCAGTTTGTTTTCACGCAAGATTCGTCACTTGTATCCCACCATATCAGTGGTGCAATCTACAGATTTGAACGAATTAAACGATGTACCCATTACGGATTTGTTGACGCACGAGGAGATTGACGCCATGGCGGAAAAGGGAGGCATGCTCAAACCCAAAGTGGAACTCGCAGTCATGCCCGTGCCATCTGCACACGATCCGGATTACATTCAGGCCTATTTGTGCACTTTTTTGGTGTACGATCCATTGTTTAATCCGGGTGAAATTGTACACAAGTTGTTTGAAGTTCAAAAACAACGCGATGTGGCCGCGGTTCGCACGGGTCGTTTTGCATCGCGATGGACGGATCCATTTCAGCGCTATGAGCCATTGAAAAAATTGTTTCCCGCGTTCAATATGGATCGAGACGAATATTTAAATATTTGTGCTGCTTTTCTTGGCAAACAGCGTTTCGAACGTGCCGAGTACTGGAATAGTAAAGCAGATCGATTCGATGGTGTGCACAATCGTTTGCATCCTTCCAAGGTGTGCAACATGTCTGTGGCGTGCCGTATGATGGCAGAGGCCGGATGTGACGTACGTTATCTCAATGCATCTGGGTATTGGGATCCCGAGCGTCAAACCTTTCAATGGCCTTCTTGCACCAACGACGTCTTTATTTATACGCCTGATGCGTTTAACAAATGGTACAACAAACGCTACATTGGCTTGATGGAGCAGAATTTTCCTGGACGTTCATTTACCGATTCCATTTTGAGTTTTCAATTCAAAAATGAAAATTTAATGAAATTGTATATGGAGAGCACTGAAGATCCAATACTGTCGGATCAGGAACGACAATACATCATTCATGAGCACATGGAACAATTGCGCAATTCTCCCATGGGCGATCCCGTGATCAATCGCAATCGCATACTGGAACAATTGGGATATACCACAAGCAAGTTTCCCGTTGACAACTCTATGATTCGTTTGTGGTTGGCCCGAGAGGAACTGGAACCCAAAATCGAAGCGTTTCGTCCTGCTGATCTGGTTGCACTGAAAAAGGAATACGAACGCGAGAAACGCAAAGGTCAGCGTGCTCTAGACACATTTAAACAAACGCAACGATACATTGAATGGCGTCGTTATCAGCGATTGTTGAATCGTTTGCGTCTTGATTTCACAAATGAGCTCGAAACATTGTGTCAAAAGGAAGGAGGTCGTGAATATCTGGGAATCTCCGATGCTCTCAAATCCATGTTGGAGTGGTACGAAAAGAATTTTATTGCCTACGATCAAGGTCAACGCAAAGAACGCAGTTTTACGCGTGATTTGAAACTCATTGACAAAGACATGTCCTTTTTTGGAAACAGTATGATTCGTAACCAAGAGATTATGGTACAGTATTTCAAGGTGATGCAACCTGTGGTCTCGTTGATGGTGGAACACGCGTATTGCATTTACGACTGGGAACCTGGACGTCTCAAATTTCACTTGATGGTACATGGTAAAAAAGCCAGTGGAAAGACGCGCAATGTGTTGAAAATTCCCAAAAAGTGCAGTATTCCAGGAACCATTACGGATGTGGCTCATCAAACGGATATGGTCAAGTTTACAGATACACAAATGTATGATCGTATTGAATTTCACGACGAAACAGACGCTCGTTACACAGATGCCAAGGAGGCAGCCAAGACACCTAGATGGCGCGATTTGATGAAACAAGCATTGCAGGCGGGCATGTCACAATCGGAAGTGTATGTGGGTACAGACAATGGACGTCGACACTTTCGCGAGTTTATCACCATTCAAAATTTATTGATGATTTGTGTCACCAATAAAGAACTGAGTGATCCAGAGGCATTGTCCAATCGATTCATTCAAAAGACTGTGGGTACACTCAAGGATGTCAATGCCAATTTATACAATTGGGAAACCACCGAACAAGGGGAACGAAGTGCCAAATTGCAAATGCAAATGTTGCAATTCTTTTCCGCATGGGTGAAAAAAGCGCGTATGGTAGGTGCCATTTGTTCGTATGATTTGAGCGTATGGGATTTTGTGTTCAATGGTGTCATTGAGCGTTTAAAAGAACGCGGACTAGAATTTGAGGGAGAACCACGCATCAAAGAAAAGCTGGACAATGTGGTCAAACAATATGTCACACACATGGCACAACATTATGTGTATGACATTGAAGGTGTTTCGCCATATTATGGACAACACTTTGATGTTTCACACATGCGTGAAATACAACGACATCTGGTCGCAGACATGGAAACGTGTGGGTTTGCATTGACCATGTTTCCAGAAGAATTGATGGATACAGACGCATTTGTCATCTTTAGTGCCATTCCACGCATTTTTGGTTTAAAGTGGCACAAGGGCATGAGTATGTTGGATTTGTTTCGTCTCGACATTCACAACAAAATGGATTTTAGAACACGAGGACGCATTCAAACCCAACAATATCAACACAATCGTGCACCACACACCGAAAGTGGTCAAAAAATTGATTTGAATTACATTCGTCTCAACGGCACATGGGAGGAAATATGCAAAAACATTGCCAACAATACCTTTCCGCAGCGATTGGGTGCAAACGATGTTGCTGGAGCATTGTCGCGATTGGATGGCAAATTTTTTACACCTTCTTCGGGTCCCAGTGGAAGGAATGGATACGCACAGCAACCCAAAGAGCAATTTTTGAAGCGATTCCAATCCGAACAGGTGGTTCCCAAGGTGGTGCGTGGACAAAGTGAAGTTTATTTGGTTGAAGATTTACGTGCACTTGTCAATGAATATGCACAGCGGTTCTTTCGTTTGATGTGCAAACGTTACGTGTATGACGGGTTTAATAAGATGACGGTGTCCCAAGATTGGGATTTGTTCTACAATCAGATTGGAATTGATTACAATTTGACCAAAGAAGACATTTTAATTTTGTATCACACACGTTTCATGGAAGGTCGTACATTACGAGAAATGACCAATCAATACCCCGCGCAAAAGGAACAGCTGGCACGACAATTACCTGTGGGTGTATGGTCACAATTGGCAGACATGACCAACACATCTCTTTATGTACTGCAACACGATTTCAACCATCTCACAAGTGGTATGTTGTTGGCATTTTGGTACGCATTGAAAGACGGGTATGTGCGCGGTGTGGATGATCCCGAAGGGTGTTGCATTCGTCCCAAATCGACATCTGGGTTTGGTATCAGTGTCATTGATGATATCCCAGAGATGGATTACGGCGGTGTGGGTGGAGACGATCAGCACAAATTGAAAATCATTGAAATACGCAAAGGAAAGGGCGGATTGACCAATGTGTATGTGGCTCTGGAAGCCATTTTTATGTTTGATCCAGAAATGATTTATCAAGCATGGTTGGAAACATGTGTGTCACAATCGTTTCGAACGGGTAAATATCTGCTGGGTATGCCAGATCCAAAATACCCAACACGATTGGCCGTGCGCATGGTCAACCAAGACACCAAAACGCGTACCATGGACATGTTGAGACACGAAGGTGAAGATCGACGCCAAGGCATTACATTGCATCGCATGGGACACATTACACCATCGGTGCAAGATCTATTGTTTGAAACGCCACTCACATCACACATGACACGAGAGGAATGGCAACATGTGTGTGCGAATGAGAAATCAGTTCGTGGCTCTGGACAAACCATCATTGAGGACATGGAACTCCAAGCATACTATAATCAACACATGAAAGCGGGATTGGATCTTGATGAAGAAGTGGTGAGTCCACAATGGTATATGGATCGATACATGCTCCATCATCGCAATCAACACGTGAAACCACACTTTAATTACCCGTTTTCCATCCTGCATGATCAACAACAGTATACGGTTCCCGTGCGAAAAACAGGAAGACGAAAATTGCACTCCAGTCTACAACAAATTACACGCGAAGCAGAACTTGATTTTTATAATAGCAATTCAGCCTTTGAAGATTCAGTCTCTCCGGATTTGACATACGAACGTCCACACGAGGATGACGAAGACGTACTGAACATGTTTGAATCTCATCGTGAACCACGCAGTCGGTTGTCGGGACCAGCCTATTTTCAAAATCTCGCACAGTAAAGAGAGTAAAACACAAAGCAAATAAAACACTATACATTACCAATGAAAAAAGACGATGATTTATCAGAACCATGTGCCATGGATTTACAAAAGGATAAAGACGAGATTCCCATGTTTGTGTTTCCAGAACCGGATATGAATCACGTGCAATTATTGGAACACAACAATGTACCCTTGATGCGTTGGATACCCACAAAGATACCTCAAGGATTGGCTGGAAAAAAAAACAAAAAGAAACGCAAACAATACATGGATCCAACTGTGGATTTGCGCGTCATGATGGCCATGCAAAGTAATCACGATAACAATGCAGATTTGTTGTGCAAATTGGCCGCATTACCCTTGTTGCCCATTCCCATTTATCAATCCCCATTGTACTGTATGATTGCCAGACAGGGCAAAGGCGGGACCAAACAACGTTTTACGGACAGCATTGCAACCACACGCAATTTGGGGTTACTCATGGAATATTATCAAGTGGTGTATTTGGGCATGCCAAAAGAAAACAATGATTTGGAGAATCAACGCATTCGTTTGATTGATCAACAATTTACAGACGATTTGCGACGCGCCACCGACAATCTGTATGAAAAGATTGCCGATTTGTACCATGCATACAATGAACAGGACAATCAAAAGGAATTGGTCATTTCATGCATCCAAATGATTACTCAATTTACATTTTATTACATCCATTTACAGGAACGCTTTTTGTATCGAGCGTTGGTGCAACCCAAAAACACGTGTTTAAAGATACCACTGGAACAAGTGCTGACACCAAACAAAATAGTGAACATTCGTCAATTGCCCGCGCAACAATTGAATACGTTTCCAGATGCCATCATGAGGTACTTTGCCACCAAGGATCATGTCACCAATCGTGAATTGTTGCAAACGGGAAACAAACACATGACCAAAGAGTGGTTTAACGTGGCAGATTTTCAACGGCGTCACGCCAAATACCAAAAGGTATTGTACGCGGGATGGTTGGATCCAGAAACGGCCACAGAATACTTTAAATATCTAGATGTCAACAATGTCATTCGTGACTCTTGAAATAAAAAATCAAGTTTTTAAACACACCAAATGGATATTAGGGCTCACTATTTTTCATTGCATCAATCAAAAAAATCTTTTGACACACTGGGAATTGCATATCCTGCTGAGCTTGAAGCATTGCAAAATGCACAGTGGATACAACAAGACGAGATAGAATCCTTTTCTTCCGAAGATGATGGAGCACCTATTCATTCTGTTGACCATGACCACGTGTCAACGACCCGAGCTGTTTGTGCAAACCATGCAAAGCATACGAGAAAACGTCACCGATATTGATCTCGTTGATCAGTGGATCATTGTGGACGACCATACACCTGCTCGATATCACACGCGTGTGAAACAGGCACTCGATTGGGTCAGCGTTCCTGTGGAATGGATTTGGAAAACAACAGAGCCACGTGGACATGCACACAGTATGAACCTGTTGCGTGAGCGTGCCCAATATGCCGATTATGTGTTTCATTGGGAAGATGATTGGAAAGTGTTTATTCCCGATCGTTATGTCACACGATTGATCCAAGGATTACAACGATTTCCCCACCTAGGACAAATCCTCATCAATGAACATTATCGAGAACAAACACACCATCCACATTACACAACCATAGAAGGAGGAATACCATTAGACGACCATGTCATACAACACGTATGGAATCCGCACGATATGCGAGTTGGAGCATTTTATTGGCCACATTATTCGCTTCGACCAGGCATGCAACGTGGTTCTCTGTGGAACATTGTGGGACCTTATGACGAACATCACGCACACTTTGAGCTGGAGTATGCCAATCGATATTTTCACACGCATGGATTCCAGACGGGGTTTTTAAAGGGAATACACGCAAAACACCTTGGAAAATGCACCTGGGAATCCGAACAAAGCCATCCATCAGCCTATGCACTCAATAATGTCACGCGTTTTGAACAATAAAAGGATAAAATAAAAAATCATATGAACTACAATTGACATAAACCTGACTTTTTATGAATTTATCCAAACACATCTCCAAAAAAAAATTGGCTGAATTCAATTTTATTTATTGTAATCGGTTTTTCAAATATGTTACGAACGATTGTGTTGGGTGCAAAGGTGCTTCGACCCACCATCTCTCAAAGTCGTCGATGTTTTCATTTACGAGATATAGGAATTCGTCCATATACCAGAAACGTTTGATGTCATGATACTTAAAGGTAAACACTGTCTTTGTTCTCCAGGGTTCTCTATCATTAAAATATTCCCTATCACTAGGAACAGCGAATGTATTTATAATTTGTCTACTAAGGGATAATCCAAAAACTTCAGCCATATCTAAATCATGAACATCTGTCCAATACTCACCACCTCTTTCTTCTATCTCTCCAAAGAGATCGTAAATGATCTTGACAACCTTTTTTGTAGTCTGAATCTTGTCAGGGATCATATCGAGTTCACATGAAGTTGTTTCAACACTCATTATAATTTTCGGGCAAATCAACGATCGACCCATCGACGGGTCAAAAAAAATTGCGCCAAATAACGCTGGAGTCGATTTCACGTCATTTCAACCGTTGTTTCTTTAACATTTGATATACCATTTCATATTGGTTGAGAAACACATGTTTGGGTCAATATTGTATGCACTTTCAAAATAAGTTATGTTGACCAAAACCAACGCTTTGGACTCGTGTGTATATAATGTATCATATTAAATGATAGTCGCACAATTTAAATTTCTTTGCTTGACATAGTACATACACAGATCATACCAGTGCGCCTGATGCATGTCGATCCAGGCGTCCAATGAACACGTGCGAGTGGCCAACTCGTGACACGCCACGTAGTCCAGAGCGGGTTGTACTTGGGTGTGCCACGTTTGCTCGAGAGCAGGTACAAGTATCGTTTGAGTATAATTAGTTGTAATATTCCATACGTAAAGGGCGTAGGTTTTATCCATAGCAAACAACATGACCCACAGTGTTCCTATACAGACTAATCCGAAGACAATTATCATAAAACACGTGAACGGGATTGCTGCCATGACTAAAACTATTGACGCAACCAGTTTGATGACGTTAGACAGACATTTCATGGACAAGAGAACAATGTCCCATAAAATCAAAATCTTTTTTTTCGAAGATAAAAGTTCAAGCTCTAGATTTGTTCGTGTACGAAGCGACAAGAGTTCTAAGTCACGCTTTTCTTGTGCTTGTGCATAAAGAACAACTTTGTGAATAAAATCGCGTTCAAATGCACCCCTCATTGATTTATTTCAAGTTTTACTCAGCGTCAACTTTTATATACCGTTTTCTTTTTTTGATTCACAATTTGCAAATTTTCAAGTTCTGTTTGTAGACTAAACTGAATGGGAAAATGTCATTTCATATACCCCCAAATGATCAGAAAGATGATTCCATGTCATGTGTAAAAAAGAAACATGGAATTTTGAAAGTCAAATTTGGGTCAAACGAACGGGGGGAGAAATGGGGTTTCGGCACCATTTTTGGGGTCGGTCGGGTAGTTTTCCCCCCGCTGTTTGGGGGGTGTTCTGGGAACCCAAAATTTTCAAAAAATCCAATTT
>Ga0180433_10009810_pt1 | contig 11648 bp, 14 predicted proteins | sample SS_ome_8_FD_132980 | JGI IMG/M metagenome (GOLD analysis project Ga0180433, IMG submission 132980) | Hypersaline lake sediment archaeal communities from the Salton Sea, California, USA - SS_1_D_1 metaG | ecosystem: Environmental > Aquatic > Non-marine Saline and Alkaline > Hypersaline >... | reverse complement strand
TTTTTAATGGTTTGATAACTTGAAATACGAATTCCTTCTGAGGATCTACTTTTATGGTTTTGAACTTGATAGTAACATTGAAAACTGCAAATTTCTCTCTGGTTTTAAAAGTGGAACCTAATTCAATAACATTTCCTTTTATTGGTTCTATACCCCTATGAGTTTTGAATGAGTATTTGTTGGGTTTTTGGGAAATTTCATGAAAGAATTCTAAGACCTCATTTTTTGTTGAATTTATAGTTATTCCCTTTTTGATGTTCATTGATTTAACATATTTAAGAAATGTAATTTAATCTCCGTACTCAATTCTATCAATAAATTCCTTTGATATATTAAAGAATTCATCATCATCGTCATGAATTCTAATGTCAATATGTAGAGTAGAGTTTTTTTCGTTATCATATAGCACGTAGTTATGAAAACTAGTATGAGTGAAGTCTCCATTACAAGTATAAGTATAATATGTAAAATTAAAGTTATCGGTTGTATATTCTTCACTGCCACTAATACATGGAGGAGCTTCTTCAGGTATTATATCTTCTGAAATATTACCCTTGGATACAAGAATTTTTATCTTTGGATATAGTTTGGGATATAAAACTATTTTTTCTCTGTCAATAAATAAATAAGTTTCCCCTAAGTCTGTATCTCTTTCCGTTTTATCTGTAATTTTTGCTACCCAATCTTCAGGATAACTGAATTTAAAACCTTGATATTCGATATGAGATAATTTCGCGAAGGGAGTCTTTAGGAAATATACATTTTCAATTTCTGCTTCAAATGAGTTATTTGTAATATCTACTTGATTCCCAAACAAATCTTCAACAATAAAACCTTCGAGTGGAGGTGTTATTCTTTCATTATAAACATCTAAAGCATTAATATAGTAAACATACTCGGGATCTTTATCACTGAAAGTAAATTTATATGCAGTTATATCTTTATTATCTAAGCTTACTTCTTCTATATTTGTAAAATATTCTAGATGTTTCGTCAAAGTCTGAATCGCTTCGAAGCTTTTTGTCCTATTGCCATCTCCATCAAGCAGAAACGCATAGTAAAACTCATCTTCTTTTCCTGGTTCTATCTTCTTTGTGCTGAGTTTTGCTTTATCAGGTACCATACTCATAACTTCTGAGGATATTCCTAACTTAGCATTTTCGAGTACTGTTTTTACCATATCTACAGAAACTCCTTCTTCAGTAGGTTCGCCTTCTTCTTTTGCCTGTGGATCCAATCCATGCCCTCCGCCTCCTTCTGATAACCATACAGGTTTAGATTCTTCTAAAGTAAATTGTTCGATTTCATTGTAAGCGCCATGAAGGTTATATATATCAAAGTATTCATTATAATTGGAAGAAAGTATCTCGTCATAAAAAGCTTCAGTATCTCTTGCTGGTGCTGATATCGCAATATAGCAATTTGGACATACTTCCTTTATCGTTTTATATGTCATCTCTAGAAGCTCTTTATAATCATCTATTGTCCCAACAAAAAAGGGAGATGGATCTGGATCTTGAAGATCTACTTCATTGTCAACTTCCCAGAATATCACTGGCTGCTTTTTGATTTTTTCTTTAATTTCTTCAGTTATATCCGACTCACCGAAGTTATCATCTCCATCATAGCGTTCTACCATTTCTTTTAGGAAATTTTTATATGATATTGTATCATTTGGTTTGCATCTGTATTCTGGAACGCGTCCCTCAACTGCATCAATTGTTCCGGATACCCTGCATTCAGGATTATTTTCCTGATCCCAGACTGCATAAGGCCAAAGACTTGCAAATATAGAGACATTAGCATCTGACGCAGTAGCAACAGCGTTATCCGTAAGAGTGAAGTCGTAAGTTCCTTTAGTATTTTCGACATTATCCCATACAAATGGTCCTCCATGAGTTCTCACTAATTTTATGCCTAAATCTTTCAGATCATCAACACTCAAACTTGATACATCATTACTTGTATCGAAGTCTTCTTCTATTCCAAAGTGGGGAAGTTCAACAATATAGTTTATTTCAGAAGATTCATCTTCTGAAGAAGTATCGGATGCTTGATCACTAGTTGAATCAGAGGTCTTTTTATTTATAAAGAAAAGAAAAATAGCAATTGAAGTGAGTATGATTACTATTATTAAAAGGATGGCTATAGTGATCTTGTATTTTTTATTCACGTATGTCTATTAAAATGTTAATACAATTATCATTGTATAGTAAGTAATCATTTATTGACAAGGAATTAATATCAAGAACTTATATGATATAATCATTATATAGTTATAATGATTATGAATTGTTTATACCCATTACCTACAATTTATGAAAGGTCTATTAGTCCTTTTGATCTAATGCGTGGTTATGTCGTACAAGTATTATCACCTGAAAGAAAAACCGAATATCTCAAAGAAATTCATTACTATAGTGATAGGGAATTAGTCTTAGTAGCAATGCCATATGGTAGAATAAGCATATTAAAATTACGTAATCATAATATAGATCTTGATCCTAATTACAAAATGTTAGATGCTTGGAGGATGAGAGAGGCTGGAAGTGATGAGATGGGTACTGAATTTTTATGGCTCAGGGATGAAGATTTTGGTATTATAGTTGATTCAGGTTTGAACTGTGCTGCTACTGCTTTGAGAACGGTAGGTTTAGATATACCTCAAGGGTATCATGTAATTACTCACTCAGCTAGAGAGCTACTTAAGATTCTATTAGGAGTAAAGCATAAAAGTGAATTATCTTCAGATTTTAATACAGGTGTATTTCGCTGTGTTGCTTTTTTGGTTGAACAGGAATTTAGTAAAAATCCAGATAAAGTTTTAGAATTTATGCAGCCTGGAGATATAGCTTATTTTATTATGAGAGATAGTGAAGGAGTGGAGAGCTATCATATGGGGGTATATGCTATTCATCCTAAGACAGGAGGACCGACTTTGTTCCAGACTATGTGTCGTTTTGGTCCTTCTGGTTTTGGAAGTCCAAGAGCATTACAGTTCTTGTATAGAAACTGGATAACAGAAGAAGGAGAGGTCCAATCCTCTGAGATATTTGAGGTTTATGTATTAAGATCAATTTCTGGATTAAGTTCTTTACTTTTAGGTAAGAACTAAAATTTCTCATGTTTATCTAAACTACTTTAGCTTTCTTCCAAATCGAATAAAAGTAATGCCTGAAAGCTTTCGAAATGCCTCTGCTTGATAACTGGATTCCTATTCGCTCGTCAGTATTTTGTGGATTATTTATGCCTACTATTGATCTTTTACAGTCAGCAATTACTAGATGAAAGCCTTTATCTGGATAGTGTTTTATTTTATATCCATTTTTCTTAAAATTTTGAATAACTTCTATATTACTCTTACTATATTTCTGCACTATCATTAAAATATCTACATTTCTTTTGCTGGCATTTTTCATAGATAGGAGAAGCTCATTTGGAATTGTTTCACCAATTGAGATTATTAGAATCTCTTTATTTGAATGGTCAACTACGTACTTTCCGATTTTATAGAAGTCTTCTTTAAAAGTATACTATAAGCTTGTTTATAGGAATATAACTTTGATATAATTTAATGTTTAATTATCAAAAAACAGATATGGAAACATTAGATAGAAGATCTATGATGGAGTTATTAGTTACAACTGCTTTAATCGCAGCTACAACCGGATGTGAAAGTAAGACTGTACCTGATACGACGGAAGAAGAACCTGATATTCAAAAAGAAAGTAGTGTAATATGTACACAATCTTTGTCAGAAGTAATTGATAAAAGAGAAAATGAACGATTACCAGGAGATACATTAAGATATAGAGAACTTACTCTAAGATGTGAAGGATCAACCTTTACTTTAGGTCTACAAAACCATAGTGTATTCCCATTACCAGGTCAAGCAACAACTGAAAAATGGCGAGAAAGAGAACAAGGAGATGGGTCAGAGGTAACATCATTTCTATGGGATAGAGATAATGATCATAATGTTATTATTGGACATAGATCTAATTGTGCAGCAACGGCTTTTCAAATAATAGGGATGAGTATACCGGATAATAGTCAAGTAATGGCTGGAAGTTCGAGGGAATTACTAAATGTCCTTGAAGGCTTCGATCACCCAAATGCACCAGGCGGTCATGCTCCAGGTATAGGGACTTGTGTTGCTATTATAAACGAGGATGAATTTGATGTTAATCCTGGTAGAGTTATGGATCAAATGCAGCCAGGAGATATAGCATATTTCATAACTATAGACAATGACGGGAGAGAGGATTATCATATAGCTACATATGCTTTACATCCAGAGACTAGAAAGCCTACTCTTTACCAAACAGTCAGTATAGCTGGACCTTCTGGATATGGAAGACCGGAAGCTTTGAAATACCTTTATGAAAACTGGACAACAATAGAAGGAGTATCTCGACCATCTAGAGTAATAGAAGTACATGTTATAAGACCAACTGCAATAATTAAACCATTAAGTAAACTACCAATAAGTGATGAAATAGAGAATCCTCGAATTGTGTGCAGGTATGATGAGTTAAGATCCATTGATCCTTCATGGGAAGGTAGGTATTATGTAAGAACTGAACATATCTCACATACAAATATAGCTGGATTACTAAAATATGCATGTGGACAAATTATTGGAGTTGTTTAATTCTTTATTTATAAAAATAACTGTTATAATTGAATATATTTCATTAATTAGTCATGAAAAAAACATCTACATCGGACACTCAAATAGGCTTGATTACGAGAGAGAGCTTTATAAACCAATAAGAAAAAGTAATCTAAATGATGAATATAGAATAGTTTTACCTCGTGAAGAGACTAAAAAGCCTTATAATTCGAAAAAACTATTTAACAGATGTGATTTCTTTATAGCTGAAGTCTTTTATCCATCAACTGGACTTGGCATAGAAATAGGCTGGGCAAGTATGCTGGAAGTTCCTATTATTTGTATGTATAAAAAAGGCATGTATGTTTCAAGGTCACTTAGGGTTGTGACTGAGAACTTAATTGAGTACAAAGATGCTAGTGATATGATTAGTAAACTAAGTTTAGACTTAAAGAAATTGATATGAATTAGTCTTACTTATTTTTCTCTATCTTTTTTTATATATCCCAGCCTTTTTTAAAATCTTATCTTTGTTTAATTTAACAAATGCTTCTAAGTCCTTAATACCACCTGCACATACAGGTTTATTTATATTTCCATTCTTTTCATATGCATGTAGGGGACAATTGCCTCCACATACGAAAACTAGCGGGCATTTTCTGCATTTATCCATCTGAGTTGATACACGGGTTTTCCATATAGCTAGATTATTTTTATTCCATTTTAGCTTTGGGAAGTAGGTTCCTATAGAGAAGTCTTTGATGCCTACAGCTGCAAAACAATTATATATTTGGTTATCTGAAGCAAATGTGAAATGTCTTGAATTTATAGTTGTACAGTATGATATCATTGGCTTATTTGTCTTATCTTTTAAACTATTCGTTATAAGTTTATCCGCCTGAGTATACAAATCACATTCATTATATAAAGATAATTCAGGATGTTTTTTCTTTAATTGTCTAAATTGTTTAATGTATTTTACAGAATTACTGCGGGGGTTATTCTTACAGAATTTTAATTGATAAGTACTAATTAATCCCATATTCCCACGAAAATTTTTATATTTATCCCATTTTTTTTTCTTTATGAATCTAGCTAGTTTAGGAAGCTTTTCTAAACTTGCTTTATTCAAGTTAGTTCTTACTCGGACCTTGAAATTTAAATCTAGAAGTCTCTGGATATTACCTGTAATCAATTTAAAAGTTTTTGGATATTTCTTACTTATTCGAGTTCTGTTGTGTATTTCTGGCGGACCGTCAAGAGTTATCTGAAAGAATTGAAATTTATCTGAATTTTCATTTATTAAATCTAAATATTTATCAATTGTAACACCATTTGTTATTATATGAAGTTTAAATTTTGTTCCTTCTATCTTTTTTATTAGGTACTCAAAGATATGACGGTTTCTCAACATTAGAGGCTCCCCTCCAAAGAGAGTGATTCTTGGGATTACATTATATTTTTTTTCAAAAGAATTTAGTAATGCTACTATCTTATCTATATGTGCTTTGGATAACATTTTCTGAGAACGACGTTTGCTGCTAATGCAATATGGACAACTGAGGTTACAATCTTCTGATATATTTATAGATATAATTCTTCTTTTATCTTGAAATAATCTCTGTTCCAATTTTGTTGAGGAATCATTATACAGTTTTAGCTCTTCATTTTTATCCTCAAATATAAATTTGCGATCTTTCAAGTCCTTTATAGTATTCTTGTAGAAGTTCATATATTTCCCTTTTTTTACCTTTTCCCATAAAGAAGATTGAATAATATCCGAACAACCATTAAGTCCATTAAGTAGGAATGTAAATCTATCTAATTTAATTTCATATATAAATGATGATGCGACCATTGTGAAGATATAAGATAAATAAATATAAATGCATATATAAAAATAAATATGAAAAGTATAAGTAAAGTATTACTTAATAAAAAGATTATTAATCCATCATAAGCGCGGGAAAATTACACTGACAAGCACCACCTCTACATGAATCACCTTCTAGATTTTTAAAACTAAATGGCTGTTCTCCTACATGATGTAAATTTGGTCCTTGTGGTCCATAATGTTGAGATTGATCCTGTTCACCAGTTGATGGTATTTCTGACATAGTTTTGGGCAAACTAATATTAATATACTAATTATATAGTAATATTCTATTTATGGCAAGATATGGTAGCTATTATTAGTATAAATAATTAGAATATAATTATTTATCATTCATTTTTCTCAATTTTTCTTTTTCTCCATTCCATATTTATCTCATTTAGAAGCTCTAGGAATTGATCGATTTCTGAGTATTTTTCTGCGTAATTAACAGGATAGCTTTTATCATTTTCATCCCAAGTGGAAAAGTCAGCTATATTGTGCTGGAAACCTACTTCGATTTTATCTAAAGCTTTTACAACTCGTGCCTCTTTTGTTTTTTGTTCTTCATACTCAGTCCACAAGTTAGTGATCTCATCTGTCAGATCCTCTGGTAGTAAGGAAGTCATGTATTCGATTGCTTCTTTTTCATCATTTGCTTTTTTACTTTTATCATTTTGCTCATGTGTTGGAATATCGCCGGCTATTGCTTCTACTATGTCATGTACTATAGCAAGTTTCAGTATTTTTTCTTTATTTAGGTCTTTAATTTCTAATCTTTCAAGTGAAAGAAGTGCTAAAAGAGATACAAACCAGCTGTGCTCAGCAACGCTTTCTTTACGCTTTTTATTACTAGTCCAGCTATGCCTTGTCGTGGTCTTTAACTTTTCAGCTATTTTTAAAAATTTTATGAAAGCATTTTGTTTTATAAAGATATGATACTATATAAATTGGAGTTTTCCAATGTAACATTAATTAAATTATAGAAATATATGATTTGTATATACGATAGTACTCATGTTATAATAACCTATAATATTAATTGGAGCGTAACATGACTTATGAAAGTAGCGAAAAATTTGTTGAAACTTTCCAGGGAGTAAGAGATTCGATGAGAAGTGAATATGATGCTCGTCCTATATGGGAGTTTCCATTAGATATTGTTGATCTATTTTTATTAAGGTCTGAGTACCCATTTCGTAGAGCTAGAGATATTTTACTAATAGCGTCAGGAATTTATATCGGTACTAGGTTAAGTATGACAGCTGAAAAATTTGTAGATGTTTTTGATATTGATCCAAATCTTATTAGATTTATTTTGATATCGATGAGATTATCAATTGTTGATAGTATTCAGAGTAAAGATATATTTTTTATTCCAGGAATAACAAAGTTCTTAGAAAAAAAATTTGGTGGAATAGGATCATTCTTTGCATCTAGAATTCAATTATATTCTCATATTACTAGTATGTTTAATACTGACTGCATTGTTGCTAATTATATAAGAGAAGCATTACCTTTGCAGGATCATAGCAGATTATTTGAAGCTAAGACTAGAAATTTTAAGGCAGCTTATAGATGGATCAGACGTTTAAAAACATTTTCAAATGGTATTATAATAGGATTTTTTGGGAGAGAGTTCGGATTTCAGATAATGCCAGTTTTAGAAAAAATTATGGAACATTTTAATGTTCAAGATTCCCAGTGGCAACAATTGGAATCTCCACTTTTAGCTCCCACGGAATCTAGATGATTAGTTAGATCTATGTAATTATAGTGAATAACTAAATTCAAATTGATATGAACAGTTTATCTAAATACAAAAGTATACTTAAATCAAAAGATTTAAGTGAGGAGCAAATTAATGACATAATCTTTATAGTTGCTGCTACTGTAAATGATATTATGTTATTTAAACTAGCAGAACTTCAAAAGGAAGATTTAAATAATCTAAATGATCAGGATGGGCATCTATCTAAGAGTATGATTGCTGAGTTGTTTGAGAAAAGATTTAATATTTCGGTCGATGAATTTCTTTATAATGTTTCTTCGAGATTATTTGAAGATGTCTTACGAATATATGAGAATTTCGAAGAGTTATTGGGTAAATTAAAAATTCTGAAAGGAGAAACAAAAAGTGAGTTTATAAAACTTATTTCACAGGAAAAATTTGAAGAAGCGAGTAGATTACTCGAAAGCTATTAAGCTAGCTAAACTTTTTCTCTAACCCCTTCATTCTTTTATCCCAATATTTATAGAAGTCAAGATTGTAATGATTTGCTATCCTTAATGCATTAAATACCACATCAACAATTTCCTTTGCAGTTTCTTGCTTATCATCATACTTCTCATCTTCAATCCTTTCTCCTTCGAGTCCTATAACCTCATCACATAATTCACCAACTTCAATGCTTAGATTAGTAAGCAAAAAATATGGATTCTCGCCTTTTTTACCTGTTCTTTTAGATATTAAATTTTCTAACTTCTTGACATCTTGTTGTATATTCTTCGTATAATTTCCTTTTAAGTTAAAGTATTTAATATATATAGAGATTCTACTATAAATTATATTATTTATTAAGTTAGTACTAAGAATTTATGTTTATATCTTATGGATTATTAATTAGTCTGATGCTAGAATAAATTACTTAACATTTTTATAAAGAGCAGATGAATACTAAGAAATTTACAATTCTACATTCAAATGATATGCACGGAGATATACTATCCGATGATGAAAAAGAGAGAGGCAAATTAGTCGGGGGACTAGCTCTTTTATCCGGGTATATAAATAAAGTACGGGAAGAGGAGGAAAATGTTTTGTACCTCATAGCAGGTGATATGCTTCAAGGTTCAATAATAGATACTGAATATAAAGGACTCTCTACTATTGAGATCATGAATTATCTTGCTCCAGATGTTGTGACTATAGGGAATCATGAAGTTGATTATGGCCTGCCTCATTTACTATTTCTTGAGAAAATTGCAAATTTCCCAATTGTCAATGCAAATCTGTATATAAGAAAGTATAATAAACGATTGATGAAATCCTATCTAATTATCGAGATGGCTGGATATAGCATACTTTTCACTGGAGTGATAACTGAGGCTATCATGGATAGTATAAATATGGATCCTTTAGTTGGTAGCTTTATATCGCTTGAAGAAGCAAGTGATGAGGTCGGAAAAATATGTAATGCTTATAAAAATGATGATATTGATCTAACTATTCTTTTAACTCATATAGGATTTGAATCTGATAAGAAACTAGCAAAGCTTTTGAAGCCGGAATGGGGAGTAGACATGATAATAGGAGGACATTCTCATACTATTTTGAAAAAGCCTGCGAAAGTAAATAATGTTTTAATTTCTCAAGCGGGTGTTGGAACTGACCAGATAGGCAGATTTGACATAACTGTTGATGATGATACTAATAGTATAGTTGATTTTAAATGGACACTTGTTCCGATAGATAGCGAAATTGCCAAACCTGATAAACGTTTAGTAGAGTTTATTGATTCTTTCAAAACAAGAGTTGATAAAAAATACAATACAATTATTTGTAAATTTGCTCGAGAGCTTACTCATCCTAAACGTGAGATTGAAACAGCTCTTGGGAATCTTTTTGCAGATGCACTTGCTACGTCAGCTCGATGTGATGTGATGTTTGTAGGAAGCGGCTCTATTCGATCTGAAAGTTTGGGACCAGTAGTAACACTCATGGATTTTATAACTTGTTTTCCGTATGATGATACTCTTTCAAAGTACTCTATAACTGGAGCACAACTTGAGAGAATCTTTGAGCATATCATGAGAAATGAAAATCGTAATAGTGAAGGGGAGTGCTATCAGGTGAATTCATCTGTGAAGGCAGTTTATGATCAGAAAAAAGATAAATTGCTAAGTTTGAAAATTAATGATTCTCTCGTAAGCAAAACGAAATTCTATACTGTTGCTCTTCAAGGTTTTCATCTCAATCTGGCAAAAGAAAATCTGAATATTACCGAAAAAGAGTTACTTGAATCAGGAGAATCTAAAGTTGTTTCTACATCAATCCAGGAGATTCTTGAGGAATATCTACGTGCACATCAGAATGTTTCTAGTAAAGTTGAAGGGAGATTGGTTTACAGATAGAATGTCATAAGTATACTTCTTATTTATTTTAAACTTATTGACATGAAGGATACACAAAAAAGTAAGAAAAAAAGTAGCTTTTGCACTTCAAATAAATGCACATTTAAATCTGCAAAGTTCATCTCAGGCGTTAGAATAGTTGCAAAGGTTCTTCGTGCAATTAGCATTATATTCTTGCTAGGATCAATCATACTTATGATAATCTCTCCCGAAGAAGGTGGCGAGGGATTTAGAACTATTGAATTAATCGCCTCTATATTTTTCCCTATAGGAGTGCTTATTGGTCTTTTGGTGTCGTGGAAAAAGGAAAAATTAGGTGCAATCATGTCTATTGCCAGTATGTGTATTTTCTATCTGCTGATCATTGTGCCAAGAGGTGCTTGGAGAGCGCTTCCTTTTACACTTCTACTGATATCACCAAGTGTACTTTTTCTAATAAGTTCATATTTATCTAGGAAATCTTTATCTTAGAAGCATTAGTATAATAGTACCCAATGTTGCTAGTATAGTAAGTACCATAATAGCTATGAGAATGGATTTTTGTTTAGCATCCTTTGGCTGAAGCTTAGCATTTGTTCCAGTGCTTGCAATTAGAGCTATCCAGACTGGCAAGAAAGGCACTACAGTGCCATCATTTTCAGTATTTGAAGTTTCTGAAGATCCACTTCTTGAGGTAAAAATAAGAATAGTACCTATAACTAGTAGAAGAGTAATTCCTACTAGAGCTATCTTAAGCGTTTTAGCTTTTTTCCTAAAAGAATTAGATTCGTTAGCTCTATTTTTAGGAGTTTTTGCATTTTCTTTATACATATTCTACAAATAAGAAATTATGAAAATAAAATAACATATATAATATTGTTAATCACATAGGCGATAGTGGTGATATATTAATCTGAGTAAATCGACCCTTATCAGATGATTCATATTCGAATGTTTCCTGATTTATACGAAATGTTTCATATTCCACTAGGTTATCATTAATGGAGACTATAATATAAGTGCTTTTTGCACCAGTATCTCCTATGC
>Ga0180433_10009808_pt1 | contig 11648 bp, 18 predicted proteins | sample SS_ome_8_FD_132980 | JGI IMG/M metagenome (GOLD analysis project Ga0180433, IMG submission 132980) | Hypersaline lake sediment archaeal communities from the Salton Sea, California, USA - SS_1_D_1 metaG | ecosystem: Environmental > Aquatic > Non-marine Saline and Alkaline > Hypersaline >... | reverse complement strand
GTGGCGGTGATGTCCGTCGGGCTGCCGGTGGTCAGTCTGAGCAGCTTGAACACGGCGTCCACGGACGCGGTGTTGTCGCGCCTGATCTTCACGCGCAGGGCCTCGGTCTCCAGCTCGGGCTGGCTGAGCGGTGCCTCGTCGTCGAAGTCCAGCAGCTGCTGGCCGGCTCTGAGCTTGCGCTGGGTGGTGGTGCAGTCCGTGAGAATCTCCAGCAGCAGGTCTCTCAGCCCCATCGAGTCGCGGCGCGCCTGCTCCGCCATCAGCTCGGCGAAGCGGCTGCGGATCTCGTCCTGGTACCACTCAATGAACTGCGGCACGCTCTGGCCGGTGGGCAGCTTCGTTCTGGCGTGCTTGTTGCGCAGGTATGCTTCGGTCAGCTTGCCGGTGACCCAGGGGTGCGCGGCGATGGCGGACCAGGTCAGGTCGCGGGCGCGCAGGATGGCGGCCAGCACCCAGACGTAGCGCTTGATCGTCCGCGGCCCCAGGCAGACCTCGAACTCGATCTCCTTCCAGGGCTCGGGGCCGTCCGGCTGGCTTCTGAGCTGGGCGATGCGCCCGACGATGCCCACCACGGCAGTATCCGCGGTCTCGGGCAGCAGCAGCGGCTGATTGAGGATCGGGCTGCTCACGCCGGAGACCTCGGTCGTCATGGCGCGGCTCCCTGCTGACCATCGGCTTGATTCGCGGAATCGTGCAACCCTTCTGCAACCCTGTGGGGCCCGGCACTACCACCCTCGGGCAGGGCGTTTCGGGGCGTGTGCGCCGCCTGTGCGCCACGTCGGGGCACTGAGGCGCCGCTGGCGGGCCGGAGGAAGGCTCGGCAGCCCGCCGCGGTCGCCCCTGGGTTGGTGGTGCTGTCGTAGTAGCTGGCGCGCGCCATGCCGAGTATGTAGCACGGCTGTGGATGAATTGGGGATAGATGATCGGAGACTTATCAAAAGACGATCACTGATGATCGCTGGCGGCCGGCAGTTGAGCGACGAAGTCGTTCTCCAGGTCGCGGATCTCGCGGAGCCAGCGGCGCATCGTGATCACGCTGGGCACCCACTTGCAGCCGCGCTTGCGCAGCCAGTTGCACAGCTCCTTGGGCTTCGCTTCCCGCTCCAGGTCGCGATCCCAGGCATTGTACACCGCGAGGTAGTACGCATTGAGACACCAGAGTTGGTATCGGAAGTCGTTCTTCCAAGTCGGCTCGGGGGGACGGCGGACACTCACGGCTGTTGTTCCTCCAGGGGCGACGGCCAGAAGCGACGGCGAGACGCTTCCCAGTCCACGGCGCTGACCAGCCGTGTTTCCTCCTGAGTCAGCTCGAACCACTCGCCGCGCACGCGCCGGTAGCCGAACGCCCAGTGCAGGAAGCGCTCCAGGGCGGGGGCGTTGCCGCTGTCGATCACGTGCACTAACGAGACGTCGATGCCGGGCGGGCAGGCGCTGCGGATCGCGATCAGGCGGTGCTGTGCATCGCGGCTGCGGCCGATCTTGTGGTAGCCGTTGGAGGAGGCGATCAGGTAGACCTGGCCCTCGTATGCCTGCTGCAAGTCGAACGCCTCACGTTCCGCTGGGCTCATCGGCTCTACGTCGAACCCGCTCAGAGGATCACCGTCAGTGAACTCCTCATCGAACCCCGCCATGAGGTCGTCCCAGGGGACGTCGTCGTCGTCGAACAGCCGCGGTTGAGTTGGATCCATGCAGAGAGAGTAACGCGCGCTCACTGCTGCACCTCACTCAGGTAGTCGTCGAGGGGCGTGGGTCCGGGCGCGCGGGGCGGCAGCCCGCTCAGCTGGGCGGCGTTGTAGGCGTTGGACATCAGGTCGGCGGGGAACAGCGCGCCGGCTTCCTGCTCGGCCACCAGGCGGCGATGCAGCAGCCGGCGGTAGTCGGCGGTGTGCCCCAGGCGCTCGATCAGCGCCTCGGCGACCGTGATCACCTCGGCCTGAAAGCCGATCACCGCCACCAGCCGGTCCCGGGTCTCACTCACTTCATACTCCTCTCTGAGACGGGACACGGGACACTGTGGGACACGTTAAGTGAAACAGTGCGTATGCGGGGGTGAGTTCTCTCGGGGGTGCGCGCGTGCGCGCGCATGGAGGCTGTTTTTTTTGAGTGTCCCTTATGTCCCACGACAAGGGACGAAGCGGCGCCGGGACTGGAGCGAGGGGTAACGGGGCGCAGTGTCCCAAATCGCGGTTGTGTCCCAGGTGGCACCAGCATGCTCAGTGCTCCCCGCCGCCGGGCAGATCCAGCGGCGCCGTCGTCGGCAGGTGCCGCAGCGCGATGCCGGTCCAGTAGCGGATCGGCCCGCTCTTCTGCTCGCCGATGCCGGACTGCGCCTTCAGCTTGCGGCCGAAGGTGTTCTTGTACATCCGGTAGGCGCCGGTCAGCTCGCACCAGTTCTCGTAGTCCTTGTAGAGGTCGGTCTTGGTGACGCGCAGCGCCGGCGGGCCCAGCTCGCAGCGGGACTCGATGTACTCGCTCAGCACGTCCTGCTCCTCGCGGTAGGCCTGGGTGGCGGCCAGCACCGCCTGGGGCGGGCAGAGGCCGCGGCCGCGCTCCAGCGCCAGCTCGTAGTAGTCGGTCAGGCCGGCGAGCATCCAGTTCAGCACGCCGCTCAGTTCCTCCCTCAGCTTGTCCGGCAGCGCCGGGTCCTGATCGGCGTCCGCGATCTCGACGTTGAACGGCACCAGCAGGATCCGCCGCCACATCCCGTGGCTGGTGTCGCGCACCTCGGGCTTGTGGTTGGTGGCCAGCACGGGGGTGAACTCCGGCCGGAACTCGAAGGGCGCGCCGTAGGGCATCCGCGCCATCACGGGCTCGCCGCCGGTCAGGGTCTTGATCAGGCTCTCGGCCAGCTGGCGCCCCTCCTGGGTCTCGCTGGCGGTCACCAGCCGCGCGCCGCGGAGGCTGGCCAGGGCGTAGAGCTGGTTGTTGCCACCGCGCTCGGCGCTCATCAGCACCTCGGGGTCGACGGTGGCGCTGTAGTCGCCCAGCACGGCGCGCAGGACCTCCAGCAGGGTGGTCTTGCCGTTGGCGCCCGTGCCGTACCAGATCGCGACGTACTGCTCGGGGTTGCCGCCGATCAGGCAGTAGCCGGCGAGGCGCTGCACGAAGGCGATCAGCTCCTGGTCTGCGGCGAAGATCTCGCTGAGGAACTGCTCGAACAGCGGACAGGCGGCCTCGGGGTCGTAGTCGACTGGGGCGAGCTTGGTGAGCAGGTGCTCCCTGGCAGCGGGGATAGCGGGGCCGTCGTCGCTTTCCAGCAGGCGCTCGGGGGTGAGGTCGAGGGTGGCGCCGCGGATGCTGAGCAGGCGCGGATCGGCATCCAGATGCTCGGGCAGCACCGCCACCTGGCGCGCCGCCGTCGCCAGCTCCAGCATCGAGCCGACGCGGCTCATCGACTGGCTGGCGCTGGCCCAGTGCAGCAGGGTCGCGCGCTTGTCCGTGTCGTCCTGCTGCTTGGCCTCGGCGGCGATCGCGCGCGCCACCTGCGCGGCCGTTCGCAACGTTTCGTTGGTGTCGTCCCGGCGCCAGCAGCCTTCCTGCTCGTCCCATCTGAGCCAGGCCGCCCAGGGGCGGCAGTATCTGAGGTCCGCGCCGTGCTGCTTGAGCAGGCGCGCTGCGTTGCCGACGTCCGTGCAGGCCAGCTCCTCGATCAGCTCGTAGCGGTAGAGGTTGACGCCGCAGCGCTGCCGTCCGCCGGCCCCAGCATCCCCGCGTGTTCCACGCCTGGCGCGTGTCCCGTGTCCGAGCCACTTGGCCGCCTGGCGCATCACGGGCTCGCCGTAGAGGTCGACCAGGCCCTGCCAGCCCGCCACCTTCTCGCCGCGCTCGTGGACCTCGAAGCTGTGTCTGAGGCTGGTGATCCGGCCGCCGGCCTCCTCGTCCCGGGCGGCGGCGCAGATCGCGCGGAGCAGCTCCTCGGCCTGCTCGATGCCCACGCCTTCCTTGCTGAGCCAGCCGCCCAGCAGCATCGCCCGCTCGCTGCGGTCGCCCTCCCGCCAGCGGCGGGCGATCAGCACGCAGGCCGCCAGCCGGCGGCAGGCCTTGAGCAGCTCGCCGCTCTTGACGGCCGGCGGCTCGAAGCGCACTTTGTCCTGCCAGCGCACCTCCTCGCCGCTCTCGGGGTGGATCGAGGGCGGCACCATCGTCTGGGTGCCCTCGCCGAGGACTTCGACCATCCGCTTCTTCTCGCCCTCTGGCGGAGCGGGGTCGTCGTAGCGCTGGGTCTTCAGTCCCTGGCAGACGTACCAGTAGTGGGCGATGCCGCTGCCGGCCCGCCCGTGGCGCATCGGGGTGGCGGGGAGCAGCCAGGGGGCGGCGCGCACCGCCTCCGGGCAGTCGAGGTCGACGTCCACCAGGTGGCCGCTGAGCGGCCCGTGGAGGATGCCCAGGTTGTCCCGCGGCTTGAAGGCCTGCGGCACGTGCTCCTCACTGAGGGCCGCCTTCTGCCACTCCTTGCCGTAGGGCGCCTTGCCGTGCAGCGGCAGCACGCACCAGCCGCGCTGCAGGTACTGCAGGGCGTGCTGGATCACTCGCTCGTGCTGGCCGTCCGTCATAGCGCGATCCCTCCGGGGATGCAGAGTCGCCGCCGCGGGCGGCATCGGCGTGTGCGGTTGTTGGTCAGCTCTTCCCTCCTGGTGGTGTTACTTGGGGGCGTGCTCCTGCACCCAGAGGTACAGCAGCAGGAAGTTGATCGCGTCGTAGTGCTCGCCGCGGGTGAGGTTGCAGATCGCGTGGTGGATCAGTTCGTCGGGGTCGGCGGCGTGGCGGCTGACCTGCTCGGCGAGGTCGAGGTAGCCGTGGGTCTCGATCGCGAGGTCGAATCTCAGCTCCAGGTTGAGCCTGAGGGGTGGCTCCGCCGTGGCCAGCACCGGCACGCGGCGGCGGCCGAAGTCAAACAGCCTGTCGACCTCAATGTTGTGGACGTCGCGCAGGGCCTCGCGTTCCTGTTGCTCCACGGACTCGGTCATGGTTTACTCCTCGCTGGGGGGCGTATACGCCCCCCCTACACGTTTTGCCACCGGAGGATCCGGTGGAGGATCAGCTTCTGCTGGCCGGCGAGCCAGCGTTTCAGGTGCGCCCAGTTGCTGCGCTCGATCGCGGCCACGAAGGCCTGGACATCACCCACGCGCCCGCCGGGGACCTGGTAGCCCTCGTCCTTGGCCAGGCTCTGCTGCTGGCTTTCGCTCAGCTGCGGCCAGGTGAAGCCCAGGATCCGGCGCTCGCTCAGGTCGGGCTCGATCAGGTTGACGCTGACCGGCTCGACCAGCACCGCCATCACGGGCTCGGCGTCACGGTGCAGCGTGTACCAGCCGCGGTGCGTGCGCGTCCTCAGCGTGGAGCGCTTGCAGCCACCGGCGATCAGCTCGACGTGGACGTCCGTCATGCCCAGGCGGGGGGCCTGGCGCGAGGGCGCAGCCGCGCCCTGGGTCGGTGTGTATTGGCGCTGGCGGGTGGTGCTCATGATGCGGTCTCCTCGATGAACTCCAAGCGGCCCAGGCGGCAGGTCACGCTCAGCGGCCTGACCGTGGCGTCGCGGCCACCCAGGCGGGCCTGCAGGTGGCCGTGCAGCGCGCCGGTCAGCGCAGCCAGCTGCAGTGGCTGGCCGGACTGGACCATCCAGCCGCGCGCCCAGCCAGGGAGCTCGTCGAGCAGTGCCTGAGCCTGGGGGTGGCAGTGCGCCGGGTAGCGGACGACGACGCGGATCAACCCGTCGATCTCCGGGGGCGAGGTCAGATTGAAGCGGAAGCGGGCGACGCGGCTCAGCATCCGTCGTCCTCCTCCAGTGTCAGCGGCGGTCCCAGCTGGCCGCTGGCTTTCAGCTCAGCCAGCTCGCGCTCGGCCTCGGCCCGCCGCCAGGCGGCGGTGCAGTCCGCCAGCTTCTCTGCGAACTCCTCGGGGTCGAGGCCCTCGGCGATCAGCCAGTCGGCGGGGTGGTGATTGTGCTTGCGGCGGTTGACCGCGCGCAGGGCGGGCACCACGTTACCCAGGGTGTGGCTGCCGCCCAGGCTGAGCGGGATCACGTGGTCCATCTCCAGTCCCGCCCCGTTCGTACTGGCGGGATTCGGGCTCTCGCCCGTGTAGGCGCAGCGGTGGCCGAAGAAGGCCAGCACGTGCTCCCACTGCTCCTGGCTGAGCTGGGCATCGGCGCCGCGATCGACGGCGGCCCGGGTGGCCGAGCGGAAGCGCTGACGCGCGGCGTTGCGGTGGTAGCGGCGGCGCTCGCGGGCGCGGACTCGCTCGGGGTGCGCGGCGTAGTACCTGGCCTGGGCCTCGCGGTGCCGGCGCCGGGCTTCGGGGTCGGTACTCACCGCACCACCTCCCGCTGGCCACTGGCCACTGATCCCTGACCACTGCTGAGTTCCCTCAGCCGCTGCTGGGCCTGCAGGGCGCGGTGGCTGGGGGCGCCGTTGTTGATCGCGAACAGGTAGTCGACGGCGGCGCGCAGCAGCTCGTCGTTCTCCCAGCGGCTCAGTGGCACGATCCAGACGCCGGGTACGCGCTTGCCCGGGCCGCCGCGGTCGCGCCTGCCGCTGACGCGCCGGAACATGAAGCCGAGCTGCTTCAGCTCCGGGCCGGAGCAGCCGACGTGGTCGCGGATGGCGACCACCGGCCCCAGCCGCGGGTCGGGGCGCGTCGGATGGTGGCGTGTGAGGACGGCAACGGCGCCGCTTTGGCGGCGGTCCGAGGTCCGAGGTCCGAGGTCCGCGCTCGTCATGGGCGCACCTCGCTGCTGGCGGACTCCGGACTCCGGACTTCGGACGGGGCCGGGACCTCCCGGAAGCGCGGCTCGACGAGATCCATCCCGGCGTAGCGGAACAGCGTCTGCTCGTCCGGGCAATCGATGATTGCCACCGCGCGGATCTGCTTCTTGGTCAGGCCGTCGGGGAACGGCTCGCGCAGGCAGCCCTCGCCGACGCGCGCCTCGCCGCGCCTGAGCACGGCGGTCACCAGCCGGCGGCTGAAGTCGGCGCTGCCCGTCCGGATCGCCAGCTGCACGCCCCAGTTGCGCTCGTCGGCCAGGAACAGCTCCACGTGGACCCGGGCCAGTCGCGCGCGGCGACGGGCCAGCTCCTCCGTCCGGGCGGCGTCGCCGAACTCGATGGCCAGGTAGCGGTCCAGGTGCGCCTCGTCGATGGTGAAGGCGCGGTAGCGCTGGCCCCAGCGGGGCAGTTGCTTCGCGCCCTTGAGCGCCTTGTGGATCCGGCCGGCCGCCAGCAGCTCGTCGAGCCGGGCCAGCAGCAGGTTGCGGCCGTCCACGACGCGGGGGATGGCCACCAGCTCCACGTCGCCGCACTGGGGGCGTTTGCGCCGGATGCTGCCCGCCTCCTTGATGCGGCTCACCGTCAGCTCGCCCGCGCAGGTCATGATCAGCCGCCGGGCGCTGCGCGCCAGCTGGCGGGCGTCCATCTGGGTGATCTTGTCTCCGCTGCTCATGCCGCACCTTCCTCGGCCTGGGCGGCCGACGCGCGTTTGATCTGGCGCAGCGCGCGCCGGGCCTGGCGGTAGCGGGCGACGGAGGCGTTGCGCGTAAGCCGGCGCAGCTGTTTGCTGCGGGCCCGGCGCTGCCGGCGGTTGAGATGGGTGCTGGGCTGCCCGCGCTTCATGACGCGCGCCTCCTGGGGGTGATGTCCACCGGTTCGAGGATCAGCTCGAACAGCTCCTGCTGGAACTGCCAGTGCTCCTGCCGATGGAGTGGCCCGGTCGGCGAATAGCGGAGTTGGACTCCGCCGCGTGGACCGATCTCGTAGCGCGGATAGCCGGGGTGGAAGGGCCGTCCATGTCGCGTCGGGACGAGGATCGACCCCGGTGGCAATTGCTCGAACTCGTCGCGGGTCAGCCTGATCCCTCGCTTCTCGGGGGGACGCCACTCCGTCTCCATCCTCGCCATCGGTTCCTCCTGTAGGGGCGGCACTCGTGCCGCCCGTGTTGTCAAGCGCGGGAGCCACTTGTGGCTCCCCTACACAAGGGCCCAGCTGCCGTCGCTGAGCTGGCGGATCAGCTTGCGCGCCGCCAGGACGCGCAGGTCCTCGATCATGGTGTGGGGCCCGAGGCCCGCCAGCGCCGCCAGCCGGTTCTTGCACAGGCCCGCCGGCGCCACGTCGGCCAGCGTTGCCAGGATGCGACCGCGCCGGCGCGCGGGCGGGATGCCCAGCGTGCTCGGGTCCTGGCTGACCACGCGCGGCGGCAGCTTGCCGTCGGGCGGCTCAATGCCCTCCAGGCACTGCTGCCCGGTTCGTGGCCCGTAGAGGCTGGTCAGCCGTCGCACCGCTCACTCCTCAGTGGGGCGGGTCTCCGTGCCCGCCGATTCGTATGCTTTGATCTCGCGGTAGGTGGCGTGCACCCGCCGGGCGTAGCCGTTAGGCAGGGTGCGCTTGCCGGTGTTGTAGAACGCCAGCGCCTTCAGCTGGGCCTGCTCGTCGCCCTCCTGCCAGCCGCCACGGACCAGCAGGTTCCAGACGGCGATCAGGTTATCGCTCATGCAGCGCAGATCGAACGACGCGTCGTACTCCTCGCGGAAGTGCCGCTCCCACGGATCGCGGTGGACCTGGCCGATGCCGATCGCGCGACCGCCGTCGCCGCACAGGATCCGGTCGCCGTCCCAGTGGCGGCACCTCGTCTCGTGCCACAGCACGGCCACCAGCGCGGCGGCATCGAAGCCGTCGCGCTCGTCGGGCAGCAGCGCCTCCCAGTAGTCGGCCTCGCGCTCGATGGCGCTGATCACCACGGCGTCGACGCGCTTCGCTTCGCACCACTGCTCCCAGGCGGGTGTCTGCATCGCATCCTCCTCGACGATCACCGGCTCCGGCCAGTATGGCTCGACTGCGGGCCGGTCATTGATCACCAGCTGGTCCGAGTCGGCGCTCGCGACCTGGAGCAGCAGCCACAGCCCGCCGACGCCGATCAGGAACACGGCCAGGGTGATTGCCCAGTCACGCACCGCGCGCCTCCTGGCGCCTCGCGCTTTCGGCGGCGGCGATCATCGCGATCTCGCCGAACAGCTCCTCGATCAGCCGCGGCGCAGCCTTGCAGTAGCTCATGCCCGCGGCGAGCGTCAGTGGTATTCCTGCCTCTGTCGGCGGCCGATACGCGGCGTTGACGTCCGCCACGAGGCCTTCGATCTTGTGGCAGTTCCCCGCGTAGGTGACAATCTTCGGCACGCCCGCCATGACGGCGAAGCAGGCCCCGTGGAACCGCGCCGTGGTGTACTGCTCCGTCCAGCTGAGCTCGGCCAGGAACTGCGCCAGCGGGCGCGCGGGCCTCAGCGGCAGCGGGAAGTCGCCGCGCTCTCGGCAGCTCTGCTCGGCCACCGCCGGCAGGGAGTCGCTGTAGCGGCGGGTGCCGCCGCGGTACGGGGCGAGCGCGATGCGGATCTCCTCCCGGCTCATGTGCCAGAAGCTGAGATCCGGGACGACGCGCAGCGGCCCCAGCCAGCGCAGGCAGAGCTGCTGGTAGCTGAGGCTCTCGCGGACGGCGATCAGGCGCACGCAGGCTGTGAGGTCGTCCCAGGCCTGATCGTCCATGAACTCGACCGAATCCCAGACGCTGTTGATCAGGACGGCGGCGCGGCCTTCCTCCGCCAGCTGCCGCAGCAGCAGCGGGAACCACCGCGTGTTGCTGCTCTGGTGGTGCAGGCTGCCCTCGCCGTTGATGATCGTCAGCACCGCGCGCCCGTCCACGCGCTGGCCCTCGTCCGCGATCTGGCGGCGGGTGAGCCGCTGGATCACGTCCAGGTCGCGGCTCTCGCAGAGCCTCAGCAGCGCGTCCATCACTGCGTTGCAGCCGGTGTGGTCCTCACCGCTGGTGTCGTTGACGATGCAGACGGGAATCGGCTCACGGTCGGTCACTGGGCACCTCCTCCGTCAGGATCTCGGCGATGATCTTTCGATTGATCGGGTCGCCGTAGATGATGGCCTTGTCCGGCAGGTCGTCCCACAGCACCTTGACCGTGTTTGCCTCGGGCCAGGAGTAGACGATGGTTCCGACCGCGTCGCTGTTCCCGTTGCGGATTCGCATGCCCGGTCGCAGATCGCGGCAGTCCCGCAGTGGCGCTGGCTGCTGACCACTGACCACTGATCCCTGATTCGTCATACCCTCTCCAGTTCCACGTAGTTACTGAGCGCCGTCTCCGTCAGGGTGCAGACGGTCAGGCCGGCGCGCTGGCAGGCCCGCACGGTGCGGGCCGCGATCTCGATCTCGCTGAATTCCTCGCCGGCTTCGCGGCGCTCGCTGAGGCTGCCGTCGAAGTAGCCGGCGCCGCGCAAGTCGACGCCGCAGAAGATCCCGCGGGCGCTGCCGCACAGCGCGGGGAGCTGGACGGTGATCCCCGCGATGGTGCCGCCGCTGCGCAGCACGCCGGGCACCAGCTCGGCGGGCGCCTGCTGGTCGCCGAAGCTGGGGCAGGTGTAGAAGGTGTACTCGTAGTCTGCGCCCTGGGCGGCCAGCTGCCAGCTGAACACGCGCGGGATGGCGTGCTCGCGGCAGAGCCGGTTCGCTTCGGCCCACCACGGGTACTTCTCCGGGTGGCGCAGGTACTCGGGCGTGGCGCACAGCCACATCGCGGGTTTCCACGGCCACTTCTGCTGGAAGGCGATCATGATCGCCTTGTTGAGCGCCATGAGGTACGCGCCCGCCGGGATCCGGTGCCAGCCCACCGCGCCCTTCGGTCCGCTGCCCAGGATGTAGCAGTCGCCGCCGGCGGGCGGCAGCAGCTCATCGGGCGCGGCGCGGAACAGGTCGCGCTCGAAGGTGGCCGTATCTGGGCTTGCTTCAGGTCGCATCATGCTCTCGGTGGCGCGGGCGTCCCGCTTGTGATTCGTGGCGCAGGCTGCCAGCCTGTGATTCCTGGTTCGGGGCGGCGGACGGCGGCGACGGGGTATCACTGCCGCCCGCCTGAACGGATTCGGAAGGTTGGCTTGCGGTTGAGACGGGCGACGGGGGACTAGTCCCATCGCCCGCTATGGGAGGTAGGGGTTCCCGTGATTGGTGGGGCGGGTCTCCGTGCCCGCCGTCCCGGCTGATCACCAGCGCCGCGCGCCTCAGCGCCGCGTCGAAGCGCACCTGGTGCGCGGGCGTCGCCGCCACCTCGACCAGCTGCATCCTGACGGTGGCGCGACTGTCGTCGACAGGGTGTGCTTTCATCCTGCCGGCATCCTGGTGTCGACAAGCGCCCCGCCGACCAAGCCTGGCAACGGAAGCGACGGGGCGCCTGTCTTGAATGGTGGTGCTGGATTGCCCGGTCGCCGGCTGTGGGTCGGCGGCCGAGCTGTGGTAAGCGAGGGAAGGTATACTCTCCGCGGACGACGCGCCGGGGTGTTCCGGACAGCCCGGGACTGGCAGGCCCAGAGTCTCAGCCTCGGACGGAACGGAAGGTTGGCTCCCGGCACGACGTCCGCTGGCCTCGGGCTCGCCCGGGGCCTTCATGTTTTCAGGGTGGCGGACAGCGGCGACCGGGGTTTGATCAGAAGTGGGGACCCGGCCGTGGCCGCCACCCGCCGGAGGGTTTTGATGAAAAGGGGTGTCTCTCTTGCTGGCTGCTGACGGCTGGCGGCTGGCGGCTGATTCCCTCACGCCGGCACCTCCCGTTCTGTGGGGCGGGTCTCCGTGCCCGCCAGCCGCTCGCTGCGGATCCGCTCCGCCTGGGCGCGGAC
>Ga0180433_10009806_pt1 | contig 11649 bp, 13 predicted proteins | sample SS_ome_8_FD_132980 | JGI IMG/M metagenome (GOLD analysis project Ga0180433, IMG submission 132980) | Hypersaline lake sediment archaeal communities from the Salton Sea, California, USA - SS_1_D_1 metaG | ecosystem: Environmental > Aquatic > Non-marine Saline and Alkaline > Hypersaline >... | reverse complement strand
TCAAGTTCGCTGCGCTGTGGCTGCTCTCACAGGGCCGCACGCAGCAAGAGGTGGCGACGAAGTTCGGCGTAAGCCAGAGAGCAGTGGCTTACTGGTTGAAAGATAAAGAGAAAATCAGAGAGCAGAATCGTCAGGACTTAACCCAACACATAGAGAAAGTTCTCTTAGGAGAGAAAACATGGATCGAAACAGCGACTTGCTAGACGCCCACCGCTACGCAACAGAGATGTTGGGGGAATGGCAGAAACAAGAGGCTGAACGGAAGGAAAAGAAAGCGATGGAGATAATGGCCGCAGCACGGCGCGTAGATTTATCTACTTTGTCTGCTGCCACAATGTCATCAGGAGCCGCAGCTAGGCCAAGGGACATTGAATACCTAAGTAAGCATGGCAAGGTCACTGACATAGAAGTGCCCTTCGATACTGGCCGATACATAGTCCGAATCAACCGAGAGAAAGCTGACAAGTTCTTCAACGAGTTAGGTATTGTTCTTCATAGTCCTGATGTGAAGTTTACAGAAGATGATCTGAAGTGGTTGTGTGAGTGCTTCATGATTCTCACAAATCTGACAGAGCAGGCTAGGACGGTAAGCACAGCCCGATTTGGCGAATGACATTTCCCTCACGGACGAGGGAAGGGGAGGAGTACCATTGCTCAGTTACGCGAGGTACATCGTCTGGCACACAGGTAATAGAGTAGTGTGTCACCTGTGGAGCAAAAGAACGTGGCGAGGCTACAAGGAGTAACCCCGCCACAAGCGTTATTGTTATTAGTCTTTTCTTCGCCATATCCTGATGCCGTAGATGGCAGCGAATACGGCCATTATTAGCCAGCGATACCATTGTGGGGTAGTGTCAAGTATGTCAAACCCCGTCTGAATGTATGGTGCCATGCTGGGGATGAACACCAAGATAAGTGGGATGCTGAGTAAGATCAGCACCCACTCGTCCTTCCATCCAGAGTTAGCGATGTGAGCTAGCTCCCACGCATTATCAGCCTCAAGCTTACGGACTTCCATCTGAGCTTTGGCCTCTTCTACCCTGACCTTCCCCTCCAGTTTCTTGAGCTTGAGTTCGCTCTTCAGCCTTTGCCTTTCCTTAAAGTATTCAGCAACAGCCTCAGCGGGTGCACCTAGAAGTGCTCCTAAGAGTTTATTTAGCATTAGTGCCCTCCCAGATACTTGATTATCAAGTCCTTTATCTCATTGTGATTCTCGTCCATCTTCTCATTAAGCTCACGCTGGAATTGGTAGTCTTCCTTAGCGTGCTCTGTGATGGTCTGATGAACATCATCCCTCACCAACTCAATTGATGTACGCAGCTCCTCCTTCGTGGCGTACACCTCGTCTAGTAGTTTCCGTTTATACATCATAGCCAGTTTCCATGCACCGGGAATAATGATAAGGAACACAAGTTCCCAATACTCCAGCGCAAATTGTGTGATAGCCCCCGCATTCAATCTTCCTTCCTCCGTAGCTCAAAGTGTACCAGATCCATGAAGCTCTGATCGTCCAGATCTTCATCACCATCCCAATTACCACCCCACCTGAGATAGTACCCTTCCGGTAACTCCTCTCGTGCTATGGTCATCATGACGCCTGCAAAGTAGTAATAGCGTTTCTTATTATCCCAATCAATCGGGTAGGGCGCTATGTCTACAGCGTAAGCGTATCCGTCAGGCTGTACCAAGTGCCATGACTTCATGGTCTTGGATGCCTTCTTATGGAACAGCTCCGCTTGCTCCGCTAACGTCCTCTTCCCGTATATCACCGAACAGTCCCAATGCTGGAGTACCTTAAAGCAAAGGTCTACCAGATAGGGATGTACCCCCTCCAACTTCTCAAGTGATTTCTTCCCAAACTTGTGTCCCACGATAGCCCCCTTACTGTGACATCCGTTTCTTGAATTCTGCTTTCCGTTCCTCAGCTTGCTTCTCGTTGAACTTTTCAGCCCCGCCAAGGAACCACATGGCGTACAGCTTGCCGAACAGCGGCATCTTACTTATCACTTCCCTAGACAACTCCTTAAACTCCTCACCCTCCAAGTCCAGATCCTTTTGGTAGCCCACTTTCTGACCGTACTTGATGGCATCCTGAGTCACCTTCCCAACAATATCAACAGTCGGGATAGTAATCTCCGCAGCAGACGTAAGCCCACGCGCAGGATCTTCATCACCAAGGAAGTTCTTGAAGGTGTGTGCCAGCAGCTTTGCACCAACAGCCGCAGCCATCTCATCCTCTGGGATATCATGGAATGTGCTGTGCTTACCACTCATGAACCTCTTAAGCTCATCTGAGGTCAGGTTAGCACCTCCAACGAAGAGGATCATCCTACCGGCATCTTTCAGGGCAACAGCCTTCTCCTTCGGAGTACCGCTCATGAGCTGTCTCACGATCTTGTTACGAACAAGATTCATCTGCTTGATCGTCCACGTAGTAAGCTGATAGAACAGCCTGCCGTTAGGCATAGCGAGGAACAGCTCAGGCACCTCTGAACGCGAGATCGGCTGAGACTCTGACAGCTTAGAGAAGAGGAACGTCTTCACCAGATCAGTGGGCTTGCCCTCCTGTAGCTCTTTCACAAGCTGTGGCGTCTCCACACCCCAATACGGCGTAAGCTCCTCAGTCAGTCGCTTGCGTCCCTTGTAGCTACGCGCCATACGAGTGTAGTTATCAAAGGCAGAGTTGATAAAGGTGTTCTTACCAAGCCGGTCAACGGCACGGAAGCCTGAGTACCTGAACAGGCGATCAGTCCATGCATTGATGGAGCCGGGATCAGAGATCTCCTGAACCAGCTCTCTCATGATACCCAGATCGTCAGCAGTGATCTGATTCTTACCAACAACGGCCTTGAGGCTCCTAAAGCCGCCATTCAGCCATGCTGAGACACCAATATCACCAAGCTGCGTTGCAGCAGATATGACGTTAGCAAGCAGGGCGTTGTGAGCAACGGCTCTGATGTTAGCCATACCCGTGGACATGCCCTCCTCACCTCTAGTGAAGCGGATCTTTAGCAGAGTCATGACCTCATTAGCATCAGAAGGAGTAAGGTCTTTCATAGTCCCCACGAGAGACTTGATAGACTTCTCAATCTCTTCTACCCCGTGCTGGTTGACCTTGACATGGCCCTTGAACAGATCCCTACGGTTGATGTGCTGTGCAGCCTCACGGAAGAACAGATCCATAGAGCCAATGTGATCGTGGTAGAAGTCAATGAGTTCATCATTGACCTCAGTTACCTTTCTCCTCCTAAGAGCAGTTTCCTTGACCCTCGTACCCGGATCTGCCCTCATGAACGCATTAATAGCCGCCTGCTCGTTGCCTATGCGCTCAGCATATGCCTCAAACCCCTGAAGGTACTTAGTACCCAGCTTGTTCTTCAGCTTCTCAATGTCCTTGATCCGGCGAGGGAACCAGCCCCTTTCCACCTTGGAGAATACGGCTCCCTTGTCTTCCATAGCTTTAGAGATATCGTTCAGCAGTGAGCGCATGTTGTCGAAGTGTTTGCCAGCAGGCTCACCCAGCTTAGCCACGATAGCCGCACGGGCCTCCGGCACCTTGCCATTGTACAACAGCTTGTCAAGTTCCCTCCGCTCTCCTGCACTCATGCCATTACGTACTACGGCAATGTACGGCTTAGCCCTCTCGTGCCAGTTGTGCACGTCGAGGTAAACCTTGCCTTCGTAGTTGCGAAGCTGCTGTGCTAAGTAGGGGACATGCTCCTCAATGCGGTCGTAGATTGGTCGGATAATTCTGTCGATGGGCCTCATAATTCCCAGTGACCTTATCCCACTCTTCCAGAGATTGTTGGCGACTGCATACTCAGCGGCCTGCTCAGCCGTTCCGGGGGTGAACAGTTCCTCATCTGACATACGAGTCATGTGGTAGGTATCGTCAGTCTTCATGCCGAGCGCCTTACGGGCGGCTGCGTGTGCGTCAGCACCCGTAGCACCCATCATCTTCTCGTTGATGACGATCTTCTGATAGTCCTTCTGTAGCTTGTTAGCCCCTTCCCTAGTGGTACGGGCCTTCTTAACGCGGCTTTTCTTCACAGCTTTGGGGATAGCCTTAGTAGCTGCGCCTATCGCAGCACCACCAACGGCACCTACAGCGGCACCTGAACCTGCCCCCTTGGCACGCTCCTGTACGCTCTCAGCCGCGCTTAGCTCGGGGGAAGGGTCTGCCATACCTGCACCATAGCCCGCGCCCCACGCGGCTCCTGTGCCCGCCAGTCGGCCCGTTGTGACCGGAGCACCAGCGCCACCGGAGATCACAGCAGGGGTTACGGCACCCAGCATTTCGTAGGCAAACGCCTCTTTCGGGTACTCCTTGCGGTATTCTGCCAGCTTATCGCGCTCAGATTCGAGCACATCGTTGTAGATATCCGCAAAGGAGTCCTCTGCACCGACGACTTTGGCAGTACCAGCGGCAAGAGTCGCGGCTACCTCGTCGGCAGTTCCAATAAGTGCGCCTTGCAGGGCAGCTTGTAACGGCTGTTTCTCCGTGCTGGGGTCAGGGGGCAGCTCACCCGCAGCCTTCAGGCGCGTTTCGATTAAATCGTCAGGCATACCTTCAGGGATGATGATGGTAACTTCCTCCCCTGATGGGAGGATTACATCAACCTCTTCAGTACGTGCCATCTCTTCTTTATAAGTGGGTACTCCCTCAGTGGCCTGTATAGCCTCCATTAGCTGCGGGGATACACCCGGCCCAGCTCCCGTAGGGGGAGCAGCCGGAGCCGCAGCCACGGGCTGAGGCACAGCCGCAGGGTTATCCCACGGCTGTAGGGGTTGTCTCTCACGAAGAGCCATTTCACGGGCGGCAACAGACGCCACCGGCTCCCCAACGGTAGATCTCTCAGCTTCCATTCGGCGCATTACGTCGATGGCAGACTCAGTGTCACCACCTTCCAACCTGCGCTCCATTTCTTCCTGTATCGGCATTAGCGATTTCTCAGGTCAATTACACGACGAACCGGGGCTGCACCGCCAGCCGCTCCAGCAGTAGGAGCAGGAGGAGTAGGCATCGCCGGAGAAGCACTCGTTTCAGCCGGAAGAGCTGGAGCCTGTGCTCCGTATAAACGTGCTTTGGCTTCCCTCAGATACTCAGGGTAAGTCTTCGGTGGCTTTCCAGCCATCTGATCCCTCATCATCTGAGACTTAGCTTCGACTGCAATGGTGTTAGTCTCTTCAGGGGGTACGCCGCGCTGCTTGTCTACCCAGCTCTTACCTTCCTTCATGACACCACGCGCCATCTGTAGTTCGGCCTCTGACACTTCGATTGCTCGTCCAGCAGCAGGCCCACCAGCAGTGTAGTAGTTAGCTTCAGCCGTAGCCTGCTTCGCCTCAGCACCAGCCTTAGCCTCCATAGTGGAAGGCATAGGAGCCTGTACCTGCTGACGCAGCCTGTCGGCACCCTTAGTCATGTCATCAGCATACTCAGGATAGTTCTGCATCCAGTACTGTGTGTTAGCCTGATTGTACTGTGCCATGCCATCCTTAATAGCTTGAGGATCGTTCACGCCTTGCGGCAAGAACTGCTGAAGCTGAGGTGCCCCAGCGATAGCCTGCTTCAGACGCTGATCCTCAGCCCCCTCTCCCTTACGCTTGTGCATCTCGGAGAGTCCGAGTTGCTGTTTGTAGAAAGCCTCAGAGCCGATCTTCATCCTCTCCAGCTCACGAGCCTCAGCCTCAGCGGCCTTCCGATCTCGGATTTCCAGCGGAGATTCGATGCTCTTATCGGCGTCTCTTGACCATTCGATTAAACTTGTCATCTCCTACTCCTTATGCGTATGAGCTATCGAGAGACTTCTTACCGTCAGTAATGCCTGACAGTATGGAGTTGTACATGTCGTAGAGTTCAAGCTCCCTCCACCTTTCCTCTCCAATCGCCTCCCTCACCATCATAGCTCGGTCTTTGATAGTATTCTTGATAACCTTCTTCGGGCTGATCTTGCCCTCGTTACTTTCCTTCCTGTACGTGTAGCTGTCGCCAATAGCGTCTATGATAGCCTGATTCTCTTCATCAGTCAGGGCAGCACTGACGACTGTATCAATCTTGGCAATGGTTTCAAAGGCGGGTAAATACTGCTTATTCACGCCATCCAAGTGGCGGGTAGCAGATCCCTTGAAGCCGATGTTGCCCCACGGGCCTTCGGCGTATGCGTCCTTCTTGAAGCCGTCAGTAGACGAGGAGAGCATCATCACAGAGTCAGTCTTGGCTGGCTCGTCGCTCAAGCCCATGTTAGCCACCAGTCCACCCAGAGCACCACCCACCATCGTCCCGATACCGGGGAAGATAGCAGAGCCAATCGCCGCACCCAGATAGGATGCGCCACCATTGATAGCAGCGTTCTTGATGTCGCCACCCATGATAAGAGTAGCAGCGGCTGCTGTGAGTCCCATGCCTGTCGGGGTAGACAGGAAGTTCAGAGCCTTGGAGCCAGCAGACTTGAGGGAATCAAATGCACCCGTTGTAGCAACCTCCGTACCGGCCTTCACTGCCTGAGCCGTTGCTTGACCAGTCTGAGTGCTCATGTCCACAATGAAGCCTGCATCATTCATGAAAAAGCCATCGGCCATGCCCGGCACAGCCTTCCATCCTTCCACAGCCGCGCCTGCTGCTGCGCCAGCACCTGTAGCCCAATCCCACGCCTTACCAGCCAGCTCACCCAGATCCAGCTCTTTCAGAAGCTCAGCGTCACCCATCAGATCCTTGGTGAAGTCAACGATAGACTGACCAACACCACCCTCTCCGCCGAGCGAGTCGTAGATCTGCTTGACCTTATTAGCTACAGAAGTCGGATCTCCTGAGCCACCCAGCACGCCCTGAAGCATGTCATGGAACGCCTGATCCTCTTGAGCCTCGTACTTGGCGCGGATACCACCACGCTGAGCAGACAAGTCAGCCAGAGCCTGTCCAGTCTGACCCGCTAACTGAGCGCCTTGTCCGACGGGCCTCCACCAGTAACTCTCACGAGCCTGCTGTGCAGCGAGTTGCCTTGCATGCTCATTACCATACTCCTGAGCCGCAACCATGTGACCACGATCCTGAAGGTCGGCGAGTGTCTGACCAGAATACAGCCCCGTGGGGCCAGCAGCCGCACTGCGCTCAACCTGCTGAGTTGCCTGATCCTGAAGCCACTGATACTCTGGAGACTGGAGGTAGCCCTCGTGGGTAAAGTCAAATGGGCCTTCCTGCTTGTACCCTTCCATACCCCACGTAGCCAGATCCTGATAGGGCTTGGAGTATTCCTTGATGTCCTGTCGGGCACCCTTAATACCGCCTAACAGGTTATCCTGAGTATCACCTATCTGCTTATCCTTCAGATACCAGTCAGCAGCTTTCGTGCCTACATTCCACCAGTCTATTGCCATCGTAATCTCCGATTAGAGCAGAGTACCACTGCATGCCCATTCCAGTCCGAGAAGGACTATCACAGGGACAGCGATACCGATAATGTATTTAGTGCGATCAGCCCACTCTTCGCCTAAACCGCTCCTAAGAGCAGGTTCTTTGCACAGCTCGATCCACGAGTGAGTGACCTGCTCCAGAGTCCAAACCATCCTCTCTACAGCACGGCCCTCGAAGTGAGCACTGATTATCTTCCTGAGTTCTTTGTTAGTCATTAGGCACCTACCACACACATGAATGAAAAGTCTACGTTCGTGTTGTTACCACTACCCCTACTCACAGTTCGGATATTAAAGTAGGTCGTAGCTACCGTCTCTACCCAGCACACGATATCCGAGCCATACTCGGGAGTAACCGTCACGATCCACTTGTTAGAATTACTGACGGAAGTACCCGGAGTGATTCGGTACAGTCCTGTCGAAAGACGAGTCGAACTGAAGGCAGGGCCAAAGTCGTAGGCCGTACTACCACCACTCGTAATCTTACCCCCGAAGAAGTCTCCAGAGGGGATAGAATCGTTTGTAAGGGTGCCTGTCACAGTCAGATTACCACTAATAGTGGCGTCATCTCCTACCACCAGATCGTCAGTGGTGTAGAGATGCTCTGCCTGCACAGTGCCAGTGAAGGTGCCGTGTCGGGCACCAGTGAAGTCCTTGTTGCTGTCTACAATGATAGCCTTACCAGCCTCGATGGTGCCGTCAGTAGTAAGCTTGATGGGGTAGAAGTTCCTGTCCAGCTCAGTGTGAGTGAGCGTAGCGCCTTTGACGGAACTAGACCCGTTGTCGGTAGACAGTGCGTCTGTACGTGTAATAATAGCCGTCATGATTTAATGTTCCATTGTGTCCCGTTAAAGATCAGAGTTACCGCCCCTACCGCAGTCAGCGTTGTAGTTGCTGCTCCGTTGATGTTGTTGCCGTTGCCGTTGATTGTCAGCGTACCTGTGTGCGCCTCCAGAATAACTGTATAGACCCTGCCCTGAGTCGGAGACGCATTGAGGTATACAGTGAAAGCGCCTCCAGTCGTGTCACAGACTATGTTAGCTGTGTTCTTGTATGCGTCTGTGATAGTGAAGGTTGCAGTCTTAGTAGTCCCATCAATAGGCTCCATCCTACCGCTAGTCAAGTAGGCACTAACCTCAGCCAGCCACTTACGCCAGATCCAAGTGAACTGGTCGTTGTTCGCTGTAGTCGGAGCAGGGTTGACGAAGTTACGCGGCATTAGATTACACCTCCAGTCAGCACCAGATCCAATCCCTTCACGCGGATCTGCTCACTACCCTGATACTCCAGCTCGAAACTACGAGACTTGAACTTCCCGCAGCGAGTGAGCTTGTTGTTGTTGCTCTGGAGATCAATAGTGCGAGTTCCAGTGAAGTCCGGTGCATTACCAAAGGACTCTCCATCATTCCAGCGTACAGTCAGATTCTGTGAGTTAGCCGTCTCGTCACACACTGCTCGTATCTGGTGACAGAACTTGTTATTCCGATTGCCGCCATCCCAATTATCCATCCTGACGAGGAACTTGATAGCCTCGTAAGAGGAGCTACCAGAGCTTTCCACCACGTAGTCAGTAGCCACGTAGCCAGAGCTAACGTAGGCATCTGTACCCGGCACGGTTACACCGTCAGCAGGGGTGAAGTTGTCAACGGCAAACACCAGTTGCCCATTGAGCATCATACCCTCGCCAATCCTGTCGTCATCCGTCATGGTGTACTGCACCAGAGGGAAGCTGTCCATCGTGGCCTCAGAGAACTGCCACTCCGTCCAGATCTGGCTATTCGTGTTGTACACGTAGCTGACAATAACCTGTGGATCACCGTCATCGTTGAGGAAGTAGGTGGACAGGACGTAGAAGGCTTCGCCACCAGCAGCCATGCCAGAGCCTATCACCGAGAGACTATCCTGCGACTTGGATACCGTCATGAAAGACGCGATAGAGCCATCGCCTATAGGCTCAAGCTGCCAGTTCCTCAGTCGGTATGGCTGGATCTGACCCGAGTGGTCAATGCCCAGAAAGTATAAGTCGTCGCCATGCTGCCAAACGCTGAGAGGGTCAGCACAGCCCACATTGTAGGATATATCCTGACGTATACCGAGTGGAGAGCCAGTAGCGTTAGCAACGTTATAGAAAAACTCGATAGTACGACGACCGAGTACAACGATATTGTCGTGATGCTTCGCCAGATAGACGCCATCGTCCTCCTCCTTCTCGGCTGTGAGCACGTTCAAGGCATCAGACCAGTCCTTGCCGTCGCCCAGAGCACTACCCCAGACAGTGCCGTCGGTAGCGAGTACGTACATGGTCTGGTCAAGAGTGGCTCCCCCGTGGGCCAGCGTCTTGCTGTTGTTCGGAGGGAATGCAGTGAAGTCGTCGCTGGTGTGCTCACCTGCGCCGGTTGCCATGTTATACAGGACAGTGTAGCTAGTCGCTGACCTGACATACTTACCCTCGTTGCTCTCAGGATTGAGGAAGAATACGTCATCCCCGAGACGGATAGGATAGATACGCTGGGTGCCTGACGTGAACCACGTTGCGTCGGAAGTATCCGCACTGTGAGTAGCTGTCGTTGCCAGCGTCATCAGATTGGTGTACGTGTCGTAGTACATCCGTGTGTCGTTTATAATATACAAATTGTCGGCTAGTGCGTGATAATATAAACCACGCCCGAACACATCCGTCACACTGGCGTCAGAAGGCTTGTTGAAGATCTGGAAACTAGGACGCTGCTGGACGAAGTACTCCCCATTGCCATACTTCCCGACCACTCCGTTCAGGATGTATGATCCCATATTGGACACCTCACCAACCGAGAATAGGTTGATGTGCATGTCCGTCAGGACGGGTAGTCTTACGTCTTCACGACCACGCCCACTCGCCATTACTCGACTCTCCTGTCAGGTCTGAAGTATACAGAGGCAGTCTCCCTATCGAAGTTCAGGGTATCCTCCAGAATCTCTTTGTACTCCTCTCTCAGCTCCCGCCTATCAGTGATCGGAAGGCCATGATGAGGGGCGAGACGTACTGCGAGGCCATACGCCACTGCCTCATACCATTCGGAAGGGAGGTCAATATCGTAAGTGCCATCCGGTGTAGAATCGTCAGCATCCTCTATTGGTAGTATGCCGGTTACAATCAGAGCCTGACTGTTACCAGCATTTGAGCTATCAGGGGCAGGCCATACGTATACCCTGTCGTCTCCGGGGATAGCAGCCTTGTCCCACCAGTACTGAGTAGGCTGTCCTTCCAGACTCTTGTTGTTCTGGCGGCTATACTCCTCCCGGCTGAGTTCAATCATCGGGGTATCGTAGCCATTGCTGTCCCTGAACTGGATGTCCGTAATCTCGGTGAATCGGTAGTTCACATCATAGGTGTATGCGTTGGTGCTAGCTACTAGAGTGATGCTGGCCTTCTGCACCTTCCATACCATAAGCCCCTTGTTGCCAAGGGACTTGAGGAACATCTCCAGAGCTGGCATGGCATCCTCAATCTGTGCCGTACTGGCAGAGGTGCCTTCCTCGATTACACCAATCTTCCGAAGCGCCTCGGTGACGATAACGCCAGCGGTCGCTAGGTAATTGTATGTACCAGAAGTCGCCATGTATTAGTCCTAGTCAAAAGTAGTGTTGTTGGTAGTGAAGGTTCCAAGATCCGGCACACCATCGTCGTCGGAGTCCATGTCTTCACCTATGTCCTGCACACCAGCAGCAGGAGTACCGGGGAACGAATCCCCGTTGATGTCAGTACCACCACTTTCGGCGGTATCGAACCGATTCCACGGAACACTTATGTCTTCCTTCGGAGGCTTGAAGAACTCTGCGGGATGACGGGGTTCCCAATCATCCTCACAGACCATCAGCTTCTTATCCCCATCCCATTGCTCACGGAGGTCACAGGCTTTGAACTTGAAGCCACATACATCACAGATGGCGTTGTAGTCGCCGTGCTTGTACGTGTTCTGGTTGACAGTTCTCTTAGGCATTATGCTATCGAACTCCCTGCGGTTGAGTAGTACTCTTCAATGACTTCCGCAGACGCAGCAGCGTTGTGCACACTACATCTCTGGTACTCGTGAGCAGAAGAAGTACTTCCGTTAGCGTAGTTCCAGTATACAGCGGTAGAGCCAGTCTTCCTGCCAGTAGTGGCATCAGTTCCGACAACCGCTCCGTTGACATAGAATGCCCAACCGTCTGTAGCATCATACGTTACCCAGATGTCATACAGGGTATTGTCTGCAACGG
>Ga0180433_10009805_pt1 | contig 11650 bp, 11 predicted proteins | sample SS_ome_8_FD_132980 | JGI IMG/M metagenome (GOLD analysis project Ga0180433, IMG submission 132980) | Hypersaline lake sediment archaeal communities from the Salton Sea, California, USA - SS_1_D_1 metaG | ecosystem: Environmental > Aquatic > Non-marine Saline and Alkaline > Hypersaline >... | reverse complement strand
TGGTGACTCTACAATTAATAATTTTTTTAATAATTTTTTTTTCATGGTTATCTTTTCTTTTTTTTTATCTTTACATTTTTTTTTTTTTCATGTCATTTCTCATTTTGTAAAATGCTTTTTCAAATTTTCTACCACCTCATATACTATATTATGGCAAATATTTTCTAAAAGTCAATAAATATTTAAAATTGCCCAATTTTGCCTTTGTATTGTCAATTCTTTATGTGTTGAGCTAATCTATGCTATGCTCATAAAAAAAGTAAAAATTATGTATAATTATTATAGATGAGGGAGAGGGTGTATGTATTTATTTGAGTCTTGGAAAGAGTCTTTTTTGTTTTTAAAGCCAAAAAACTTGAAGCTTTTGGGGCTTGTAACGTTACGAACGTTACGAGATTCGTACCGGTTTTTTATTCCAGCTATTTTATTATATATATTATTTGATAGTAATCTCTGGGGATTATTTGGGATTACTATACCGGTATTTGATACGATACAAAAGATTTTGTTAGTAAATATGCTTTTTATTTTTGTCTTGATAGCCAGACCCTCTGTAAAGAGAAAAAGTAGAGACTATTTTTTAGACTATATATTTTATTTTGTTATCTGGCTTTGTGTGACACTTTTATTATATCAAGTATTTGATATGGTTATCTTTCCCCTTGAGATATTTTTTCTTTTGTTTTTCTTAGATTCTAGGTTGGGAATAAAAAACTTTTTTTTATGTATATTACGTGCGATCAAGATGTTTTTGTTTAATCTCCCATTTATTATAGTTATTTTTATATTACCCTATTATTTTGTGTTTACGTATATAAGTAAATTTCCAGTATTATTTAAGTATATAAATATTATTTTATTACTTGGGTATATCTGTTTGTTTACTAATTTTTATGTAAAAAGATTGCACGATCAGTTTCGAATATATTTTGAGGTGTAAGTATTGGTAAAGAGATTGTATGGCAAGTTTAGAGTTTATTTTGAGGGGAGTGTATAATAATGATTTTAAAATTACTCAGGACATTAGTTTCTTATATTTTGTTTATTATATTAGTGTTGGTTTTTATAATACCGTTATTATTTTTTATGTTATTACCAGAAAGATGGCGCTATGATAATAAGCTATATTTTTGGATTACAGATGCTTTTTTTAAAGCGACACTATTATTTACTTTTTTGCCAATTACGGTAATTGGGAAAGAAAATATTCCAAAAGAGCCGGCCATAATTGCGCCTAATCATCAATCTGCTTTGGACATACCTCTTGTAGCGTCTTTGCTGGATGGGTATCCTCATATTTGGATGGCTTGGGTGCGATTAACAAAATATTGGGTTGGTTTTTTTGTAAAGCGTATGGCTGTTTTGATTGACATGTCAAGTTCTATAAAGGGGGCAAAATCTCTGATAAAAGCGTTGAAATTAATTCAAGGCAAACAGCGACATGTGATAATATTTCCTGAGGGTAGTAGGTCAAATGGGAATCAGGTAGGTGATTTTTTTGCAGGGTTTGTTATACTAGCTAAAAAGACGGGTCGCCCAGTTGTACCTGTATTGATACTCGATGCATACAAAGTGTATCCTCCGGGATCGTTTTTTATTAATTGGTATCCAATTACCGTTATTGTTGGCAAACCGTTTTTATATAAAGATGGTGAGAGTGACCAGGAATTTAAAGAAAAAGTGCATAATTGGTTTGTAGATACTGCCAATGCGCATGAAAAAAGTGTGTAAAAAGTGTGTAAGGAGTAACGTTGGAATACGTACTAAGATTTTATTATGCCTCATGGCTATATTTCTTAATACCTATTGTTATTATTGTTGTCCTATGTAAGCTTAAATGGGCAAAAGGGGTGTTATATAAATATTCTTTAGGGAGTATTTTAAAGAAAAACAAATTTTCTTCGCATCATCCGTATAAAAAAATATTTTTTATGCTTAGGTTTTTGTCATTGTTGGCACTTGCTTTATTAATAGCAAAACCCCAGTTAGTTGATCCTCGATCAAATGTTTTGGTCGAAGGAATAGATATGGTAATAGCACTTGATATGTCTGGAAGTATGCGGTTGGCAGATTTTGAGCGAAAATCAAGATTTGAGGTGGCAAAAAAGGAGGCATTGCGGTTTATAGAAAAAAGGGAGCATGACCCTATAGGGCTTGTTATTTTTGGCCGCTATGCTTTTTCTCGATGTCCTATTACCCTAGATAAAAATATTTTGAAAACTATTTTACAAGAATTGCAAATTGGTTTTGTAAATCCTGCTGGAACGGTTTTGTCAACGGCGTTGCTCACAGCAGCAAATAGATTAAAAGAGTCTCTATCAAAAAACAAAATTATTATTTTACTTACTGACGGTGAGCCTACTCCAAATGACGCTTCTGAAAAAATGGCAATAGATGTGGCAAAAAAGTTGGGTGTAAAAATTTATACTGTTGGAATAGGTTCAGATGAAGACCAGATTGCAGTAGATGAGCTTGGGATGCCGTTTCGTATGCCTAAAGTGAATGCTCGGTTGCTTAAGAAAATAGCCCAGAAAACTGGTGGTAAATTCTTTATGGCAAAAAACCCAAAAGATATGAGAAAAATTTATGAAATTATAGACAAACTTGAAAAAACGGAGCATGAAACAGATATATATAGTAAATATTTTGATATTTTTATGCCGTTTTTATGGATTATATTTTTTGTAATATTATTTGAGTTGTTCTTGGCAACATTTATTTGGTTTAGTATTTGATTTGATTTGGTGAAAAAAATTATGAAACTATTTGGGATAACATTTGCAGCAGCTAAAAATCTGGTATTTTTTCCACTACTAGTATTGGGGATAATACTTCTTGTATGGCGTTATACAAAGATAAAATTAGCTATTAAAAAACTTGTGATTTTTAGTAAAACAGGGATTTTGCTAAAAAATTTTTCTCGAGTAAGAAATATATTTAAAATTATTTTAGTAGTGCTTGGTTTGACCAGTTTATTTTTAGGGTTATTGCGGCCACAATGGAATAAGCGGGAAGAGGTGGTAGCCCAAGAGGGGCGAGATCTTTTTATTGCAGTGGATATCTCTCGAAGTATGTTAGCTCAAGATTATACGCCAAATAGATTGGAGTTTGCAAAGCAGAAGATTAGAAAGCTGGTTAATATGTTAAACTCAGAGCGTGTTGGACTTATTATTTTTTCTGGATCTACAGTGGTGCAATGTCCATTAACTGCTGATTGCAGTGCATTTTTTATGTTTTTAGATCAGCTTGATGTTGAGACTATTTCCTCTGGGACAACGGCACTTGATCAACCCATTAAGAAAGTGTTAGAAATTTTTCAAAACATGAAAGGTAAAAAGACGAAATTACTTGTTTTGTTTACTGACGGTGAAGATTTTTCCAGTAATTTGGCAGGGGTTCGGCAACAAGCAGCAAAAGAAGGGGTAAAGATTTTTACCATGGGTGTTGGCACCCCAGAGGGTGCGCCAATTCCTCTTATTAATCAAAAAGGTGAAAAAGAAGGGCACATAAAAGATAAAAGTGGTAATGTTGTTATTTCAAAATTAAATGAAGGTATCTTGAGCGTGCTAGCCTACGAGACGGGAGGCATCTATGAGCGACTTTCTCAAGATGATAGCGATTTGAAACGTCTTGTCAAAGCAGTTGAAAAATTTGAAAAAGAAAAGTTTGAGGATAAAAAGTTGCCAGCGTTGGAAGAACAGTATAATTATTTTTTATTGGTCAGTTTTGTATGTTTTGCTATTGAATGGTTATTATGATGAAAGTTAGAGGTTTAATTTATATATTTTTATTATTAATTTTTAGTGTTACTAGTTTTATTATAAAAGCTGGATTTTTTGGATATGATCGAGCCATTAGTCAGGCGCAACAGGGTAATTTGCAAGGTGCGCAAGAGAAATTAAAAAAGCTTGTTGTAGAAAATCCAGATGCACCAGATTTGTTGTACGATTTGGGTGTAGTATCTTTTAAAAATAAAGAGTTTGATAAAGCTGCGGCGTATTTTCAAGAAGCGTCAGAGAGTGATAAAGCTCCTGAGAAGTTAAAAGAGCAAGCTCTTTTAAATTTGGGTAACACGAATGTTAAGCTAGAAAAATTAGAAGAAGCGATTAAAAATTACGAAGAAGTGTTAAAAATTAATCCCAAAAATGGAAGAGCAAATTGTAATTTAGAGATTGTGAAGAAAATGTTGCAGAAACAAAAACAAGACCAACAAAAACAGGATCAGCAAAAAAAAGATAAAGATAAACAGGAAGATAAAAAAGAGCGGGACCAGAAGCAAAAAGACCAGGAACAAAAAGAGAAAGAGCAAGAGCAAAAAGATAAAAAAGAATCAGCGGACAAAGAGAAACAGCAAGACAAACCACGAGAAGATCAGAAAGACAAGCGAGAGAAACCTAAAGATGATCTTAAGAAAAAAGAAGAACCCCAAAAGCAGGAAAAAAGGGATCAGGATGATCGGGAAAAATCCGAAACTAGAGAACAAGAAAAAGATACACGCGATAAACAAACTAAACATGACAAAGATGATAAAACGAAAGAAGAAAAAGATCAAGTAAAGAAAAAACAAGAACAGCCTGTGCCAGCAAAACCAAGAAAGGGGCCGGAGCTTGATAAAAGAACAGTAGAAATTTTACAAGCAGTTGAGAATCTCGATAAACAGGGGAATAAAGAGCTTATGAAAGCAACTGTTTCAAAACAGATGGCGGGGAAATATGGTGAAAAAAGTTGGTAAATATATAGCTATTTTTTGCTTGCTTGCAAGCAGTTTAAAAATAAATTGTGTAGATGTAACGTTACAGGTAAAAAGTACAGATGGTGCAGATCTTGAGCAGGCTGCAGTAGGCAAACCGTTTGTGGTTGAAGTGCTGGTAAAAGATACCAGTAGTACCAAAAAGCCTGAAGTTAAAGGGTTGGATGGTTTTCATATAGGTCAGACGGGTTTGCAAATTCAAACGATTAATGGAAAAACAAGTATTGCGTACACATTTAATGTACGAGTTGATAAGCCTGGAGTGTATAAAGTGGGACCTGCTATTATTAAAGAGCAGGGGAAAGAATATAAGTCAGAAAAAGTAAAATTGGAGGTTGCCCAGGAGCAAATTTTAGATCCAGATACTATTGAGCAACCGTTGGAGCAAAAAGTATTTTTTGAGCTAGCAAGCGACAAAAAAGATGTAGTAGTTGGAGAGAAAATAAATTGTAGATTTAGATTTTATTATCTTGATAAAGAAGATATTAAGCTTAAGGGGGTTGTTCCCTCACGGGCAAAAGAGTTACGGGAAACGGAAAAAAAAGGTGCATATGAAGGCAAACAAAAGATTAATGACAAAGCTTATAATTATATTGAATATCGATGGAGTTGTTTTCCAAAAAGTGCTGGAATAATTACTTTGCCAGCCTATCGAGCTGAATTTAGCGTTCCAGTGACCCATTCGACAGGCTTCCCTCGAAGCTCGGGACAGGCAGGGCAGGGATTTTTTGGTGCCTTTTCTTCGTTTTTTGGGAGATCGTATAATAGAGAATATATAGATTCTAATGCTTTGACGTTTAACGTGCAACCGTTGCCCCAATACGATGGAATAGTTAATAGTGTGGGGCAGTTTAATAGTTTTGAGGCATCGGTTGATCGTGCTGCTGCAACGCAGGGTGATGGTATTGTGTATACAATTGAGATTGAAGGTGATTGCGATTTAGATTCTCTTGATTTTGCAAAAATTATAGGAATGCCTGAACAGCTAAAATATTATGACTCAAAGCAATATGTACTTGATAATAGCGCAAAAGAGGGTATGAAAAAGAAACGTTTTGAGTTTATTGTGCAAGCGTTAGAGTCAGGTGACTGGACAATTCCTGAGCAGAGGTTCACCTATTTTGATACGAAAAAACGGGAATATAAAACGTTAAAAACTGATGCTATTAAGTTAAAAATTTTAAAGGGGACTTCAAAGCCTTTTGTTCCTAAAAGTAAAAAAGATTTGGATAATGAGGGAGCGCAAGTTTTGGATAATACGCGAGACAAAATCATTGGAATACAAACGTACGGGCAATGGTATAGCACAAATCAGCGGGAGATTTCTTTTTGGTTTTTTTTGTTGTTGATGCTGGTACCCTTGGTGCCATGGGGTGTTGCATTTGGTAAAAGTGTAAAGCGAAAAATAAGAGAGCGATATGCGCCGCATATGATAAAGAAATATGCGTTTAAAACAGCTCTTAAAGATTTGAGTTGTGCAAAAAAGAAAAATGATTTTGCAAAAATTTACTCTATTTTTATCGCTTTATTTGCCCAAAGATTTGAGTTAAGCGAATCGATAATTACGCAAGATGATATAATAAAAATTTTACAAGAAAAAGGATTTTCTCAAGAGGATATTAATAATTGGGAAAATTTTGTTTCTAAGATTTCTTCTTTTGTATTCTCTGAAAAAGGGGTGGTTGAAAAGTTTGATAAAGATACTTTTGAACAAGCGATGTATTGGGTGAATAAGTTTAAAGAGAAGTTTTAAATTATATCCCTTGAAGGCGGGATATAACAAGTGAGATTGTGTGTATGTATAAGAAAATAATTTTATTTTTTATAATTTTTTTGGGTATTACTTGTGTAGCAAGTAAGCAAGAAGAGATGTTTTTAACAGCTAATAATTTGTATAAAAATAAAGAATACAAAAAAGCGCTTGATTTATATAAAAAGATAGAGAAACCTGGTCCCGTTACGTATTATAATATGGGTAACTGTGAGTATAATATGGGAAATTATGTTAGCGCGATAGTTGCTTGGAGTAGAGCAAAAAAGGGCTCTTCTTGGAGCAAGCGTCAAGATATTAATTATAATATTATAATTGCGCATGATAAATTGGGTAGTTCTTATGAGGTGACTTTTTGGCAAGAGATAAAAGAGTTTGTATGTAGCTATTCTCTTTTTTTCTGGCAGGTATTATTTTTACTTTTTTGGTTTTTGTTTTTTGCTTTTCTTATGTTTTTAAAGAAAGAGCAAAATTTGCGAATGTTATGGTTATTTCTTGCACTTTCTGGAGGTTTTATTTTTGCGGGTACGTTACTTATAAAATACCAATCAATACAATATAAAATAGCTATTGTAATACAGGCTGGATCTCTATTTGCAGGGCCAAATGAAAAGTATCATCAAATAGGTAATCTTTCTGTTGCTGATGAAGTTATAGTACAAAAAAGTGATAAAAATTGGTATAAAATAGATCGTAATGGAGTTGTTGGTTGGGTGAATGCTAACCAGGTAGAGGTAATTTAATATAATTATTTTTTTAAAATAGGGTGATATAATTAGGTACAAAATTAATATTTTGCATAAATCTATTTTTATTTTAGCATGTCTTATGACAGGATTGAGTTGCTTTTTATTTTATGAATATCGTTTTTTTAGAAAGCAGTCTGATACGTTGTTGGAGCTGCAGCAAGATTACAGGATGTATATCGGTGCGGTAAACAAAATATTGCGAGATTACAATGCCATTAAAGAGAAAATGGAAGAGTCTCAAGAATCAGATGATCTTTCAAGTGATCAAAAAAAAAAATCCCTGAGTGATGATATCTTTTTTTATGATGATTTCCCTTCAAATTATCATGTATTTTCTTCTGCGGATAATTGTGTAGAATCGTTTTTTCTTATAAGTAGAGATTTGGATTATTTACGAGATTCTGCATTAGAATTTATACGTGGTCAGAAAGGGTATAGAGAAATTTTAGATGATATTGATTGGTCAGAATGGTGTGAATATACAGACTATGGCTTGTCAAAAATATCAGTCAGTGATAAAATTCGCAAGAGGGTACAGGATATTAAAAATAGGCCTAAAGTTACTAGAACTTCTGTGAGCACCCAAAAGAAATTGAAAAAAACTAACAAGCCAAAGAAAGTTTCTTCTTATGCAAGTTTAAACTCTCAGCCAAAATCAGCTACCATAAAAAAAGCGAGCATAAATAGACAAGGAAAAATAAGGTTATCCTGGCCAATAAAGCGATCCAGGCTTTGGATCAGTTCTTTATATGGCCCGCGGAAAAAGCGTAGTGGAGCATGGGGGTTTCACTATGGTGTTGACATGGCAGCACTAAAAGGAACCCCCGTATGTGCCGCATATACTGGGATAATTGTAGAAGCCCGGTATTCATCGGGCTATGGAAATACCATTGTTATTGCCCACAGTAGAAAATACAGGACCAGATATGCTCATTTGAGTAAGATTTTGGTTAAAGTAGGGCAGAAAGTAAAGCGTGGTGCTATTATTGGCAAGGTTGGCGATACCGGGTATGTTCGTTCAAAAGGGAATGATGCTTCCCATCTGCATTTTGAATTAATTGAATTTGGCAAAAAGATTAATCCATTGCCGTTTATTCAGAATTGAATAATTGAATATAGATTTGCAAAATTAGCTTGATTTGACAAGGGCAGTTTGTTTTGGTAATATTAATGATAGATTTGCTGTTTTATATTTTTTTTGTGATTTAGTGCTAGTTTAGCGCTAACTTTAATAATGGAAGGTTTTCTATGAAGATATATAAAAATTTTTTGTTGCTTAGTATTTTTCTTTTGGGCGCGACAAATGTAACGTATGGTATGCAGTTGCGTGATGCAAAATCCAAAAAAGAGTCTGGTTTTTGGACAAAAATATCTTTTTGTTTATCTTCAGTGCTTTTTCCTGTGCGTGCTATAAAGGTAATGCGAGAGGATATATTTGGTCCGAGCTTGCCGGAAGAATTGGTGGGGAGAATAATGGGATTTGCAGAGGCAGAAATAGACCCGAAAAAGGAATTTAAGCCGTGTGAATTTAATATTGATATAGCAGAAGATGATCGTACCGAAAGAATTGGATGGCTTCAAGAGAACAAAGTAAGTGAAGCAGGAACCATAACAATAAATGTAAATGGAGAAAAAATTGTTGTTCTTCGAGCTTTAATAAATGGAAGTTAAAAAAGAGTCTTACATTTATTTTTATAGACATTGCGTTTTTGGTTTTGCTATACGTTAAAGTGAAGTATAAATAGGTATCTATTACCATAGTAAAACAGAAAAATAAAAAGAAGGTGAGGGAGCGTTATGTCTGAGTATATTGCTAATTTAGCAGAAAAATTTAGTAGGCGATGGTTAAAATTTCTTAATTTGGGCAAAAGAAAATATTTAGCTGTATTTGATTTTTCAAAGTCTTGGTGGTCAGTCTTTGTAAAAAGAAAACTTCTTTTTATTGTTATTTTATCTGGAAGAGTTCTTGCGAGTATTTTTTTTACTTTATTACCTATTTTTATAGGGTATGCAATTTCAAGTATGAAGTTTTCGTCATTTACGTTGCTCTTTTTTGCATCTTTTACTATAGAATTTTGGCGATATTATACTGTAGTGTTATGTTCTAAGTTTATTGCCGGTATTATTTCTGGTATGCGATATAGCGCGTATAAGTTTTTTTTAACAGTAGATCCGATATATCATTCAGAAAGGTCTACCGGGGAACTGTTTGGAAAAGTTGAACGATGTTCGTTTGCATACGAAGAGTTAATTGATTCTGCAATATATGATATTTTGCCTATTGTTATAGGAGTGGTTACTGTTATTTTCTCGTTTTTTACTATGACTTGGACGCTTGGGTTTATTACATTTATCTTTTTGGTGGTATTATGTGTGTTTAATGCGGGAATAGTTTTGTTCAATGGGTTGGCGTTTGAACAAAAGGTGATAGATGCTGATGATTCAGTTAAAGCATATTCTATGGAGAGTTTAATTCAAATACCGTTGATTCGTTCTGCGTTTGCAACCAATGAGGTCAACAAAGAGATAGAGTCAAAAAATAGATGGTTTATGGCAACTGATGGAACTTATTATGTTTCGTTTCATACGATGATGTTTTTGTCTCGCATGTTTTACGCAGTAAGTTTAATGGTGTTAGGGTGGTATCTCGTTTCGATGGTCAAAATAGGATCAGTTTCTATTGTAAAGGGGGCTGCGTTTTTAGTTACCTATGTTCATGGAACGTATCATGTTATTAAAATTGGTAAACGGGTGCAAAAATTTGTGCGTAGTATTACTCGGATAAAAGATCTCTTTAGTTTTATTAGGAACTTTGGGCGTCAATCATTTCCTGTATTAAAAGAAGATATGTCTGGCCAATTAGAATTGCCAACAGATGATATTATTTCTGTGCAGGCAAAAGATCTTTATTTTGCTTACAATAATGCAAACATTTTTCAGGATCATAATTTAAATATTATCGTCCCATATGCGCAAGAAAATAAATTGTATGGTATTATTGGACCATCAGGTACCGGCAAAACGACGTTTATATCAATACTTGGAGGGCAGTTAAATCCTGATCATGGTGAAGTAGAAATAAATGAAATTCCGGTGTATGGAATTAATGACAATATAAGACGTCAAATTATTGCTTTGCAAGGTCAATCTGCAAGTAGTTTGAGTGGGACGCTTAAAGATAATTTATTGTTAGGAATTCCAAAAGGGATTTCGTTGTTTAATGACGAGTATATGACTCATATTTTGCATCGTGTAGGTATTTGGAAAATTTTTAAAGATAAAGGTGGTCTTTACTCCATGATTGGCGAAGGGGGCCTGAATTTGTCTGTTGGCCAGCGCCAAAGGTTAAACTTTGCGTCACTCTATTTGCGTACAAAATATTACAGACCATTATTGGTTATGATCGATGAGCCAACCAGCAGTTTAGATGAAGTAAGCGAGCAGGCGATTACTGATATGGTTGATGAGATTGCACAAGAGGCACTTGTTTTTGTTATTGCTCATAGATTGGGGACGCTCGATGAGGCAGTGGGAATTCTTGATTTTTCACTTTTGGGAAAAGAAAAAGATCTTGTTTTTCATTCACGTGATGAGCTCATGAAAAAATCAGAGTTTTATAGGGCATTAAGAGCTGGTGAAGTTGCAATCGAAGAATAAGGGGTATATACCCGCGTAGCGGGTATGTGAGAGTTTTGAGAGCTGGTGAAGTTGATATTGCGCAGTAATTAATAAATTTTACTTTTTTGAAAAGAATGATTAAAAGCTTGTTTTTGATCTCTTATTAAAGTATGCTTTAATAAGGAGCTTAAAGTTGAGTTGTTATTAAAAAATTCTTTAATAAGGGATTTGAATGAATCGAAGTGGAAAATGCGTTTCGCAAATGGGGCGCTATAGGGCGTTTGTTCCCTCTAATTTACCTCCGGATCCGTCCGTAAGAATAGAGGGTGAACTGAAAGAATTGTTAGAAGAGGCAAAGCTACTTTTAGCGAGATTTGATGGAATTGGACATGCGCTTCCAAATGATGATTTTTTTATTTTTATGTATGTACGAAAGGAAGCTTTGCTGAGTGCTCAGATTGAAGGAACTCAGGCTTCGTTAGAAGATGTTTTTGAATTTGAAAAAGGTGCAGAAGTCGAAAATGTAAAAGATGTCGAGGAAGTTGTTAATTATATAAAAGCCCTTAATTATGGAATAAAAAAGTTAAAAAAATTACCAATGAGCTTAAGATTGATTAAAGAGCTTCACAAAATTATTTTAAAGGGTGTGCGTGGATCATCAAAAACTCCTGGTGAGTTTAAAAAATCACAAAATTGGATAGGGCCTGCAGGTTGTACGCTCAAAGATGCAACATTTATTCCACCTTCGCCGCAAGATACGGT
>Ga0180433_10009804_pt1 | contig 11650 bp, 18 predicted proteins | sample SS_ome_8_FD_132980 | JGI IMG/M metagenome (GOLD analysis project Ga0180433, IMG submission 132980) | Hypersaline lake sediment archaeal communities from the Salton Sea, California, USA - SS_1_D_1 metaG | ecosystem: Environmental > Aquatic > Non-marine Saline and Alkaline > Hypersaline >... | reverse complement strand
TTATGTGGGACCATGAGAAATGTCTCTGGTGCAAAGTACCCGGTTTGCAAGAAATTGAGCTATTCCCACACCAAGAAGAAGCGTTGGAAGAAATTAGCAACTGGGGTGTGGATGAAATAGACGAGGAGACCCGTAAAGAGATACTGCTATCTGGGTGGACAGCGCATGAATTTGAAATGGATGATGGCAGCGCGGGTGTAGCCATACTAGACAACCGTAGAATCTTGGAGGCAGAGTTCTAATGCCAACACAAGTGCAAACATTACTGAGATATGCGACGAGGAAGGAAACGGAGCCTCTGAACATCCTGACGTTCCCGACGCATGAGCGTTATGAGACCATGATGTGTCAGTGTGGCCACAACTTCTATGCGTGGCGACAGCCGGGTATCAAGGACTGGAACAAGGACTATGCTCCGGTGCCGCCCAACTACATGCTGCTGGACCCTAACAAAAAGGACGACCAGATTCCACATTGGGTGGATATAGATTTGGTGCTGTCGCAGAATAAAGTAGGACAGTTCCAGATGGCGAAGGCCATAAGCAGTGCGTTGAGGGTGCCGCTGGTCAGCATGGAACACACGCTACCGATGCCCGAGTACACCGAAGTGCAGAAGGCACAGGCCAGGGAAATGAGCGGTGACATTGACGTGTTTGTTTCCGAGTATGGGCGCGAGGCGTGGGGCTTCCCCGAAGACCACGGCATTGTGAACCACACTGGGCTCGACCTGGACACGTTCAAACCATTGGGGTTAGAGCGTGAAAAGGTAGTATTATCTGTGGTCAACGACTGGATAAATAGGGATTGGTGTTGTGGATTCCGTATTTGGGAGCAAGTGACCGGCGCTGGAGCCGTTATGCCGGTCAAGGTTCTGGGAGACACGCCCGGCCTGTCCGAGGCAGCCGAGTCGGTCGAGGCCCTGGTTGAAGCCTACAACACAGCCGCCGTCTACCTCAACACCACAACTGTATCCAGCTTGCCTACTGTCATTCTGGAAGCGATGGCGTGTGGTTGCCCGGTAGTATCGACCGCAACGTGTCTGATACCGGAGATTGTGATTGAACATGGGGTTAACGGCTTTGTGTCGAACGACCTTCAAGAACTACGTGCGTACACGCAAACCCTGCTGGACAATCCAGCTATGGCTCAGGAGATTGGGGAGGCGGGTCGCAAAACTGTGGAAGAAAAATTCTCGCTAGAGAGGTTCGCAAACCAGTGGGATGAGATATTTAGGAAGGCGGTAACGCTATGAAAGTAAACCTGTTGTACACCGAGACCGAACCGCGTCCCGGTTATCTAAACGTGAGCCCGTTCGCCACCGAAGAATCGGACGACCTCAAGATTGGTGAGGTCTTAGACCTGGATGAATGGGTGGATGATGCCGAGGCCACAGAAATCATCGCTAGCGATGTAATCGACTACATGCCCGCCAATCTGGTGATGGATATTATCGAACACTGGGTCAGCAAGCTGCGTCGTGGCGGCAAGCTAATCATTGGTGGGACAGACCTCTATGAAGTCTGCAAGGGTTTCACCACCTATGCGATGGACGTTCGCGAGGCAAACGCCTATGTACATGGCCACGCCGCCGACAATCCACAGTTTGTCAAGAAAATAACGCTGACGGCCCTTGGCTTGTCAAACTTCTTGGCTCAGAAAGGATTGCGCATCATTAAGAAGCGTGTTACTGGATACCAATTTGTTGTGGAGGCAGAGAGACCATGAGTCAAACAGTAAGTGTACAGAACTCAGTAGAAACCGTGTGTAGGGATTGCATCTTTGCACAGTGGAAAGAAGGGGAACAGTGTGGCTGTAGCCTTAAAGTGTTGAATCGCTTTCAGGGTCAAGGCGTCGAAATCAAAGAAAACCAGAATGCCGAGGGGGTCAAATTCTTCTCCATTCCTGGTCGCGTGTGCGTGTTCTGCCGACCGAAGACGTGGGCTACGAAGAAACAGTTGCTTACAGAAAAAGAATGCGCAGAGGAAGTTCGCAAAGAGGCAACGCTTAAATGCGATGCAATCATTGTGTTGAGGCCCGGCATTGGTTTGTCTATTGCGGCCATGACAGTCAAAGCCTTGCAGGCGAGCAGACTTCCACCTTCCAGGCTTATCTTCATGGTATACCCACATATCAAGGCAAGCCAGATAGTTCACTGGGCACAGAAATTAGAAATCCCGTGGCAGTTTGAAATCATCATGGAGGATGAATGTAACGAACAGAGATACATCGAGCTAGCCGCGCAAAAATCACAGGCCACATATTTTGCGTTGTTCTATGCCGGAAACAAGCCAGACTACAATTTCCTACACAACATCGACCACTATCTATACGACCAGTTGGGGCGCTTCTTGATTTTGAAAGGTGTCAAAGAAATAGATGGCACCACCAATGGCTCCGTATATCAACGCAACTTATTGAAGATTTTCAAGGGGTCGTTTAGCCAGGGTGGCCTTGAAGCAATCGAGAAAATAGCAAAGGAACAAGAATGTCAGCACCTAATAAAGGAAGTCGTGGAACTAGTTCCGGCGATGAAAAGAAGTTAGAGCCTGTTGTGGTTACGGTTATACCGTGTCACAACCACGCTGACTTCGTACAGAACGCTATCACTAGCGTAACCCAACAAGACTTTCCACACCTGATTGTTTGTGTTGTCAATGATGGCTCCGCAGATGAATCACAGGAACGTATCTGTGAGTTGTTTACAGAACAGATAGAGACTCCGTTGGATAACGTCCTTGGTGGGCTAGTGGATAACCGACCTGTGTATGTGTTCCACAATGAACAACCGACCGGCCCCGGCGCGGCACGCAATGTGGGCATCAAGTTTGGCTGGAACATGGCCGACCTGTACGGTGTTCTCGATGCCGACGACGAGTGGCTTCCTGGCAAGCTACAGAAATCGGTAGACGCATGGATAAAAGACACCGACCGTGTTGGTATGGTTTACACAGATGTGCTAATAAACAACCTACACACTGGTGTTATTATGCACGAATTCCGTCAGCCGTTCCGACGTGCGAGATTGGAGCGTGAGAACATCATTTCCAATTCACCACTGATTAGCAAGGTGGCGCTGGACGAGGTTGGTCTGTACGACGAGGATTTACGAACGTGTGAAGACTGGGACTTGTGGCTACGGATTACCGAACGCTTTGCAGCCATCCATATCCCAGAGGCATTGCAAGTCTATACTGTGACAGGCTTCAACGCTACTGATATTGTGAAGGAAGAACGCTGGAGAAAAGATTGGCAACGAGTGCAACAAAAACTGAGGGAGAGACATGGGCAACAATGATGCCTCACGACACATTACCTCAACGAGGAGGAACGCACCAGATTCAGCTAATGACGACGCACTAACAATCATCATTCCCGCAGCAAGTGTGGGCAAGCGTATGAAGTCGCTTGGACCCAAGGCTTTGCTGACACTGAATCGAGGCGTAACAATACTGGAAAGCCAACTCAAGAAACTATGGTCAGAATATCCGCAAGCGGAAATCATAGTTGTAACCGGCTTCCAAGGCGACAAGGTGAGAAAGCAATTTCGCGGGACGTATCCTGTGCGCTTTGTCACCAACCCCTTTTACGAAGATACCAATGTGGCGTACAGCTTACAACTGGCTCTACAAGCCGCTATCTCACCGCGCGTGTTGATAGTGTACGGAGACCTTGTGTTTAACGCCAGCGCCATTCGCACAATCGCTACGGGACCATCGGCTATCCTGGTGGATTCCAAAGAGCATTTCAAAACAGAAGAGGTAGGAGTTCAAACACATGATGGAGTAGTCACCAATCTATCCTACGGCCTCAACACCAAATGGGGTCAGATGGTTTACCTGATTGGCCGCGAGCTACGCCTGTTTGAAATCTCTGTTTTTAACACCGAAACCGAGAAGTGGTTCGGCTATGAAGTGTTGAACAACGTGATTAACCGGGGAGGCGTCTTCTCTGCAATAGAGCCGCCATACATGCGGATTGTCGAGGTAGACACCCCCAAGGACTTAGAGCGTGCGAGGATGATATGAGCGACCATATCGACAAAGAACTAGAAGCAAAACTACAATCCAAGGCCGAAGAGGGTTGCGTAGACACACGCCAGTTTGATGCAGGCACCAAGCTGTATGTGGAGACCGAACGCAACGTGTATGAGATACTCTTCACGGAACCCGAGAACGGGATGGTCATGGCCCGCAACGGCTCCAACTGGTTGGAAGAGATTGAAGTGCGTTTCAACGGTTGTACATGGGGTGGCTCCTGTTTGAAGATGGGTGCCATCGGCAAGGGTATGCACATGGAGTTCCAATACCTTGAAGGTCCAAAGGGCGGCAAGGTACACACAACTACGCACGTACAGACATGCAAGATTGTCGGACCTAACGAGGCGTGGAATTTTGAACTTTGGGAGGATGAGGATGAAGATACTGTGTAAGCACCACCCCGACGTAATGGGGCTGGCGATGGCGTTCGATAAGTTGGGCCACGAAACTTTCCTGTGGCAGGACACACCAGCCTTCGACATATTCGATGAAATCAACCCCGATGTATTCGTGTTGACCACCAAGGCTGACCGCGCGATGGAGAAGTGTATCGAGGAACGTCCCGATATGCACACGATGATTCAGGTGGACCCAAACATGTGGATACTTGACGGAGAGGAAACAGAATTCCCCAACGTAGTAGATGACATTTCATTCCACCACGTTGAACCCAATCCGAACATGGCCTCGGACATTACCTACATTGGCTCTCCCAATCCGATGATTATGTCGCTGGCGTATCCCATCGGCAAATTCAACCTCAAGATTTTCGGGCCGCATCCTTGGCCCATCCCACAATACCTGGGGTTTATTGGGACCGACGAGCATTGCCAAGCGTATTCATCGGCCAAGATAGTCTTTGTGACCAACATGACAGAGGCATTACGGGCTATCAACTGTAAGGCATTCTGTCTGACTGACCGTGAGGATATAGCGGAAGAGTTGGATATGAACTGTGTGGAAGAGGGTAACATAGAGGATATGTATGGTATGGTAAACGCCTGCCTAGAGGAACCAGAGGGTTGTCAGCAGTGGGTGGATGAACACTACCCGGCTATGGAGAAAGCAACGTACACCATTCTTCTCAAACACATTTTGGAGACCGTGTTCAAATGATAGACGTAGTGATATTCTCGAAAGACCGGGCGGCACAACTAGACCTCTTGTTGCGTTCAATGCAAATTAACGGGGCGCGGATATTCAATGAGCCCCTAGTTTTGTATCGCGCGTCCGACGCCGACTACGCCCAAGCCTACACACATTTGAGTGGAGCCCGCTTCCAAGAAGAGGCCAACTTGAAATTTGACGTAATGGAAGCCGTGCGAAACTGTGGGCCACTGTTCTGCTTTTTGGTAGACGACCAAATCATGTGGCGCAAACCAGAGTTTGACCACGAAGACATTAACCGGGCGATGTTAAAACACCCAAAAGCCGCGTGTCTATCCTTGCGACTAGGCGAGAATACGTCCTGGCAGTACCAGACACAGCGCCATATCCGCAAGCCCCAGTTCAAAACCGTGGAGCCCTTCCTACTTTGGAACAGAAAGACCTGTGACCTATATACCAACTACAACTATCCACTATCGGTGGACGGCCACATATTCCACCGGGACGAGATTCTCAAGCTGTTGGAACAGGCACAGTTTACACAACCGAATCAACTAGAGGCCCAGTTACAAGCCTTTGTCTCCACCGTGGGACCGCTGATGCTGTGTCCGACAAGCAGCGTCTTTGTCAACGCCGCCGTCAACCGAGTACAAAACCTGTTCCCCAACAAGGTGGGTAGCAAGGAAGAGTACAAGGCGCTGGAAATGAATCAAAGATTTTTGGGGGGCGACCGGCTTAGTTTAGAAAGGACAGTGAAAGACCTAGAGGTAAATAGCTGTCATCAGGAAATAGACCTACAATGGGAGGAGTGTCATGCTTGATAACCTCAGTATACTGGTAGACAATCTTGGCGCTGGACAGTTGGCGTTACAACTGGGCAACAGCATCAATGAGTTTGTGTCGAAGAACCACGAACTCGATATTATTGTCTTCTACGACCACATGCACAGGCAGTGTATCATGCCCAACTTCACCATCATGCAGATGGCAGAGGCGTGGTGTCAGGCTGGGCCAGCTATTGCTACGTCAATCGCGACGGCTATCAAACTAGTAGACTTCCCCGGTCCAGACCTAAAGATGTTTTACGTTTGGGATTTGGAATGGATGAGGGGACCGCAGAGGGTATGGGGTATCTTTGAGGATGTTTTCACACATGAGGATTTGGTGCTGATAGCGCGGTGCGAGGAACACAAGAAAGTTATCGACCAGTGCTTCAATGTCAATGTTCCCTACATAGTTGAAGACGCCTCGATACCCCAGTTTATTGAAGCGCTAAGGGAGGAATACGATGGTCAACACAAGTGATAAGATACTGGTAACGGGAGGGCATGGATTCCTGGGAACTAGCCTGCTCCAAGAGTTGGCTGACAAGGGATATGCAAACGTGATTGCGCCCAGGCGCACCGTACACAACTTGCTCGACACAGATGCCGTGAACTGGTTGTTCTACAAACACAAGCCTGATGTGGTTATCCACTTGGCTGCCTCGGTGGGTGGCATCGGAGCCAACCGTGATAACCCAGGCCGGTTCTTCTACGAGAACATGCAAATGGGATTGAACGTCATGGAGCGAGCCCGTAGAAACCACTGCAAGAAGTTAATCAACATAGGAACAGTGTGTGCCTATCCAAAGGTACCCAAGACTATTCCATTCATTGAAGAGGAACTATGGGACGGGTTCCCCGAAGAAACCAATGCGCCATACGGCGTTGCCAAGAAGGGCTTGATGCTCATGGGCCAGGGCTACCGACAGCAGTATGGGCTCAACTGCATCACCCTGATTCCCACGAACATGTACGGGCCGAATGACAACTTCAATCCCCACACAAGCCACGTTATCCCAGCCATCATCCACAAGGTTGAAGAAGCACAGTTGGTAGGCAATACCTCTATCAAACTATGGGGTACCGGCAAAGCCACACGCGAGTTCCTCTACGTTAAAGAGTGCGCCCGCGCAATTCGATTGGCGATGGAAAACTATGACGGTGCCGAGCCAGTGAACATTGGTTCTGGTGAAGAAGTTAGCATTCATCATGTGGCCAACTTGATTTGCACATACCTAAACTTCAACAACGGCAACTACACGATTGAATATGATGAGACCAAACCTGATGGCCAACCACGGCGCTGTCTCAATGTAGAGAAAGCCAAGGCATTCGGGTTTACAAATAGGGTATCTCTTTGGGACGGACTTCGTGATACCATAGAATGGAGGAGAGACAATGGCTAAGAAAAAAACTAATCGTTTGGCCAATACAGAGGCACAGAAAAAGTGGCGGTTTACACAATACGTCACCAAGGAACGGAGCATTGGCGACATTGCCAAGCAACTGGGAACTTATCCGAACGCCGTCAGGAGGGCTCTCATTAAAGACGGCGTAGAATTAAGGAATAAGTCCCAAGCCCAGGCATCGGCATTAAAATCTGGGCGCGCTAGGCACCCTACAGCCGGTTCTGAGCGGCCTCCCGAGACCAAGGTTCGCATATCTGAGGGGGTCGCCAAGGATTGGGCAGAGAGCGACGAGGAAAAGTTGTCGGCTCGTAGTGAGATTGCTAAAGAACAGTGGAAGGCAATGAGCAAAGCCGAGCAAGAGGCACTGAGAGCGGCGGCTTCCGAGGGCGTCAGACGAACCTCAAAAGAAGGGTCAAAATTAGAGAATTCCTTGCGAGAAGCCTTGACAAAAGCGGGTTTCAATGTATATTTCCATAGGGATGATATTATCCCAAACCCACGGTTACAACTCGACCTTTTCATTCCTGAGTTGAGAACCGTTATCGAGATTGATGGACCCGCCCACTTTCTACCTATCTGGGGAGAAGAGAAACTCAAGAAGAATATCAAGTCCGACCTACAGAAAACGGGCTTGGTTTTGGCGCACGGTATGTGTATCATTCGTGTGAAGCACTTACACAAGAACGTATCGGCAAAGCTGGAACGCGATGTGTTTGAGGCCGTGCATAAAGCGTTGGAGAAAATTCGCAAGAAGAAGCCTGCGAAAAACAAGAGACTCATAGAAATTGAGGTATAACTATGGCTGAGAAGACTGGATTCGAGCAAACGTCTGTTGATGAGATTCGCGCAATACTTCGTGACAAACACAAGATTACAGACGAGGAAGTGTTGGCCCAAACCAAGAAACCCTTGGTGGCTTTATTGCTGGGTTTGGAACATGAACTCTTGGAAGCTGCCAAGGACATAGTTCAACAAGAAGAACTAGAGGCGGAAGCCGAAGCCGTTCCTGAAATGACCGACGAGGCAACGGATGATATGTTCAATGCCGCAGAAGAAGACGCGGAAAGCGAACGTATTGTTTCGACCGACCCCGATGAAGACCCAGAGATTCCTGTGCCAGAAGTGATACCAGCATTCGGAAGTGGGGAGTGGCATGATTATGTCATGCGTCAGTTTCGCGAAGGTGAACTCACAGATGGGAACCCTACATGCGTTGGATGCCATCGACTGGTAGGCTTGTTGGTCGGCCCTATTTTGAACACCCACATCCCAACCAACATTGGCCCCGACAAAGAAAACAGGGGGACGGCCACTGTTGTTGTCAGCGTAGACGTTCGTATTGACAATGACACACACCCGGCTTATGGCGAGACCATTCACCTGGAAGACATTGCCGATGTAAACAAAGATAATACGGACGAACCGTATTGCAGGCACCCATCGGCCACGGCAGCCACCAGAGCCGCAGGGCGTATCTACCGCAAGCTGTTGGACCTCAACAACGTGATTACGGCAGAGGAAGACAGCGAAGCTGCAAACCAGGACAATCCGTTTGAGGAAGGATGGGCACCAGCAGAGCCTATCAGTAACGAGCAGATTACTGCCATTGATACCATCTGTGGTCGTAAGAACATGAGCGTTATGGACCTGATTAACCTTGGAGACAACAAGTACGATGCGATTGAAGCTGTGTCGAGAACAACGGCGCAGAAGATGTTGCAGTATCTTAACAACATCCAACGTGGCAAGTATCCTGTGCCCAAGGATGTTGGTGATTACCAACCAAATTGGAGAGACAAACAATGAAAGAGTTCCGAATTTACAAACCAAACAAGAAAGCGGAAGGCGCTGCCGCTAAGTTCCAGTTCGTAGTCAAGTCCCGCCGTGAAGGCAGATTCCCAGAACCCATGTTGTTCTTAGAGTGTGCCAAGCAGACCGGCGTGGACGCCAATGACAATGCCTCGTTCGACTGGACGGGGCAGGACAACAGCACCGGCAATAGCGTTACGGTGAAACTGGGCATTCCCGACGTGTCCGAACTACTACTCGCACTGCGCAAGCACAAGGAAGAGGGCAAGTTGTTCCACCAGAACGACAAGGGCAACGTCACGGTGTCGCTGAAAAAGTTCAACGACCAGATGATGCTGAACGTCAGTTCCAAGCGTGACAACAAGCTGACGCGCGTTGGATTGGCAGTTGCGCCCGGTGAATGTGTCGTCCTCTCTACGTTGCTTCAAGATTTCATTAGCGCCTACTACGGATGGCAGGACTACACGGATGAAATGAAGGCGATTCGCCAGGAGTTCAAGAAGTAATGGAAGACTTTCTCGTTGGAGCCTTTCAAATCACGATAATGATGGCGGCTTACTGGTGGGGCAGAAGATGTTTGCGTTGCAGATAGTAGGAATGATAGCGGTGTTGATTTACGCCGTTGGAATACTGGCCTCGCACCAGTGGATGCTATGGCAGTCGTGGAAGTATGAGGCAAACTACGAGGACTTCATCTGGGATTGCCCGGCCTACTTAGTTATGGGATACTTCTGGCCGGTGATGGCCTACTATTCGTTGAAAGAATGGATGGATGGATAAGAGCGATTGGCTATGTATCGCAGTAGGAGTGTTGTGCGGCGGCGCTGTGTCGCTATTTCTTAGTCTGAGTACGTATCATTGGGATGCGGCTGTGATTAGCTTCACGCTTTGCTACCTGAGTGGAGAACGCATCAAATGGCTATCGAAAAGCATTCCCATCGTGCCAACGCTGATTTACATATCACAAGTGCCATGCGAAACCAACTACCACAGGCAATAAAAAAAGGCCCCACGAAGGGGCCTTTTCTTTTGGTTTACAGGTATTCGAGACTTACGTACAAGCCGTACTGAGTCTTCGACCCAACACTGTCGGGTGACGCACTTAGCGCCAAGTACCAGTCGTGTCGGTCGTCCTCCCGTACCGAGGTTGTCCCATTGCCAGCATACTCGCCCGATTCACCTGGGCTCTGTGCCAGCGGAATGGTGACTGCCGAACCAGCAGGGGTAATCCAGGCGGCATCGCCGGAACCCTGAACTGCCTGGGATACGGATGGGTGAATCAACTCAGCAGCCTTGGTTGTTACGCCAGTAGCCCCCACATTGATATTATTGCGGTCGTAGATACGCGCTTCAACATTCTGTACCTTCACACCAGTGCTATGTACAAAACGTGGGTTAAGGGTAGCTTGGTAGTTTGGAATGTACTGTAGATTCAGCACAGTCGCACCGGCTACTTCACCGCTGTTCGCGTGTCGCCATTTTACATTGTTTGCTTGCGGGCCTTGAGTGAGGCCGTTGCCATCAGTGACGTAGGTATTTTCTTGCCATTCTCCCACGGCGACAGACGCACCGAAGCCACCTGAGCCGTAGAACCCTAGTCCTGAGCCCGCAAGAGACAGGTCGAAATCCGCACCTGTGTAAACATAGAAGTCAATACTTGCCATTTGCTCTGTCTCCGTTTTGGAACTATTAGATTATACACCATTTCAGCCGTTTTCTTGATTCGGCCACTTTCCTTCGGGGCAGCTTTCGCTGGCCCACCACGCCTTATTAGACAAGAAACACCCGCATTTAGGATGCAGGCATCGTCCTTCACTATACCACTCCTCACATTCGTTGCATGTGTTAAGGCGAATTTGATACACAGGCAACGTCACTTTTTCAAAACCGTCAGCAACATGCTTCACCACGGCTTTGCTGAAATTCTTCGCTAGCTGTACTACAGACGGACCCTTCTTGGGCTTCTCTGATGGAAGTTTCTGAGAACGTCTAACAATCTGCTTCATTTTGAAACCCATTAGCTTGTACTCCCAGGTGTTGCGCAAGTCTCGTCTGTATCACCAGTGTCGCACTTCAAAGCCCAGATACCACTTGGGAATGTTGGGGCACCACCATCCACATCAACAGTAGCACACTTCTGCACACTCCACGCTGATTGCAAGTAGATTTGACGCTTGCAGACACAAAGTTCATACTGCATCTCGTCATCCTCGTACTCGATAGTAACCTCAACATCACTGCAAATCAACTCACATTCAACATGGTGGGCGCAGCAGTATGGGTCTTCAGATGGGCCAACACATTCCACTGTGCAACCAGACAGGTCAACCGTGGCCGTGGCTGTCTTGTATTCGACAATCTCGCTAGTTTCAACCGTGTGTAAAGCGCCGAAGAAGCCGAAGGTGATTGTCACACAGGCCGAGTTTGACGAACTTGAAGTTGTTACTGAGATTCAACTGGTTGA
>Ga0180433_10009803_pt1 | contig 11652 bp, 7 predicted proteins | sample SS_ome_8_FD_132980 | JGI IMG/M metagenome (GOLD analysis project Ga0180433, IMG submission 132980) | Hypersaline lake sediment archaeal communities from the Salton Sea, California, USA - SS_1_D_1 metaG | ecosystem: Environmental > Aquatic > Non-marine Saline and Alkaline > Hypersaline > Sediment... | reverse complement strand
GCACCGAGAATCTCGTCCGCGTGGCCCAGAGCTACGGCGTCTCCAGAATGCTCGGCATCACCACCGTGGAGCTTGCCGATGGCCTTCGCGACGCATTCCCGGGCTTCTTCGAGTTCGCGCTCAGCTTCTCTTACAACCATCTCAGCGACGTCTCGCGATTTCAGCGCGACAACCTCGCTCTGCTCGACCGCGCACACCAAGCGGGCTTCGCCGTCGTCAAGTTCTGGTTCAAGCCCGAGTTTAACGAGGCCCAGGGGCTCAAGCTCGACGACCCGCGCATGGACCCGCTCTTCGACAGGATGGCCGGACTCGGCTTCTCCGGACTGATCCACATAGCCGATCCCGACGTCTGGTTCACCACCCGTTATCGCGACTCGGCACGGTTCGGCACCAAGCGAGAAACCTACGTCCAGCTTGATAACAGGCTCAAATCGCATCCCGCCATCAAGATCGTCGGTGCCCATCTCGGCGGCGATCCGGAGAATCTCCCGCATGTCGCCCGGCTGCTCGACGCCCATCCCAACTTCGCCGTCGATTGCAGCGCCACCAAGTGGGTGGCACGTGAGCTCAGCAAGAAGCCGGACGAGGCGCGCCGCTTCTTCACCACCTACCAGGACCGCATCATTTACGGAAGCGATCTGGTAGCGTGGGAGGGCGCTCCCGTCAAACACTACGCCTCGCGCTACTGGACGCTGCAGAGACTTCTCGAAACCGACTACGACGGCCTGTCCCCCATTTACGACAACGACGGCGGCGGCGAGGTTACGCTAAAGGGTCTCGACCTTCCCGACGAAATCCTCGAAAAGCTCTACTACCTGAACGCCCGCCAGTGGCTGAATATGGACGCCGCGGGCAACCCGTAACACTGCCGGAGGCAGAAATGAATTTCATCGTCTTCATGTTCGATACCATGAGGCCCGACCACCTGGGCTGCTACGGAAACGACTGGATCAAGACCCCCAACTTCGACAGGTTCGCCCGCGAGGCCACCGTCTTCGAGCGCGCCTACGCAGCCTCCTTTCCCACCATCCCGAACCGCACCGATCTCTTCACAGGTCGCTACGGCGAGCCCCTTCACCCGTGGGTTCCCCTCGCCGCAAGGCAGCGCACCCTTCCCTGGATCATGGGCGAGAACGGCTACGTGACTCAACTGATTAACGACACTCCCCACTTGATCAACCGGGGAACCGGATTCGACTCCCCGTTCCACGCTTGGCGGATGATCCGCGGGAACGAGGTCGACCGCTATCGCACCGATTGCGTCAAGCCCGAGCTGGACTTCGACCCCGGGAAAATGGTCGGGGACATGGCGGAACTCTCCTATTCCCAGTACCTGCGTAACACTCTCGGCCGCCGTCTCGAACGCGAGCACTTCGCCCCTAAAGTCCTTCAGGCCGCCGGTGACTGGCTCGAGCAGAATTACTGCCACAAGGAGTTCTTTCTCTGGGTAGACAGCTTCGACCCGCACGAGCCCTGGGACCCGCCCAAGCACTACCTCGACCTTTACGACCCTGGCTTCAAAGGAGGCGTCCCGCCCAACTTTTTCAACGACCCCGCCATCACGCCGCGCGAGCGCAAGCACCTTCGCGCTCGCTACGCCGCCATGATAACCATGATCGACACCTGGTTCGGCCGCGTACTCGAGCGCATCGACACCCTCGGCCTCGCCGACAATACCGCCGTCATCGTCACCTCCGACCACGGCACCGGCCTCGCCGACCACGGCCGCTTGAGCAAGTCCTCCCCCACCTACGAAGAGGTGGCCCGGATTGTCTGGCTCATGAAAATCCCCAAGCTCGTACGCAGCAAGAGAATGCGCGCGCTCGTACAGCCCCCCGACCTCATGCCGACCGTTCTGGACCTCGCCGGCGTCACCGTTCCCGACTACGTCCAGGGCCAATCCCTCGTCCCGCTGCTCAAGGGCTCAAAGACGAAGCTTCGCGACTTCGCGATCACCGGGCCCGCGCCCACGATCAGCGCACCCGTTCCCATCACGGTCACAAACTCTCGCTGGTCCCTCCTTCTTGCCCCCGGGCGCAAGGAACTCTACGATCTCAAAAACGACCCGGGACAGAAGCGCAACGTCATCCGCAGCCACCCGCGAGTTGCCCAAAGGCTCCACGCGCAAATGGTGAAGCTCCTCGGAAACCTCGACGCCCCCGAATGGGTTGTCGACGCCTATCGCACCGGGGAGAATAGGAACGGTCCCGGCGCGCTGCCCTTGGTCCGCGCGAGGAAAGGGAAGGTGAAGGAAAAAGAGATGCGCCGCGTGGTCTTCACTGGGTGGAGCGGACCTTACGCGAAGTAGCGCCCCGCTGGTGGAGCCAAACCATGGATTCGAGGACGCTCATCCGCAAGGTGCTCTATTTCGACGATGCACCCCGCATAGGCTTCAACCTTCCCTCCCCGTGGCCCTGCGACCTCGCGCATGCCGGCGTCGGCGCGGCCCCCGATTTCGACGAGCAACGCCGCACCGAAGGTGGCACCGAGTACTGGCTGGACGAATGGGGCTGCACCTGGCAGCGCCTCGGCGGCATCTCCAAAGGAGAGGTCTTCCAGGGTGCTATCGCTGAATGGGATTCCCTCGATGCCTACGTCCCCCCCGACTACTCCCTCGACTCCCGTTACGACGAGGCTCGGCGCATCTTCAGCGAGGCCGAAGGCCTCTATCGCATCGGAATGCTTCCCGGCTGTGCCTTCAACGTGAGCCGCAAGATTCGCCGCCTCGATAACTTTCTCGCCGACTGCCTTCTCCGCCCCGACCTCGTTCGTCGGCTCAATGACGTGGTCATGGACCAGCTCGATGCCGCCGTCCGCAAGTTCGCCTCCGTCGGGGCCGATGCCGTGATGATCACCGAGGACTGGGGCACGCAGCAGTCGCTTCTCATGGCGCCCGCCACCTTCCGCGCCCTCTTCCTTCCTACGTTCCACCGCCTTTGCGGCGTCGCCGCCGACTGCGGCGTCGATGTCTGGATGCATTCATGCGGGAACGTCTGGCAGATCATCGACGACCTCATCGAAGCGGGGATAAAGGTGCTCCAGTTCGACCAGCCCAGCCTCTACGGCATCGATCGGCTTGCCGACGCCTTCGGCGGACGCGTCACTTTCGAGTGCCCCGTCGATATCCAACGCACCCTCCAGTCGCGCGACCCGGACATGATTCGCGACGAGGCCCGCCGACTCATCGACGTGCTAGGCGCTCGCGGCGGAGGCTTCATCGCCACCCGCTATCCCGACGAGCCCGCCATCGGCCTCGATCCCCATTGGCAGGATGTGGCCTGCAATGCCTTCGTCCAGTTCGGCTCCCACACGGCCCTGTAGCTGTTCCGAAGGCATGCTACCCCGGAACGTACGGCGGCTTCCACAGCTTCCTTATGTCGTCTATCCCGAATCTCAACATCGCCATCCGCTCGAGACCGAAGCCGAACGCGAAGCCACCCGCTTCATCCGGGTTCACTCCCACTTCGCGAAGCACATCAGCCCTGAGAATCCCCGCTCCCGCGATGTCCCTCCAGCCGTCCGGCAGCTCCACCATCAGTGAGATCCCGGGACGCTCCACCACCGCGAAGTTCTCCTCCTCCCACCTCACCTCTCTTCCTTCTAGCGTCGCATCGACTACCCTCTGCATCGTGGCTTTCAAATCGTCCTGACTCGCTTCTTTTCCCGCGTACAGCCCATCTACTTGGTGAAAGACTTTCTGGTGCGTGGCGTCCTCACGATCTGGCCGGAACGTTCGCCCGGCTGCCAGCAGCTTAACCGGCGGCGTCCTCCCGCGCAGCGCCTTGATCGTCGTCAGAGTCATCTGCGTCCGAAGCACCTTGTCGTCGCTCACGTGGTAGGCCCTGTCCACGTTGTCTCTCACAGCGTGCAGCACCCATTTGTCTTCGACTTCCGCACCTTCGACAACCTCGTACTCCGGCAGCGCGTTTCGGATCAGTTCCCACACCTGCCTCACTGGATGTCCTTCTATCTCCAACGGCTTCGGCCGCGCCAGAAGCCCCTCGATCACCCTCTTCGAGAACCTCTCGTCCGGCGCTCTCTCTTCCAGGGTTTCCTTGACCATCGCGATCATCCTCTTCTTGAGCCTCTTCCGCGAAGCGTGCAGACGGTTGTTCACCGTCGTCGCCGGCACTTCGAGGAAATCGGCAATGTCCTTCTGAGAATACCCGTCGATGTAGAAGAGCGTCGTCACCGTTCGCTCGTTCTCCGGCAGACCCCCGACCGCCTTCAGCACCCTCTCCTTCATCTCGTGTAGCTCGGCGCCCGCCCCTGGACCCGGCTCGGCCGAAGCGACCCTGTTCGCAATCAGCTTGGTGGCCTCGATGCGTTTGCCTCTTCTGAGCCGGTCGCAGTGCTTGAAGACGATCCTTCTGAACCATCCAGGAAACGCCGCCGCGTCGCGCAGCTTCCCCAGGTCTCGGTACGCCTCGATGAACGCCTCCTGCGCCGCGTCCTCCGCCAGATAAAAGTCACCCAGCACCGCGTAGCCGTACCCTACCGCCATATCCTGAAACCGCCGCACGATCGCGCCGTACGCCTCCAGTTTGCCCGCCTTCGCGCGATCTACCAGCGACCTCACGTCTTCCACGTCGACCCTCACTTCGATTCAAGGAGCTCCTGCACGTAAGTCCCATTTCGCGGCGACGGGCTTTGCACAAATTTCCCCGCCCGTGCAAATTGTTGATCCAAAAAAAGGCGGGGTGAGTTGCCCTCACCCCGCCTCTCATGCCTGATCTCCCACCGCCATGGCGGCTCCAATTACGGCTGCTTCTTCCAGTCGTTCCCCCAGAAGCCCCAATCCAGCACCTGTCCACCCGAATACACGAGGTAATCCGGCAGAAGCCCCAGATCGATGTGGCTCCCGTAAGTTATCGCATCGTCAGTGACCCCGCCATGCACCGCAACGTACCGGTTCGGATTCTCGGGATGAGGAAGCACGCAGAAGATCGTCGTCTTGTCGCCCGCGTACGTCCTTCCCCCGACGCGGATCACCTTCCCGTCGAACTCGATCGGCAGCTTCCCCTCGTACGTCTTCATGATCGAGTTGCTCTCGAACGTACCGTACAGGATCAGGTTGCTGTTCTTGCGCTCTTCCTCCGTCAGTTCGCTGTCCATTACCATCAGGAGATCGACGTTGTTGTCTCCCATGATCCCGCCGCGGTGGACTCCCCCGTTCCGCGACTTGTAGCGAGATGCCTGGTGCCCCGCAACGCTTCCGTTGTACCGCGCCTCCGCCTCCGACCCCGCAGTCCCGACCACGAGTATCGTGTTGTCGAAGAACAGATCCGCAATCGGTCCCGAGCACCGGTGCCGCTTCTCGTTCGACAGATCGAAATCTCCCGCCTCCCACTTCCCTCCCTCGCCCCGGCGAAACATCACCTTCCCGCACAGGTCGACCTCTCCCACCTCCTGCCCCTCGACGTTCAGCTTCACCGCACTGCGTCCGGCGACGGGCCCGAGCGAAAAGGTTCTTACGTTCTGCACTCTGACGATCAGCCGCTCCGGGCTCAGGAACTCCGCATCCACCAGCCCCCGCTCGCCGTATCGCTCGAGCTGCTCTATCCTCACCCAGTACGACCTGTTGTGGCGAAGCGTGTACGCCGCCAGCTTCACGTGCTCCGGCGACCTCTCCTTCTTCTGGTCAATGAGCCACAGCAGCGCATTCTTGGTGATCTCTGGACCCTTCTCCAGGAAGTGGTGTCCCATTCCCGGAACTTCCGTGTACTTGTAAGGACAGCCGTGCATGTCGAGCAGCTGCGTCATCCGCCGCGAGTGCTCCACCGGGACCCCGCCGCCAATCGACCGGTCCAACTCGCCGTGAATCACCCACATCGGCGTGTGCAGGTAATTCTCCGGAACAAACACCGCCGACCGCGCGATCCACGACGGCTCCTCCCATTCCTGCATGTGGAACGTGTATCCCCCCGGCTTCTCCCACAGCCGGTAATCGCAGTAGCCCGCCGACGGGTTACCCGCCGAGAAGAGGCCCGGGTAGTGCGAGGTCAGGTACCACGTCGCAGCGCCGCCCATCGAATGACCCATCACCGATATGCGATCCGGATCGATCGCATACTTGCTCATCGCGTCTCTCAGTGCTTCCAGGAGGTCCACCTCCCCGTAGTTCATGTAGAGGCTCCCGCCTCCTCGCCCCGTCGGCCGCAAAATCACCGCCGACTTCCCCGCATCCCTGATCGTCGTCGCGAACTGCCCGGTCAGGTACTGCGCTCCCTGGAGCCCCGTTCCCCCGGGGCTCACCACCAGCACCACCGGCTTCGGCGCGTCCGTCTCGTCCGTCGCGCATGCGACGTACGGGCGCTTCTCTCCGTCAATTTCCGAAGTGTAGTACTCAACCTTACCCACCAAGTCGTTGGGCCCTGGCTCCTGCTTTCTCCTTTGCGGCTGCTGCTGTCCCCGCTGCGCAAACGCCGCACCGCAGAGCATCACCACCAGACACGCCGCCGACACAGCTTTGACGAGAATCTTCATGCCTCAATCCTTTCGTCGAACAAATATCTCGCAGAACTCCGCCTCAGCGAATCGAGGGAGCTTTCCCTTCCGCTATTTCCTTATACACTGCCCGCGCCTCATCTATGTACTCCAGCAGCCGGTCGCCCTGCACCTTCATCAGTGCTGGGTCCTGCGGGTTCGCCACTTGCTGCGCCAGCTCATCCAGCTTACCGTGCGCGCGCGCGAGTTCCGCTTCCAGGTTCTCCTCATCCCAGAACGACTTGCCGTCAACAATTATGTAGAACGCCGACGTGTGCGCCGCCGACTGGTGCAGCACTTCCCTGCTCCGTTTGACGCCATACATCCGCCCCGCTATCCAGCAGCTCTTGTTGAACGTGAGCGTCGTCTCGTACTCCAGCGTCGCGTCACCTTGGCTCTCCGGCTTGGCCGTCTCGATCACCTTCCCGTTCTTCACGATCTCCGCCCTATCCAGCGCGTCGATGTCCGGGTTCAGGGCCGCCTTCAGCGAGACCTTCACCGGCTCGCCCGTCTCCACCTCGATCACCGAATTGGGGAGCTGCCCGTTCACCCGCATGTCGATGATGCCGCCGCCGTGGCTCGCAAACGTATTCCCCGCACGCAGCGCGTCCAGGTACTTCGCCACGGTCAGGTCCCCTTCAACGTACGTGTAGAACCTCCGTCCCCCCGGCAACTGCCCGTACGGGAAGTCGGCCCCGCTGAAGACCGGCAGCCTGAAGCCCAGGTTCCAGAAATGGTACACCGCGTCAACGTGCTGCGGATCCGAGCCTTCCAACTCGATGAAATCCACCAGCCCGAGCGGAATCGACACCGTCGCCCCGCGCTCGGCCTCGAACCTCAGCGCATCGTGCGCATAGCCCGTGATGCCTCCCTGTCGGCGCGCCTCCTTGAATGCATCCTCGTACAAGTAGTAGGTGTTGCGGTCGTGGATCGTGTTCTGAATGTCGTACATCAGCGTGTGGCCCCGCCACCCCGTGCGCGGGTCCTCCTGCCCTGCCATCATCACTCTTCTCCCGCGCCAGTAACGCGACATGTCACCCCACGTCGACTGGAGAAAATACAGGCTGTCCTGATCGCCCATCTGCACGATGTTCGTCGCGTACAGGTCCACCGCAGAAAGCAGCTTCATTATGTCCTCGTCGCGCAGAGGATCCCGCCCGATGTGGCAGTGGTCGTCGCCCGAATACCATCCCCACTTGCGCAGGTCCATGAAACGCTTCAGGGCGAACGTCTTCGACACGTAGCCTCCCGACGGCACGTCGAACGTCTCGTCGACGGCTCTATACTCGGGCCCCTTCACCGCAACGACCCTGCAAGGCCCCGGATAAACCGGCATCTCGAACTCCCCATCGACGATGCACGCCCTTGTGTCCTTCGCCGGCCAGATTCCCCCCAGCGCCATTCTTATGTACGTGGGCCCGCTGGTCAGGTGATACGGCACTCTCCTCTGCGGCAGGTCTCGACCGTTCGACGGGTAAAGCCCCATCAGCACTTCCGTCGGCTCGCTCGTGTCTTCGGCGATCACACTGACCTTGATCCTCCCCGGCTTCACGCCTCTCAGTTCAAAGCGCCCCTTGTACAGCGTCTCGCCTTCCGGCGTCTCGAGCGTCAGCGAATGGCTGTGCGTCCCCTCCTCGATGCCCGACACGAAAAGCTTGAAAAGCGTCGGATACGCCGGGTCCACAACGAGCCTGATCCCGCCCCATCCCTCCAAGTCCGCCTTCTGCGTCTTCAACACGTACATCTTCCTCGAATCCTTCACTCTGTAGTTATAGATGAACGGCTGATCCTCCAGCCCCGAAAGGAACTGCTCTCCGCTCGGCCCTGCGAAGTTCGTCACCTTCTCCCCGTCCCATTCCGCGACAAACACATTGTCCCACTTGCTGATGTACTCGATAAGCCCGACCACGTAATCGCACCACTGGTTGAATGCCGACTCCCGGGTCTGCTTCTTGCCGGTGTAGTACTGGCTCAGCCTGGACCCGATCCGGATAAGGTCCGTCTCGTCGTTAATCGTGATCTGCCGCGGGTATTCGACGCGCATGTCCCCGAAAAACATTGTGTATTCTTTCATGTCGAACCCCGGCACGTTCACGTCATACCCCGCGACCTTCGCCGCTGCCCCTCTCCCTGCCCGCGGGTCTGCCTGGGCCGCTTCCCGCGCAGGCCCCCGCCCTTCCATGCCCGTGCTGCGGACCTGGGCCGCCGCCAGCGCTCCTACGACGACGATTGCCACCATCAATCCGGCGAGAATCTTGACCCATCTGCTCACGATGCCTGCCTCCTTCGTTTCAGTAGATCAGTCCTACGATTGCCCCCGTCATGCGCGTCGCGACCGTTCCCGCAAGGATCGACTTCATTCCCAGCTTGATGATCGTGGGGCGCTTCTCGGGGGGAATCGCTCCCATTCCGCCTATCATTATTCCCAGGGAGCCGAAGTTGGCAAATCCGCGCAAGGCGTATGTTATTATGATCCGGCCCGTTCGGAAAGACTTTCCGCAGGAACTTTGCTCACTTTCAAATCTGCCACGAACTCACCCAACCCGTCCCCGTCCCCATGCCCCCCCCGCGGTCTCCCCGCTCCACCCCCAAAGTCTAGGGTCTGAGAGTGCTGTCATCGCCGCGGACCGACAGAGAAAGGCCAGAAACTCACTCGATAGGACTTGTGAGATACGCGGGCATGTCACACGGAGGGTCTGCCTGGTCGGGAAGCAGATTCCGGGCGAATGCATTGTCAAGGAAGGCGTCTCCTAGTGAGTCTTTATCCAGCCTGCAATGTCTTCAACCACCTCTTCGGCAACATGGCCTGGGCGTTCGTATTCCTTCGGCGCGGACTTCCCCTGTCCCGCAACGAAGAGATGATTCAGCGACGGATAGACCTTGAACACGACATCGTCGCGCGACGACAACGCCGCTTTCCAACGCTCTAGATCCTTCATTGTGACCTGATAATCCCGTCCTCCCTGAAGTATTAGCATCGGCTGCCTCAACCCCTTCGCCTCGCCTGCTGCGTCGTACCCGCGCAAATCCAGCCAGTACGAAGCGGGCACAGCGAACGGCAAGACCGACGAGAGGGTCCCGCTGGACAACTCCGGATCCTTCACCTTCGCCACCTTGCCCGCCATATCCTCCAGCGCCCTTTTCTCTTCGTCCGAAATGCTCCCGTCCAGGGCGAATATGTAGTTCATCTGTTCGAGGATTACGTCCTCCAGCGGCCTTGCCGACCCCGCCACGAGAATCAACCCCGCAATCTCCGGGTTCCTCTTCCCAATCCTCGGGATCATCATCCCCCCCAGACTGTGGCCGAGCACAAAAACCCGCTCCCCAGCTATCTCTCGCCTGCCTTGCAGAAGGGATACGGCCGCCAGTGCGTCTTCGACCGTTTCCTCGTTCACCGTTACCTGAGCCGCGGCAAGCTTCCCCGCGTGCACCTGCGTTCGCTTGTCATATCTCAGCACAGCAATGCCGCGCGACGCCAAGCCCCACGCAAGGTCGCGGAACGGCTTATTGGGACCAACCGTCTCGTCTCGGTCGTGCGGCCCCGACCCGTGAACCAGCACAACCGCCGGAAACGGTGCAAAGCCATTTGGCATGGAGAGCGTCCCCGGCAGTGCCCACTCCTCTGACCCTACCGTCACCTCTCTCTCCTCGAAAGAGCCCGGCTTCGCGTAGGCTGGAGGTCCATATCCGGCGCGTGCCTGACCCGGCAGAAACCATAGCCCCGCGATCTGTCCACTCTGGTTGAAGATCACCTTGACATCGATCGTCGCCTTTTCAAACTCGCACGTGACATACCGTGCCTCGCGTCCTCCCTCTTTCTCCCCACGTACACCCACCTGCCTCTTGAACTGGCCGCTTTGCGAAACAAGCGAATTCCACGCTCCCTGAAGCTTCTGGGGTGGAAGTGCCTTCCTCACGGCGCTATCGAAGGCGCTTGCCGCCTTGGCCCAATTTCCCTGCGAAAGCAGGCGGGCAAACTCCGCTGCCTTCTCCCCCAGGTCGTCAGCAGCCAGCGCCCTATCCTCGACGATCGGCGCCAATACGAAGCCGACTAGCAGTGCGCCGGCCAACAGTGCAGATCTCGCCATCGTTTAGCCTCCGCGATCTCTCGCAAGGTTGAGAACAGTCTTCTCCCCGGTTCTACTGGAGACATACGCCCCCCGCCACACCAATATTCGCCCTTCTCTATCTCACGCCTGTGAGGCGCTACCCCTCGCCCTCCCCCTGGCCGGGAACGGATCGACGCTAACGTCCGGCGATCATCTGCCGCTTTCCTCCGCCGGCAGATCTATCCTGAACACTCTGGTCCGCCCTTCCTCATCGGCGACTGCCGTAACGTACAGCTTGTCTCCGCTGGGGTTCCACTTGATGTTGTTGATCATCCCTTCGGCTACACGCCGCGCCCCCCCTCGCTCCGCGCTGAAGTCCATGACGTAAAGCTCTCCCATTTGCACAAACGCGAGCTTCTTCCCATCGGCCGACACGCTGGGCGTCATTGCCTGAAGATACACGGTCTCCAACTCGCCCGAATCCATCGAGTACCGCACGATCTTCGCCTCTTGCTGTGCCGTTATCCCTACGTAAAGCTCCTTCCCCTCCGGCCCCCAGCACATCTGTCCCATCTGCCTGCCCCATCCCTGGGGTAGGACCACCTCCTTCATTGCGTTTGTCTCGACATCGAGAAATCCCAACAAGAACCGCAGCGTCTTGGGGTCCTGTCTCTGCATCCCCCAGCCTGCAACCGCCTTTCCTCCCGGCGCTATCGCCGAGGCATTGTAGAAGAACCAGAGCTTCTGCTGCCCACTCTTGTACCTGAATATCTCTTTCGTTTCGCGGCTATTCAGGTCGTACACAAAGGTCGCCGTCCCCCCGCCGTTCACTCCCCGCACGCTATATACGAGTGTCCGGCTTGCATGATCGAAGTCCGGCGCACTAAGCTGCCCCATCTTCCCCTCGTGCGCTATTCTCTGGAGTTCCTTCCCGCCATCGAGCAGCACAGTCACCTTCTTATCCGTGCCGATTCGGACGATCCTGCTGTCCTTTCCCGGCGTGTCGGAAAGCACGATCATGCTGCCGTCGTCGAATGCCGCAACTACCTCATCCTTCGCCTCGTCATCATGTGCGTAGACCAGCGTTCCCGTCTTGCGTATCATCTCGGCAGCTTTC
>Ga0180433_10009802_pt1 | contig 11652 bp, 7 predicted proteins | sample SS_ome_8_FD_132980 | JGI IMG/M metagenome (GOLD analysis project Ga0180433, IMG submission 132980) | Hypersaline lake sediment archaeal communities from the Salton Sea, California, USA - SS_1_D_1 metaG | ecosystem: Environmental > Aquatic > Non-marine Saline and Alkaline > Hypersaline > Sediment... | reverse complement strand
TGTAGTGTGATGATAGAATGAAAATCATACACAGAAACAGTGCGCAGAGAAGAAAAGCGTATATATTTGAAATCATAATTCTCAAGAGAAATCCCCTGATTTTTCAGCTGGGGTTGCAGTCGTTCAATTATTCTGTTCCCTGCGGCACTGAAAATCATTCCGCTGATGAAATAGATGCCTGCTGTAAAAAGGATAATAATAATGAGAGTGATGATAAATTTTTTCATGCTTTAGTTCCTTATATATTATATTTACATACCAGCATAAATATAACAGGAATTTTGAGAAAAAAAAGAAAATAATAACGAGATAACATAAATTACTTACTATATAAACAATTATTAAAACACCCAGGAAAATTTGGTAAAGAAAGTACTGTTTCTTCCTTTCTCTTCTGTATAACGGGTGGTTCCTTCCTGATAAGCGAGCTGTAAAGAACCAAAAGGAGGCAGAAAACGCCAGACCAGTACCAGCTGAAATGTCTTTCGCAGCAAATTAAAATTAGGATCTTTCCAGAAACTGTATAGAGAGTATTTATTCTGATAAAAAAGCTTAATAAACAGATCATTATTCACATAGTAACTAGTACGGATATAGTGAATCCAGCTGTTATCTTCGGTATCTCCAGGTTTAAGCCAGGTTTTTTCTGCCTGATAGCTGAGATTCCATCCTTTTATTATTTTCAGTTCCAGGCTCCCTTCTATTACTTCCATTTCACTGTCATAATTTTTACCCCTTTGATATTCTACCCCAGCTGATAATCCCTGATTATTATCAAAACCAAGATCAATGCTCCAGGCATGATTCAGGAAATTTTTTTCAAAATATGGTGCATATTCTGCCTTGAAGTCAGTTTCATAAGCCAATTCCAGACTGTACATTTTCATATATTCTATTTCAATATCTGCATCCAGGGCCCAGCTGCGCAGATAATCTGTCTGACTCCAGTATCTATTATAATTAACTGAGGGGGTAATGGAATCAAATCCCTGTTGGTTTATCCAGAACGTATGTTCAATACGGGAATCCAATTCTTTTCTGTCATCATGTCTGATAAAACCAATGTCATTCATGTTATCCTTTACTCCGATACCATAATGTGAATAACGCAGATGAAAATGGCTGAACTGGGAATCATAAGCAGGACGAATAAAATAGGTCCAGGTTCCTTTTTCGGCCGGACCATGTGACTTAATAAACTGGCTGGTCATCCCCAGTACGTCAGTAAAGAACAAAGTACCCACCAGGCCAAAGGATCCGCTGTTTTCCTGCTGAAAAGTCCGATTCGCACCAATAATACCAATAGTGGAACCATTAGCAAATTCTCTGTTAACACGGAAAACAGAATAAACAGCTTTTTCTCCAGGTTCTCCGGATGCACCAGCTGTTGTGGGATCGGATTCAGTGACTAATCCATTCACATTCCATTTACCCAGTTTCCCATTAACCTTAGATCCCCAGGGAATTTCACCGATACGGCGGGAATAGAACTGCTGTATACGAGTAGAATAATTTTCAGCTCCTTCCAGAAAAAAAGGGCGTTTTTCCGGATAACTCAGTTCAAAACGGGTCAGATTGACCTGTTCCACATCCCCTTCAATGGTGGCGAAGTCAGGATTAAGAGTAAATGATACTCCCAGATTTCTAAGAGGGTCAAATCGTACATCAAGCCCTGCATTACGTTGAGGTTTTTTCCCCTGCTCAAATTCACCCTGAATATAAGGAATTATGGTATATTTTTTTACAGAGAGATCTTTCAGCTTAAGATTGGTCAGGGTGCCGAATTGAGATACCCGCGTGGTGGAAGTAAGGTTGCTGACATTAAAATGGCTCTCCTGTAATCTGGCGATCCAGCGTCCGGCCCCGAATCCCCAGCTGGTGAGATTGTCATTATATTTTATTGATTTAAAGGGAACACCGAATTCACAGGTCCAGCCGCCTTCATATACATGAGCTGCTGCATACCAGGTTTCATCCCACTGAGTATCAGTGGTTCTGCCGTTATCAGCAAAAAACATATCAATTTGAGTACCGATTGGATTGATACCAAACATATAAGCGCTGTTATTATCTTCAAAGGTATCAAGAGCTATAGCAACTGCATCATCATCAAAAACTTCCCCATCTCTCTTGGTAGCACGAGCGGTAATTTTATTCGGATTCGGATCTTTACAGTCAAAGGCAACATAGAGCATTTTCCCATCGTAAGCAGCTCGTATAATGGTATTAAAAGTAGCAGGAGCATTATGATGAGGCTCAAACTGATAAAAAGTATCGATTGAATCAGCTTGTTGCCACACAGATTCATCTAAAATACCGTCAATAGTTATGCGTAAGTTAGTCCGATTGGCAGCCAGCTCCTGAGCCTTACTGCAAAGTGGTAATACAATAAGTAATAAAATAATTTTTGTGAATAAATAATCAAAGACATATTTAGGTTCAGAAGGGTTAAACGACATTTTAAAATCCTTACTAAAAATGGATGAAAATAATAGTTGGTACGGCTTTATTATTTATATATTGAGAAGTCGCTATTCTGTTGTTGCGTTTGTTAGGTTATTTTCTTAAATAACTTTTTTGCTTCCGAATATCCTGTTTTTATTAAATCATCTGCCTGATCCATATCCACCATATTGAATGTAGACAGATCCGGTTTAATAAGAATATCCGCTTCTTCTATCTGCGCCAAGAACAGCACCGCCTCCAAGAGCCAATCCGATTTTTTTATTTTTCGTTTTTTTATTAAAAAATCTCATTGCTATTTTATTCTCCAAATTTTCCTAAAGCGTTTTTTATCGAATCACCTAATATTTTCCAGCTTTTATCAACACCGTCTTTTAGTTCTTTCCAGGCTTCTCCGCTGGCTTCTTTGATCTCTTCAAGTTTTTGCTGGGCTTCTTCTTTTTTGTTCTGCAATTCCTTGATTTGTTGATTATACTCAACTTTCTTATCAGTCTTTGCTGCATCTGCTTTGGCTTGAAGTTTCTGTACTTCTGCATCCCATACTTTCAGTTTTGCTGCCATTTTGTCGATATATTGTTTTCGTTTATCCATGTTTGACCTCCTTATGAGTTTAAATATTATAATATTAATTTATTGCTATTGAGTTTTCATATTCATTAAAAAGAAATAGTCACTGAAGATATTATTTTATTAAATAATTTATCAATAGGAATAACCGGCGAATAATCATATATGTTTTGATACATAAAAGTAATCCCCAGATGTTCTGTAAAGGCATAGGTAATACTTGAACTGCTGGCCAGTCTGGGGGTATTGAAAATCTGATCAAAACTGCTTTGATGGTAAGCGCTGAAATCCAGAAAGATATTTTCATTTGGCTGGTATTTAAAACTTATATAATCTCCCAATTTTATTTTGCTGGATTCAATCTTATCAGTATTTTCAGGAACTAAATCGTCGTCCACTCCATCATAGTTCCATTTTTCATATTCATAAAACAGCCCCAGACCTGCGAATATCCCCAGATTTTTTTTGGTAATAACTCTGTACCTGTAATATGTCCCTGCTGCGTATTTTCTTTCCAGGCCCCGTGCTTCAGCCCAGTGTATCTGAATAAAAGGTTCCAGAGTAGTTACTTTTCTGTAATCATTCCTGAATTCAAGATACAGAAATCCACCGCTCAACAGGACTTCTTTTCCGTATTTTTCGAACTCAATTTTATTGGCGATTGTTATAGCATGATTATTGAAATGGAATGATATATTAGTGTTATTTTCGAATTCAATCAAATCCTTTTTCTGAGTCTGATATTCGAGATCCGGAATAATAGAGCCCTCGATCCATTTGGTTGTATCCAGTATTACAGAGAAGCTTTCGGTATGAAGAATCTGAGCATAAGTTATTTGACAGGATAATATGAGTAAAATCGAAATGAAGATATAACAAATTTTCATCGTTATCTCCTTTTTTATCAGGTAAAACAAAAAATAATGTTTATATCCATTCCGATCCCACAAACGAACCTGAATCCATCATTTCTAAAAAATTTGAATTATATCTTGCCTAAATTTAGAGAAACATTATGTTAATTTTTTTCTTCCCGTTTAATAATCAGGTCAGCAGTGATTTTTCCTGATTCATAGATAGTGGGAAGCCCGCTTCCGGGATGAGTACCGCCGCCGACCAGATAACAGTTTTCAAACTCTTCGAACTGGTTGTGAGGTCTGAAATAGAGCATCTGTCCCATATTATGAGCCAGATTAAAGGTGGCACCCAGATAAACATCCTTGTCCTGTTCCCAGTCAAAAGGCGTGATAATTTTTTCCTGTTCAATATTATTTTTTAATCCTTTATATCCACCCCGGGTCTCCAGTAAAGTGAGAATTTTATCCCGGAAAGGCATTTTCTGCTTATCCCAGTTGATCTGACTTTTGTTATTGGGAACAGGAACAAGTACGTAGAGTGCTGATTTTCCTTTAGGAGCCAGGGTTGGATCTGTCACACAGGCATTCTGAACATAAACGGAAAAATCATCAGATAATATTTTAGTGATAGTGATTTCATCTACATTTCTTTTGTAATCATCAGCAAAAATGATACTGTGATGTGGAATATCCGTATAGGTTTTATTTACTCCCAGATAGAGCATATAGGTAGAACAGGAGTATTTTTTCTTATTCAGAACAGTATCAGTATATTTTTTCCGATGTTCAGTCGGGACCAGCGTTTTCATAGCCTGGGCAAAGTCAGTATTGACAACAACATAATCTGCGTTTATCTTTTTCCCGTTTTTTAATCTGACTCCAACTGCTTTTTTGTTTTTGATCAGGATCTCCTCAACCGGAGTGCTGGTTTGTACGTTACCGCCATCTTCTTCAAAAGCTTTCATCATTCCTTTGGTAAGCTGATTAAGACCTCCTGTAACATGATAAATGCCACCTCCATGTTCAATATATGAGATGATACTGAAAAGCCCGGGTGCACTCCAGGGAGACATGCCGATATATTTGGCCTGGAAAGTAAAAGCAATTTTAACATCCGGATCTTTAAAATATCTTCCCAGAACATTATAAAGACTGGTATGAGCATCAAGATAGGGAAGTGAACTTATAAGAGTCCAGGAAAAGAAATCCTTTAATTTCCCGTATGGCATGGAAAGACAGGGGATGAGTTTATCATATTTTACTTCTTCTTTCTTAAGATATTTAAGATAGCCTTCAAAACTGCCAGGTGCAAATGCTTCCAGAGTTTCTTCCATTTTTTTCTTGTCCCTGGAAGGGTAGAGAACACGGTTATCGCTGAATTTCAGCCGGTACATAGGATCAAGATGTTTGATTTCGAAATAATCTCCCATATTTTTACCAGTGGTTTGAAATATGCCTTCCAGCACATCTTTCATCATGAAAAAAGTGGGGCCGAGATCAAAGGTATACTCACCTAATTTAAAAGATGAGTTCCTTCCCCCTATATATTCCTGTTTCTCATATATTGTAGTGTCATATCCCTGATGTGCAAGCAGCATTCCCGCAGCCAGTCCGCCTGGCCCGGATCCTATAATAATAATTTTTTTCTTGGCCATGAAAGCTCCTTTTATAGTATTATTTTTGTAAGAAATAATTTTATTATTTACAATTTACACATACTATCAGCAAGATTCAAGAATTTTAGTAAAAATCTTTCTTTCCAAAAAATTGTACATGATGTTAAATAGCCCTGTATCTTTTCTTCAGAGTAAAAAAGGTATATTAATAATAGATGTAAAATTGAATGTTAAGTAAGGATATATTGATTATAATTCAGACATACAGTGCTGTTGATTAAAATGATCTCATTTTTTTATTGATTTTTTTGATTTTCAGGTTGTTTAATCCCAAGTTGTTGCATCTTTCTGTAAAGTGCTGTTCTGGCAATTCCCAATTCTTTTGCTGTTAGGGGAACATTCCATTCATTGGCAATTAATTTGGCAGTAATATAATTTAATTCAAATTGTTCCCGTGCTTCACGTAGAGGCACATTCATTTCAAAATTCTTTTCTGTGCTTTGTCTTCCTAACAGTGTACTCACATGACTGAAATCAAGGAGATCTTCATTTACCATGATAACTAATTTTTCTATGAAATTCTTCAACTCACGAATATTGCCAGTCCAATTATGTCTGACCAACAATTCCATAGCTTTTTTTGTAAGAGTCATTTGCTTACGATTGTATTCATCACAAAAATATTCTATGAAATGTCTTACTAAATAGGGAATATCATCCTTTCTGTCTTTCAGTGCAGGAAGGTGTATAGTAACTACATTAAGCCGATAATACAGATCTTCACGAAATTTTCCTATGGATATTTCCTCTTCAAGGTTTTTATTGGTTGCTGCCAGAATCCGTACATCAGTTCGTACAACTTCAGTAGAACCTACCGGATGAACTTCTCCGTCTTCAAGTGTGCAGAGAACCTTTGCCTGGGTCATGGCTCTCATATCACCGATCTCATCTAAAAAGAGTGTTCCTTCGTGAGCTAATTGAAATTTACCTGTTTTATCTCTGAGAGCACCGGTAAAGGCACCTTTTTTATATCCGAATAGTTCACTTTCAATAAGTTCTGATGGAATAGCTGCACAGTTTATTCTGATGAAGGGATTCTCAGCACGGGAACTTAAGGAATGAATGGCATGTGCTACCAATTCCTTGCCGGTTCCGGTTTCACCGGTAATTAATACCCTTATATCTGTGGATGCAGCTTTGTCTATCAATTGATAGACGTCCATCATTTCTTTACTGGTACCAATCATTCCATACCGCTCATATATTTCTCTGGAATGAGAATATTCTTCACGTTTTTTATAAGATTTTTTTAATTGTTTATTTATTCTGGGTAAAAGATCATCCATACTGATTGGTTTTTCAATAAAATCCACAGCACCAATCTGGGAGGTCTCCATAGCAACCGGTATATTGCCATGGGCACTGATAATAATCACTGGTAAATAAGGATCTCTCAGCATAATTTGCTTTAAAATTTCTATTCCGCCAATTCCGGGAATAACCAGATCCAGCAGAACCAGGTCAATATATTGTGATTCCAGTACTTCAAGACCTTCTTTGCCATCTTTAGAGGTGATAACATGGTAATTTTTATGTTCCAGAATATCTTTAAGGATATTCCTGATCTTGGGTTCGTCATCAATAACTAATATTTTTTTATTTTCTTTATTCATGTAATTCTACTTTTCTTTGGTCCAGACCGGGATTTCAATGGTTATGGATGTGCCGACATCTACCCGGCTTCTGATAGATATGCATCCACCATGATCTTCTGCTATTCGTTTGCAGATAGTTAAGCCTAATCCGGTTCCCTGCTTACGCAGATGAACATACGGCTTAAGAAGATCTTCAATTTTTTCTTCAGGAATACCACAGCCTGTATCACTGATTTCGAATAATATTTTTTCGATTTTTCCTCCTTTTTCATCAGGTTCAATCCATTCGGCCAGGCTTACCCGCATGGTCAGTCGTCCCTCGCCATCCATGGCTTTCACTGCATTATCAAATATATTATAAAAAAGTGTCTGAATTTCATCCATGTCAATATTAATATCAGGGAGGTTAGTTTCAACTTCTATTTTTAAATGTACATTATCGGGCAACCATTCCCTGGTTCGTTTCTCGATTTTTTTAATCACAGTTTCAACAGGCATTGGTTTGAATGCAGGCGGTTTTATACGGGTAAATTTCATGAATCCATCTGTAACTTTTCTGAGACGTCCGATTTCTTCAATTACAGATTGGGTGTAAGTATTATATTTATTTATATTTTTTACCTTGTCTTCTTGATAGGCCATCTGCAGACGCTGGAGAGTGAGTAACACGGTGGACAGAGGGTTTTTAATTTCATGGGAGAGTTTCTGAGCAATACTGGACCAGAATAAGGCTTTTTGTGATAAAGATTTATCAGTGGTGTCTTTCAAAATATAAATATATCCATTATTCCAGAAAATTTTTCTGTAAGGAATGACAATTATTGAAAGGTCTTTTTTGTTAAAATGTACTACATCTGCTGACCAGATTTGTTCTGTATTTTTTATGTCTTTATTGACTGTTTCGGTTAATTTTTTAATTTTTTGACCGGTATTTTTTAAATTTTTATCTGTAATATTTTTATTTATTTCTAAAATTTCTTCAGCGGCCGGATTGCAAATGCGTATCCGGTCTTTCCTGTCCAGCCAGAGGATACCCACTGGTGCTTCAGCCACCAGAGATTTTATCATCCGAGAATCTGTGAATTCCGGTTTAAACCATTGTACAAGAAATATTACAAAACAAATGAATAAACATCCCAGTATGAACCCAAAAACAATATATTCAACAGGAATAATATTAATTAAATGTGATTTGTCCATTTCCAGAAAGATAATATGGTTATCTGATTTATGTATGGCTAACAATGCAGGCTTATCAAAATTTTGATGATAAGTAAATAGATTCCCTCCTATATTAATTTCAGCAATTTTTTTTAAGCGATTGTTAAAAATTATTGTATTTTTTAATTTATTGGATACAATAATCTCTTTCTTCCGGTCCATATTTAAATCAGCAACCATGATATCAGAAGCATTAAACGGCAGAAAAATTTTTTTGTACAAATATAAAGAATCTGTCAGGATGAGTAATTCCGGTTCCGGAGATTTTATACTCACAATGATTTCGTTATGTCCGTTATAATTCAGATCGGATATTATAAATTGGGAAGATCTTTTAATAGCAGGATATTCTCTTTCAATACTCATGGTTTTTGCATCCCGAATTCTAAGAATACCGCTTACTGGAGTATTTGGTCCCCGGCTGCGAAAAATGGTTATAATTTTAAGATCTTCATTTTTCTGTAAATCAGAAATTTTGGGAAAACAGCCTGAATACATACCACCGGTTTCCTGTTGCCATATTCTTTTTCCTGTACGATCCAATACTATGAGATAGCTGTGATTGTCATCAGTTCCATTAGCTTCTGCTCCATTACCTATAGCACTACCACCAAAGACAATTTCACTGTTTCCATCATTATTGACATCAGCAACTGCAAAATCTGTTACAGCAGTACCGGTCGGGAATGACCATAATGGAGTACTGTTTTTAACATCAATAACCCAGATTCCACGAGGCAGTTTATCGTAAGCACTGAAAACGATCAGAATTATTTCAGGATGGTTATCCCTGTTTAAATCCTCTGCTGCAACAGGAAAAGCTTTCCCATCCCAGAATCCGTTACCGTCCTGGTCATATCCTTTAACAACAGGAATCCTGGTTTTTTGCTGTAGATGTTTATCAAAAATATCCAAATAAATTTCATTTTTATGCTTTATAGAAACACAGAACCGGTTTTGACCTTCTGGTGTTTTAAAATGCAGAAATGGAGGATACTGGGCGTGGTGGAATATATCTGCTTTGGGATAACTGAATTCTCCCAGAACCTGCTGGGACAGTCCCCGGTATAAACGAAAAGAATATTTTATTTCTTTTTCTTTTATAAGGAATAGAAGTTCATCACTTCCATCGTTTTCTAAGTCAAGAGGAGCAAATTCTACTGCTCTTTTATCGGACCAGTTATAAATTTCGTTCAGTGTATAGGGAAGACGGTGAGAAGGAGATTTTTTATTGTTTAAGGACCAGGAATAATAGCAGGAGAGAGTAAAGATGACAACTATTATAAGACTTCCTGGAATAAAGAGTATAGTTTTATTTATTTTATTTGACATAGTGATTTTATTAATAGTTCAATGTTATTATATAATATAAAAATAAAGGGTAAAATGCAATGGGAGGTTAGGGTTTTTCAGTTCTGTTTTGATCAATTAATTCCACTATTTAAACAAAAGGCAACCTTTTTATAGGGGAGAAGATGAAAAAGGTTACCTTCTGTTTGTTTGAAGTGGTATTCCTTTCCTCAATAGTTTTTGACTTTTCATAGAATATATTATTTTTAAATATCAGAATATATAATTTATCTGAAACATGATAATTTGTATTTATAGCTTTATATATAATCATAGAATTTCTTTAAATTGTATAATATCAAAATCTATACCAGTTAGTATGATGTTATTTATCTCATTGATATATCTCAATTTAAAAAGTATAGTAAAAAAAACTTTTAAAGAGTTTTGTTACATTTTCGTAACAAAAACAACATAATTTGTCGTATTTATGTTACAATATTATTAGTTTACCTATTTACTAAAAAAGAATAAGAAAATCCTTGACAGTAAATATTATTACTCTTATATTAGTGTTACGAATTTAAAAATCGTAACACTAATTTTAGAGGAATTGGTTATGAGAAAAATTCAAAAGATATTTTGTTTTCTTATGGTGAGTATTTTCATGTCTCACGTCCACGCAGAAACTGACCAGGATACAATTAAAGTAAAATATAAGCTCAATCCTGTTGTAGTTACAGCAACAAAAGTAAAAGGGGTGGAAAGAGATTTAACTGCTTCCATTTCGTTAATCAATAATTTCAAATTACAGCAGGCGCCTTCTTCCAGTGTGCTGGAAGCGATTAAAACCTATGTTCCTTCCTTTTATATTACTGAGTGGGGTATAATGGGTTTTGGTGCAGGAGGTGAGTCTGCTGGTAAAATATCCCTTCGTGGAGTAGGGGGGGGTGCCAGTACTCATGTATTGATACTCAGAAACGGACGTCCGGATTTTATGGGATTAATGGGATGTACAATTACTGATGAATTTGGTGCTAATGGTGTGGAAAAAGTGGAAGTGATCCGGGGGCCAGGTTCTTTTCTTTATGGAACCAATGCTACAGGGGGTGTTATAAATCTCATACCGGTACATCTGAAGAAACCCGGATTTAAAACAAATATTTCAACAGCTGTGGGACCTTATAATTCTCAGAAGTTTTCTGCCTCACATCTGGGAAAACAAAATAATCTGGAATATCACATTGCAACTTCATTAAAGAAAACAGACGGGCACAGATCAGATGCTGATAATTCATTCCGATCCGGTAATATTTCACTTCATACCCAATACCATGTCAGCCCTCTTACTACAGTAGAATTTAATGGAAATTATGCGGATATATATTTTAAAGATCCGGGAACCATTGATAGTCCAAACCCTGATAACTGGTATGATCTGATCAGGTATGGGGGTGATTTCAATATCATTCATAACAGCAGCCTGGGAGAAACAAACCTGAAATTACATGGAAATTTCGGCCATCACAAATTCTATGATGGCTGGAAATCATTTGATAAAATGCTTGGCCTTATGATATATCATAATTTTCATATCATAAAAAACAATACTACCACTGTTGGATTTGATATAAAAGAGTATGGCGGTCAAGCTGAAGACTACAACAATGGCACTGATTATGGCAGTTTTTATCTTACTGAATATGGTCCTTATATTTACACCAAACAAATTTTATTCAGACGGTTCATTATATCTGCAGGATTGAGAATCGAGAGCAGTAATATCTATAAAAATGAACTTATTCCCAAAATCGGAATAAACAGTCATATCACAGGTTCCACTTCTTTACGACTGTCTGTAGCAAAAGGATTCAGAACTCCGTCTTTAAGAGAACTCTATTTTTTCCCACCCCAGAATGCTGAACTCAAACCGGAGCGATTGTGGAATTATGAGGCTGGTATCATACAATATGTAGGAAAATC
>Ga0180433_10009801_pt1 | contig 11653 bp, 8 predicted proteins | sample SS_ome_8_FD_132980 | JGI IMG/M metagenome (GOLD analysis project Ga0180433, IMG submission 132980) | Hypersaline lake sediment archaeal communities from the Salton Sea, California, USA - SS_1_D_1 metaG | ecosystem: Environmental > Aquatic > Non-marine Saline and Alkaline > Hypersaline > Sediment... | reverse complement strand
CGGGCATCAAGCCCTTTATAGTGGAATACGGTACACCTGGCATGGACCTGACCAAGATAGAGGACAAGCTGGGTATCCGCTGTTCGGACACGGTCTCACTGGCCTTCATGGACTGCCGTATCCCCAAGGAGAACATCCTGGGGAGCCCGGAGGTGGTGGACAAGACCAAGACCGAGGGCTTCAAGAAGGTGATGGCAACCTTCGACGCCACCCGGCCCCTTGTAGCCGCCATGTCCGTTGGCGTTGGCAGAGCCGCTCTGGATTACCTAAAGGAGACCTTGGCGGAGGAAGGCGTGGAGGTACGTTACGGCATCAATCCCAACCGCATGACCTCCCTGGAGCGGGACATCATGAAGATGGAGGCCGATATCAAGGCCGCCCGCCTGCTCACCTGGAGAGCTGTGTGGATGCTGGACAACGGCGAGCGTAACGATCTGCAGGCCTCTATGGCCAAGGCCAAGGCGGGGCTTGCGATCAACGGGATAACACAGAAGGCAGTGGAACTAATGGGCCCGCTGGGATATTCCCGTGAACTCCTTTTGGAGAAATGGATGAGGGACTCAAAGATAAACGATATCTTCGAGGGTACCGGCCAGATCCAGCTGCTGATCACAGCCCGACGCCTCCTCGGCTTCGGTAGGGACCAGCTCAAGTAAGACAAGGCAGAAAAAGAGGGGGGCTATGTGCCCCCCTCTTTTTTTTACAGATGTACGAATGCCCAGCCCTACGCAGAAAGGTGTCAGACACCAAAATGATGCATTTTATCGTATCGACTTGGGTTAATGCGAAACGCAATAGGAAAACGCATCATTTTGTGTCTGACACCGATTAGGGGGTGGTGCAGAAGATGGGGGGGATGCAGAGATGAAGAAGGCTGAAATCATCGCCGAGTATCTCAGCAGTCTTGCCCAAGGCCTCATCGAGACCGGAGGCAGTATCTAGACCCATGCGTTTTGGGATAGCGTCATCCACGGCACCAGTCACGATAATACTGTTGAGATGTTTAAGGGCGATAGATGCCCAGTACCAAACGTAGAAGGGATGGATGCCGTGGTAGGCATAGTGATGGCGATACATATCGATATATTCAGGGCGGCGGGCGAAATCCTCTTCGTACAACTCCTCCATCTCCAACGGATCCTTGGTACGAGGCAGGACTTTATCGTAGAACTCGATATAGGATGGATGATGACGGCGATTGAATCCAGGCAGGAAAGGATGATTGAGGATAAGAACTCCGCCCTCCTTTACCGGGGGCCGGCCTTGGAAGAAGTTAAAGACATAACCCAATGCGATATTGAAGGAAAGCAGGGGGTTTATACGGGAGAAAACGGCATAGGGGCTCAGGTTGGGCAGGGAAAGGAACAGGGCGTCGGCCTGTTCCTCCAACACCACGTTCTGCTGCCTGTGCAGTACATCAAGGGTACGGGGATGCACCTCGTCGATGTCCCCGGCATGCACTGCAGCAGGTTGGTAGGCACTGCGCAGTAGAGAGGAGAACAGCCGCTTAGGGCTGGGGGGAAGATGCTGGGCCCAGACAAAGGGCCGTAGAGGACGTGGTCGGTTCAAGGTCAGCAGCTTATCCATGATAGGGCCCCATACCCGGTTGTTTAGAACCGTCTCCACGGTGAAGACGCTGGCGTGCTCCTTTACTGTTTTTCCTTGCTCTCGTATCACATCGTGAAACTGGGAGGAGGGGTCCATCACCGACCCTCCATCGGCCAGCACACGGGGATTATGGTGAGCCCTGATTGATAAGAAATCACCCAGGCCGACCATTATCGATTTCCAGCCGCCGTTCATACTGGTCCAGTTGACGTTGACGTAGATGAGTAGATCGGAATCGGAAACGGCGCGGTTGATCACCACGGGATATCCGGAAGGCGTATCCCCCAGATGTATGAGCTCCGAGGCATTTTCAGCGTCGTGGTTGCGGATACTGCCCTCATTCATGCTCGACCATACCGACCTGCCGACCAAGTGACGAAGCTCTCTGGGCGTGAATTTGCGGTGCAGGCCTATGGCGCATATCAGGTCTATGCGCTCCCGTCTTACACCGACTGATTCGAGCTCCTTGAGTATGACCTGAAGCGCCCTGCCTCTCACGTCCTTCAGCATGGGGGGGAGGGGGAGAACTGCATCATCGAAGGCGATGGTCACCCGGCTTTGCGCGTCTACCATATTCCGCAGGGGAGGACATCCCAGTGGTTGTCGAAGCCGCTCTAATACCTCATTCTCATAGTCGGGCAGGGGAGACAAGGGAGGCGGCGCCCTTAGAACCCTGGTCCTGTCGGGTAGGGTAAGAGAAACCAGATCATCCCCGTAAAAGGCCGAGACTTCCATAGGGAAATGTTAATTCCAGTTGGAAGACAATGCAAGCTTGCGGAAGGAGATGAGCCATTGCAAAAGGATTCTGATAGATTGTAGGAGATTAAACAACATATAGAGATTGAGTGTAAAAACTAGAAGTGCACAGGTGAACTTGGTAGGGGGCGGAGAAGATGGAGTTGAGAGGGCGAGTACTCGTGGTTGGGAATGCGGTCCTTGACCTCGTTGTAGCCCCCCTGTTGAAGCCTCCACCGCAGGGGCGGACCATAAAGGTAGATTTATCGAAGCTTTTCGTTGGGGGTTGCGGAGTCAATACAGCCCTGGTGCTGGCCCGGCTGGGGGTGGAGACGAGCCTGGTGGGCCCCATAGGGGATGACGCCCTAGCCAGCCTCCTGCTCTCACGCTTGAAGAAGGCGGGAGTGAATACCGATGGACTGATAGTCTGCGAGAATGTTGACACCTCGGTTACCGTGGTCCTGGTCTGGGAAGACGGCGAGAGGTCGTTTCTGCACAGCGGCGGAAACAGCGGCAGGCTGAACGGAGAGCATCTTGACGGCTTGGATGCCGCTGAGGTGGACCATATCCATATCGGCGGAGCCCTGCTCTTGACCGGGGTTGAGGCTGAGGCTTGGGCTAGAACCCTTAAGCGCTTCAAGCAGGCGGGCGCCACCACCTCTCTGGACCCCGCATGGGATGCCCGCGGTCTCTGGCTAAAGACACTGGAACCTGCCCTTCCTCATATCGATTACCTTTTTCCCAGTAAAGTGGAGGCGGAGATGCTCACCGGCGAGAGCGTTCCTGACAAGGCCGGGGAGTCGCTGGTGAACATGGGCGTTTCCAAAGCGGTGGTCAAGTTGGGAGAGGAGGGCAGCTTGCTGGTAGAGAGGGGGAACATTCTGCGCCAGAGGGCTTTCAAGGCTGAGGTTGTGGACACTACCGGGGCAGGTGATGCCTATGATGCGGGATTTATAGCCGCCTTGATGCAGAAAAAAGCGGATAACGAGGCTATGCGGTGGGGGGCGGCTGCAGGAGCCCTGGCGGTAAGCGATTACGGAGCCACATCGTCACTGCACTCCAGAGAACAACTGTTAAGCCTGCTTTCGAGGGTATAGTGGGAACACCGGTTTCTGAGAAGATTCTCAGGAAAGCAGAAGGGCTATGGTAAAATGGCAACACATAACGGTATTATGCAGGGCCTATTTCCATCATTATCACAGACGCCGCCCCAACCGGACGAAGCTATTGGACGGAGAAAATGGCAAGAGGAAGCGATGACGATAGAACCTCTCAACAAGGTCAATGGACCCGGAGAGGCTGGGTGAGAGGAAGAGGGCTGTCGCCCTACAGCTTCTTGATCCGTTTCTGCAGAGAGTGCGGCGTCCCCATGACTATCGCCAATGACCACATATGGGAGGAACACGGAAGGATCCTCAGTCGTGATACCTCACAGAGGTTGATAATCGTGGAGAGAAAGGTCCTGGACGGCATCTTCGAGAGGACCGCAGAGAGGATAGGCGAGTATTTCGAAAGATCGCTGCTCAGCGCCAAGGCCTATGACGCGAGCCAATACACTCGTTCTGTGATGGTGGGATGGAAGAAAGTGGCCTCTGGTTATCCGGTGGTAAAAAAGCCCTTTTACGAACTCATGTGTGACCACGTTCGCCTCCTGGGGATGGGTGACGCCAGGCTCGTCAGGTATAAACGCGGCAAGGAAGTGGTCATCTCCTGCACTCAATGCTATAACCGGACTATGTTCGGCGGCGACGTCCTCGGGGGTGTATATGCGCTGGAGGGCAAGGATGTGAAACTGGATATAGAGGAGAGGGATGGGGAGATATTCTTCAAAGTCACCATGCTAGAGGGAGGAGGCGGCGAGACTATCCAGGAAATACCATTCTCATGGGAGGTCCCACTGCCAGGGTATGTAAGTTACAAGCGATGCCGTAACTGCGACACCCCTTTTCCTGTAAGCTTCTTGTCCTGGGACATCACCAAAGGCCTGATGGTTGATACCCACAACGGTGAACCAGTGACCCTGGTCGACATAGCGGGAATAAACGCGGTTCACGAGAATATAAAAAAGGAGCAGGGCGATTGGGTGGATGATTTCCTCGCCCAGGTTACCAAGGAAGAGGTGGATAACATCCTGCCTGAACTCGAATGGAAACGCCGCCGGCCGGAGGAGAAGGTCAGAGACCTTTTTTTCCTGGCCTACAGGGGCATGGGAAATCCCGTTTTCGCAGAGCCTACCGATGAGGGCATAAGGGCCAGGGTGGAGAATCCCTTCAATTATCCCATGGTGGCCGGGATAACCGCCTCTTTTCTTGCACGAGGAAAACCGGTGGACTTTACATGGGAGAGGGCTATGCCGGGCAGGCTGGAGGTAAATCTAAACTTTCAGTGACCTAGGAGCTTTTCTTATCGAAAAGGTCTCCCCATTCGTCCTTGAGGTGGTCGAACAACTCTCTGACCTCACCGCGCATCTCCGATTTACGCTCCTCCTCCTTAATGCGACGGCGTGTCTTATAATCGGGATCGTGGAAGACCTTTTGAATCAGGCCTTGGGCATCCGGTCCGCTGAATTCCTGGGTCAAAAATAATGACTGGCGACTCTCATCATCTACCTTATGCCATTTTTCCACTCCGATACCGTAGTATCGGCAAAGAACGTTCTTGGCTTTTATTACCTCGAAGTCGTCGACATCGAACTCGTATTCGATATCTTCGTCTTGAAGATAGCCTCTTTGGAGGAGGAGAAGAGCGATCTTTTCCGCAAGCTCGCGGGGGTCCAAGCTAAACACCCCTTTTTTCAAAGCGTTACAAACACTATTATATCGGTAATATATTGTTGTTAATTGAGGAATGAAGCGTTCGTGTTCTTTCAGAGGGGATGGGAGGATGTCCGTGCGCATCAGAAGTTTTCCACTTATTGGCGCTACCCTACCGCTTGCACTGATAGGAGCCGCCTGGTATATGCGCAAGGCCCTCCCCTATAAGGACGGTAGGCTTTCCGTTGTGGGGCTCGAGAGCGAGGTCGAGGTAGACTTCGATCAATGGGGTGTTCCCCATATCCGGGCCGGGCTTCTGGAAGATGCCCTCTTTGCTCAGGGATTTATAACCGCTCAGGACCGTATGGTCCAGATGGAGCTCTTCAGACGCATTGCCTCAGGACGGATGGCGGAGGTCATGGGAAAAACCGCTCTATCTATAGATATTTTCCAGCGTGACCTGGGTCTTTACCGCGCAGCAAAAGATATCTTGGAAGGGGCGCCTTCCGATACCCTCTGTTATCTTGAAAGATACAGCGCCGGCGTTAACGCTTACCTGGAAGAAAGAAAGGGCTCCCTACCCCTGGACTTATTGGTAATGGCGAAGGGAAGGCCGGAGCCCTGGAAGCCCGAGGATGCCCTGGCAGCGGAACTCCTCTTCACCTGGCTTTTCGATGCCACATGGACGGCGGACCTGATGCGGGGGCGTCTTATAAGAAAGCTGGGAAAGGAAGAGGCGGAACGGCTGCTTCCGACCAGCGGGCCGGGCAATGTAGCTGTGCTTGAGTACGATGAGCCAGCCTCTTGCCTTCCAACCATCGATCCACCTCCGGAATGCGAGATAGATTTCCTGCCATCAGGTGAGGCCAATACTCCTTGGCTGGTAAAAAAGGTATCGTTGTATGCACAGGGTTCAAACAACTGGGTCATCTCCGGGGAGAAGACGGCCAGCGGAAAACCCTTGCTGTGCAACGACCCTCACGCTCAACACACCATCCCCACCCTCTTCTACCTATGTCATCTGCGGTCCGATGAGCCCCACTACAACGCTATAGGGGCGACGCTTCCCGGTATCCCGGGGATGGTTATAGGAAGAAATGAGACCTTAGCCTGGGGTTCCACCAGCATGAGCGCGGACGCAGTAGACGTTTATATAGAGACCTTTGAAGACGATGAATCCACCCGCTACCTGATGCAGGGAGATGCCAAGGAGGCGGAGATATTAGAGGAGGAGATCGTGGTGTTCCCCGGCCGCAAGGTCCGACACCGGGTGGTTATCACCGGGCACGGTCCGGTAATAGCACGCCGGGGAAACAAGGGCCTGGCTTTGAAATGGGTGGGACACGACCCGGACAACGACAGTGCTGGCTGCCTGGTGCGCATGGGACTGGCGAGGAATTGGGAGGAGTTCACCGATAGCCTCAAGGGTTATTCGGGACCTGCGGTGAACCTGGTCTACGCTGACGTGGATGGAAACATCGGTTATTATGCCGCGGCGCGTCTCCCTAATAGGAGAGGGCATGACGGTTCCGTACCCCTGCCCGGCCATATCGACGATTACGACTGGGATGGCTACGTCACTATCCAAGATATGCCTCAGGTAAAGAATCCTGAACGGAAATGGATCGCCACGGCTAATAACCAGATAGTGACCGGAAACTGCCCTCATCTGATCACTACCATGTGGGAGTCCTCAAACCGCCAGGCGCGAATAGCGGAGCTGTTGGGCGGCGATGATAAGCACGACCTTGAGGGAATGTGCAAAATGCAGGGAGATGTTGTAGAGAATCATGGAGTGATCTTCCGCCGAGAGGTATTGAGGGCGGTTAAAGAAAGAGAGGGTATAAGTGAAAAGGCCGGAAGAGCCCTGGATATCCTGGCTGGCTGGGACGGCAAAGCTGGGAAGGACAGTGTGGGGCAGACCATCTATTTCTTCTCCTGGAGGGTGCTGACGGAGCGCCTGCTCAGGCACCGTCTGGGCCATTATCTGTATTTCGAATACACTATCTCCTTCAGCAATGTAAGCCAGGCTGTGGAGAGGTTATTGAGGGAGAGAAGGGAGGAATGGCTTCCGCCTTCCGCCCAGAGTTACCAGGAGCTGCTTATACAGTGCCTGGAGGAAGCCATATTACGTCTCGAAGCCCGGTTCAGAACGGATGATATGGCGCAGTGGAGATGGGGACGTATGCACAGCCTGGAGGTACATCATTTCCTGGGATTGATCTGGCCCTTCAACCGGTTCTTGAATCTGGGGCCAGTGCCGAGGGGCGGAGATAGCGAGACGATCTGCAGCGCTATGCCCGAGAGCGAGCCTGCGGTCCAGGTGCTGGCCCGCTCCGCTATGGGCGGTTCCGCCGAGCTTCCCTTCCTGCCGCAGCTCAGCTCAGACAGGGAATATGCCGGGTCGGTATACAGGATGATTGTTGACCTGTCGGATAAGGACGCATCTCTGTGGTGTCTGGACGTTGGACAATGCTCCAATCCTGCGAGCCCCTACTATAGCAACTTCTTTCCACTGTGGCAGGAGGTTGGCTACGTACCCATGGCCTTAAGTGACAAGAAGGTAGAGGAACTGTCGAGGCACAGGCTGATTTTAAAACCAAGATGACAGATGAAGCGTGCCAGGTCCCATTAGCGGGAGGATAGGTTGGTGATGAACGACCTGCTTCCCGTCTCTTCCCTGAGGTATTCGTCGAATTCATCAACGGAAACCTCCACCCCCGTGTGCAGAAAGAGAGTATAGAGATAGAAGCTCATGTAGGTCCACTCCTGCTGCAGCTCCATCATAAACTTATCCCTTTTACTCTTGGTGGGGATAAGCCTCTCTCCCTCGTATTCCAGGTCGTTCACTTTTCTTCTCAGGTCACGGCAGGTGCGGATGGCATCTCTGGTTTCGTATTCAAGATCTATCTTGCTCATGTTGTTTATATTGCTTATCCAGGGAGGTATTGAGTCGGAATCCTTGCCGTGCTTATACAGGTTATAGTAACGAGCCAGTTGTTTCAGGACCTGCTCCGACACGTCAACCATTCTCTCCTCCTATAGGACCCTTTTGGTCGTAACGTCTGAGGGTGCAAGAGTCAGTATCTTGCGTGCCTGCTCCGGATACTGGGCGATAAACAATAACTCGTCCTCAACCAGCGGTTTCTGGCTGGTGACATTAGCGTACCTGACCAATTCCAGGATATCCTGGGCTTCCTTTTCAGACTGGAACTCGACCTCCAGCTTTTCATATACATTGCGGAATCCCTTTATACCTGAATATTCACCCAGGGTGATGTTTCTGCCCGTTTCGATTACCTGAGGAATGCCACGCCCAAGCTCTTCGTAATCATAGAGCTCGTAATTACGACGATCCTTGAGGGCGCCGTCGGCATGGATTCCCGATTCGTGGGCGAAGGCGTTATCGCCAACCCCGGGCTGGTTAACAGGTAAGGGAACCCCGAAGGCGTAAGAGGCGTAATTAGCGGTCTTCCAGGCCGTCATCAAGTTGATGGAATCGTCCAGCACGTCCTCCTCGCTGAAAAGGGAGGATTTCGTAATGGCCAGGATGACCGAGACCAGGTCGGCATTGCCCGCTCGTTCCCCCATACCGTTTATAGTGGTGTTGACGTAGGCGTTGACACCGCCGTCCAGCGCGCCCTTGGCGCCAGCAACCGAGGTGGCCACGGCCATGCCCAGATCGTTGTGGGTGTGCATCTCAATATCCATGCCGGTCTCTTCCGCGAGGAGTCTAATGCGTTGGTAGGCGGTATATGGATCGTTGTATCCCAGCGTATCGCAATAGCGGATGCGGCTGGCGCCGTGTTCCTTGGCCGCCAGGGAAAACTCGATCAAACGTTCATCCGATGTACGTGAGGCATCCTCGGCGTTAACACCGACGGATTCAAAGCCCAATTCCCGAGCGCGGTCAACAGCTTCGGTCATCAACCCTATCACGTCCTTGAAGCCGTACTTACCCTGGAATTTGCCCATGATCATCTGGTCCGAGGTGGAGATGGAGAGATTGGTGTGCTTAAGGTTGGGAAGCCTCTCCCGGGCCAGCTCCACGTCGGGTGTAATAGCCCGCAGCCATCCCTCCAGGCGGATATGGTCGAAGGCTCCCAGCTCCACTAACTCCAGGTTGGCCTGCAGGTAATTAACCTCATGCCGGGTGGTGGGAAAACCGAACTCGCTCTGCCATATACCCATCTCGTCCAGCATAAGGTTGATAACGGTCTTCTGCAGCTTGGACAATCCCAGACGAGAGGTCTGCACCCCATCGCGGTTGGTCACGTCGATAATGTAGATGCGTTTCTTGTCCAGGTCTTTTCCGGTCGCGGTTTCTTCATTTCTGATATCGTCCGCCATTCATTGTACCTCCATATATCTAGTCACTGCTTTCAGTATCTTTTGCGGCAATATAAAGTATATCAAAGAGGTCTTTCACCTGCTCTGCCTCCAGGCAGGAGAAGGCGATACGCAGGTCATTCTCACCCAGGGCGATGACTCCTACACCATGTTCCTCCAGCAAGCGACGGCGCAGCGGTTCCGCCAATGCCTCCTTCAGCCTTACGCACATAAAATACCCCGAGTTGAAGGGATAGGGCTCGAAGGCATCGCCGTAGCGGGGTTGAGAGACTACCTCCCTTACCTCATCGTACCTCTCCTTCATGACCTGGTATTTCTCTTCCTTCTCTTCATAGTAACCCGGAGAGTTGATCGCTTTAACCAGGAGGGACTGCGACAACATGGAGCAGTTGGATATGGTCCCTCTGATCAGGCCCCCCACTTTTTTCTCCATGGCCTGGTAGGCCGCCTCGCGGTCTCCTTCGCCGGCGATGGAAAAAGTTATGAATCCCACCCGGAATCCCCACACGTAAGCCTCCTTGGTGGCCCCGTCCAGCTTGACCGTCGTAAGGTTGGGATGAGCAGCAGCGATGAGAGAGGAGAGGGATTCCTGCAGCAGGTTATCCTCGTAGAACAGGCCAAAATAGGCGTCGTCCGTTATGGCCACGAGATTACCGCCGGATTCCGCCGCCTCCACCAAGGCGTCGGCTATAGCCTCGGATTCCGCACGAGTAGGTGTGTAACCGGTGGGATTGTTGGGGAAGTTCAACAATACCAGGACCTTAGGGCGGTCGATGAGGGAGAAAAGGGCCTGGCGGAAGGCTCGCAGGTTCATACCTCCCTGGTCATTAAAAAGTGGGTACTGGTGAATGTCCGCCCCCCGGCGGGTCTCGAATATCATGCGATAGTTCCCCCAGATCTTATCCGGAAGCAGGAGCACGTCCCCGGCATTGCAGAAAAGATCCGCGCATATACTCAAACCGTGGGTCAACCCGCTGGTAACGATGGGCAAGGATAGGCTCTTTTTTTCAAGGCCCGGATTGACCTCCAATTGGTGTTCCCGCCAGAGTCGTCGCAGCTCTGCAAGGCCGGTAGCGGGCGCATAAGGAAAGGCCTCCGACGGTTCTATCTCATAAAGGTGCAGTTTCAAGCTGGGAAGGTGCAGGGGCTCTCCCTGCTGGAGAGCTATTCCGATGGTAGCATTGTAGCGATGGGCCTCTTTTTTTGCCTCGGCAGTCTGAGACAGGATGCCGCGTGGGAAAAATAGCTCCCTGCCCAAGGCCGAGAGGGATTTATAAAGAGCGGGAGCGTTCTCCCTGATTATCTCGTTGAGCTCAACAGCTAAAGGATTGATAGCGTTTACCTCCCCTTGGTCGTCCTGTGTTTAGGATCGTGTGAGACGATAGAACTATCCCGATGAAAGGGCGATTCCCATCAATTATATCCGAATGATGGCGAGGTTGGTATATCCTTTCAGGACTTGCCCAGCCTTATCTTGGCGATGTCCCAGGCATAATCGTAGAGATGCATGCCCTTGGATAGAGCCAGCGTCTCGCCCGGTTCGACCCCTATCTCATCCGCCATATACTCCTTCAGGAGCTGGATGCCGGCTAGGTTGGAGGGGAATCCGGCCCAGAGGTCCCAGGAGCGGAAATAGACCACGAAATGTAGTTTGCGCTCGTTCTCGTAGATGCGGGTATCTATCTGGCGTAAGCAGGGAGGGTCCTCCAGATATATGGATTGCGTGTCGCAAACGGCCATGCAGGCCTGGTTAGTACCAAAGCCCTCATCACGGTACATGCGGATGACCTCCTCGATCTGGCTCTCCAGGTACATGCCGTAGGTGTAGTCCTCGTGTTCCGCCTTCGAACAGGAGGAACAGAGCTTCTCCAGGTATTCGTTTACATATTCCATGTCCGTGGGGGGCGGAAGGCCGATGCCGGGTGGTATATCGGGTATAAGGGGCCGTGTCTCGGGGTAAACGATCTTTACCACGACGAAATCGTATTCGAGGCGGCGGTTTCCCTGGAAACTACCGCGCTCTATTACATATTCCTGGCCCTTATCGAAGATGTTGTATACGCACTGGAACCAAGCATCGGGAAGGTCCCGGGCCTCTATAAAGATCAAATCCATCGCATTCTCCAATTGGATGCCACTTGTCTCCGCCATTATTCCATGATTGAAGACGTGATTCCTGCAATCAATTCCCGTTACGGATTCATACT
>Ga0180433_10009795_pt1 | contig 11660 bp, 5 predicted proteins | sample SS_ome_8_FD_132980 | JGI IMG/M metagenome (GOLD analysis project Ga0180433, IMG submission 132980) | Hypersaline lake sediment archaeal communities from the Salton Sea, California, USA - SS_1_D_1 metaG | ecosystem: Environmental > Aquatic > Non-marine Saline and Alkaline > Hypersaline > Sediment... | reverse complement strand
TACGAATCGTATATCATCGATCTGATTCTCATATGCATAACCACAGCAAAAACCAACATTCCACGTAAGTAGAAAATTATCAAATTTTCCAGATCCTTGTGGATAGACCACAATAAAACCCTCATCATCAGCTTTCTTATTGAAGTCACTTGTCTCTTGGATATTTCTCCCATTACCACCTCCACCATGAAAGACAACGACCAATGAAACAGGTTCAACACCATCATAGCTCCTAGGAACATGGATCATATATGTTCTTTCAACACCATCAACCATGATAGATTCTGATCGAATCAGACATCCAGAAAACATAATGAATAACACCATAACAAACAGCATAAATGTGATATAATATGGAAATTTTCTCATTTTTATATCCCCGAAATATAATGTTCAAATAAAAATTGAGTGAAATTTTTATGGAATATCTCAACGAATGGTAGATTGAAATATCGATATTTTGGCATAATTACTTCAAGAGAACCATAGTCGCTTACCACATCATGTTCATCCTTAACATACGCCTTCACAATAAATGTATCCTCTTTCCCCCAAATATGAGATAATGTTATGTGTTCATAAGATCCATATGGCCCCAACCAATCTGTTGTCTCATCATCACCCCAATCAATATAATAATATAATTGATCATCATCATTATCTGAGGAGGACACCGTGTAAGTGTATTCCATACCAATTTTACCCTGTGTAGGACCTTCTATAATTGGTCTCTCTGGCGGAACGGAATCAACAGGCGATATAAACTCAATCAATATGACATCATTTGGTTTCATATCCAAACTAATTGTAGAGGGAAGGGTTGTATTTGTATTGATAATGGTTCTTTGTCCATTCCGTAGTAATGATATACCAACATATTCTCCATGCTTATATGTATCATCAATGTCTGCGTTGAACTGGATACTATCAGTGAACCAATTCACAAAAAAATATCCAATATTTTCATCAGGCGCCCTCCAAGTACTCGTGTATACTGCTGGCTCATAGATCGGTGTTCCAAACTTATCCCCTATTGCATCATACCATTGGATCTCTATAAGAGGAACATAAATTTGCGCTGGAGAAAGCGCAGTTCCTTTGAGTAGATATTTTTCAGCATATGATGTAGTTGCTTCAGATGTCCGAGAGAACAATTCAAAGAGGCGGGCATCAATGGTATTTGTTGTGGTACCTCCAACTTTCATGATCTCTCCTGTGACAAACATCTTTCCTAGTGCTCTTGCCATTTGATTATAGAAATATTGTGCATATCCTTCATCAAGCCCAATCCCTTCTCCAAATGAGGTGATATATTCATGATATACATGGGAGAAAAAAGGAATGAACTCAAGGCTATCCCCATATTTGTCCACGAGTGCCATATATAAAAGTCCTTCAGGAGCACAATCCCGTGAGACATAGGTGTCGATATAAGGGAGATATAGCTCACATGGTTCCTCGGTGCTCATGATGAAATCAGGATTTATCTGTCGCCCCTTAGTTCTTATATCTTGAAGTATCGAAATATACGATTGGCTTAACTCTTTACTATACCCAACAGGATGACCATGTGATGCATTATAACAGGGATAGATCGACCCAATAGGAAATTCATCGATTTGAACGATATCACAACCAAGTTGCACGCTTTCAAGGGCATTTTCCACTACCAGGTCATGCCAAAAATCGGTCATCTGACACATCCTTGCACTATGCCATCCAAGTGATTCATACCCTGGATCAAAATAGGGAGTTTGATCCCTTTGTATAACCGTCCAGGGTAAACCTATTGAATTATAGAGCGGATAATCTGAATAGCCGATATCATCTCTTGTTATTCTCCAAACTGTCCCAGAGATATAAGTGAAACCATGGTTCCCATCAGCTTTAAGATCGGTCATTGAATTTTGAAAAGCTTGATACCCTTCAACAGGCGGATAGTAATATGGTCCCACCCATGCACCATTGTGTTCCCAACCAATGATTAGAGCAGTTATCGATTGATCTAACATTGTTGAATATTCCTTGGTCATTAAGGCAATATCGGAGAGTGAAAAGATTTCAATAGCCGGATTATCCCGGTTAACAAACTGAATGATCGATGTATCAAGGAACCAACTTGGTATAGATTTATCAACACCGATCTTTCCACCGGATATAAATGGTGTTGTATCGGCCCATTGTTTATAGAGGTCTGCGGCCTCATACCAATCTCCATGAAACGTGCCAATGATAGCACTATATTCCATATTGAAATCATTCCCCAATGTTTCCGAGGGATAAAGTTCAAAAGATGTTGAAAGATGACTTGTTCCATCCCATTCCATGGGACCATAATGTATCTTTTTAGGATTCCCTTGTGTATCATAAGTAGCAAAATATAATCCAGTTTCATCACTGTCATAATGACAGAGGAGTTGCATAGAGAGAGTCCCAGGATAATACCCACTAGATAAGACAAGGTCATTTATTTTTGAGAGTGGATCATGAAGGAGAACACCGTCCCCTGCAGGATAAAAAACTGTGTCATCCGAACTGTCCATCCCGATTTTCCCCAAACCCCAGACAACGGGGAAAAGAATGTTCTGAATGGTAAAATCCTCATTATTTTCAATTTCCAATCTCATTTCAACAAAGGGATCATTTGCATGAATGGTAATGGTAGTCGTAGCATGAATAGCATAACCTTTTAGATTTGAATTGATGATGGTAAGATTCGCATGATCTGACCCAATATCAGTAATATAGTTTGTTTCAAATGCTTGCCATTGTAATGCACCTTCAACACCAGTACCATTATCAAAGAAAAATAAAAAAAGGGTTGGTAGTGGGATGGTATCAGGACGCAGATTGACCATTGTTTTTTTGTCAATGATGGCATCTAATCCACCCTTCCACGTTTTATCAAAAGTTAGCTCAATGTTGTTATTTCCAATAGTTACAGATGAATCATCTTCAACAACATATACACCATCAATATTTACCGTATTATATCCTCTAACAGTAATAAGATATGAGTTTGAAAATAATACAATTATGATTAGAACGCTCATAAGTTTTAAACTATTGTTCTTTTTCATTTTTAATCTCCTTTACACCATAGGATACTCTATTATTTATTTCATCAATTCATTGTTTTTAAGAAAATATATGAAGAATTGAGGTAAGATACCATACTTTACCTTTGGCATACTGACCTCCATTTGAGACCACCCACTAATTCCATAATCTTCATCCCTTGTTCTTGTTTTTACAATAAATGTACCCTGATTAGAAAAGCTATGATCAATGGTTATCTCTGATCCTGATGTATAAGGGCCGATCCATTCCTTGACTTTGCCATCACCCCAGTCAATGTAATAAAAGATGTCTTCACCTTCCGGGTCAGTGGAGGTAAATGAATATGAATAGCTTGTTCCAACCTTGCCATTTGTTGGGCCTTGTATCTCTGGTGTGCTTGGTGGTTGGTTCTCATTTGAAAAAATAAGCTTGTCTATTTTCCCACTCCACCCTGTCACAAAGACAGTATTTCCATCCGCAACAAGACCATATGGATGATGAAGAGTGGTAATATCAGGGTTTCCCCATCCTTGGAGTAGTTGATTATAATCTATACCGCATTGTACACCGGGATAATACCCCTTTGCTATACTATTATGTGTGAGTTCCGCCTCATGGATATCGAGATGTAAACACCAAACTCCACCAGGTATATCCCCTTGAGGTTGTTTGACCACATAAAGAGTGTTATCATCCCCAAAATTTACGTCAGCAACACCAGCAGAAAACGAGGTGTCCCACCAGGGTTCATAACTATCTAAAGGTATCTTTATCAGGTTCCATGCCTGAGCATCATTGAGTTCATTTAACAGGGGGATCCAGGACACATGAAAGACAACCATACCTAGCGTTGTTGCTGCTGCAATGTATCCTTCTTCATTAATGTCAAAATAGCTGATAGCTTTTCCCTTTAAACACTGCAGACTCTCTTCAAGAGTAATTACGATATCTCGTTCAGGATCGTTTCTATCTGGTATTCCTTCAGGATAGGCTACATCAAAAACAAGAATTGTTGGTTCATTTACGAACGGGGCTAGGCCACTCGCAGTTATTATTTTTTGTTCATCCCTTATTCTATAATATATAATATCGCTTACGGTTCTATTCGTTCCAAAAAGATTTGGGTAGAACCCATTCGATTGACAGTCCTTATGAATGGTTATACTAGGTTGTCCAGGGTCAATGATGAATGCACGGAATCCATCGGTACCTGTTGCCATGAAAACTAAATCTGTTTCAGGCCATATGACACCTAACCCAGGACCGCCAGAGAGAAGACTATCTTGAGGATCTATCGCCTCAGAGATAGCAAGCGTTTGTATTGAGCTCATTGTTTCCTTGCAGAGTATCCCATATGTTAGATCACCCCATGCCATCGCTTTGTTGTTGGCTCGTGCTGCAATAAGTGTTCCATAGGTTAAATCCTCTCGAACACAGAGTGCACTAATCGGATATGGCTGAGGATCTTCCAAGGTCCAATCCCATTCAGAGTTCCTCCATTCTGAGTAATCAGATACATGATCTCTATCGGCACTCCAGATTCCTGCACCTCTATTTGCTATATAAATACGTTCATCTGTTAGAAAGAGGTTCTCTGTCATAGCTGATGCCGGGGTCCAATCATAATCCTCCTGATGATTTATTGCAGGGGATGGTGATTGTTGGTACTCATAGGTGAGAAATCCACCCCATTCATCAGCAACAATTATCTTTCCAATATCTCCCATGGTATCTATGCTATACCCCGAAACATCAAATGCCCAGTCAATGGAGTCAGTGGACGTCAATGGAGTTGATTGACTATTGAAAGTATCGAGAAGATAGACATCAGGTCTTGCTCCAGACCAAGCAACACCCACAGTTGTTTTTTCATCAATGATCTTCACTCGTGTTGTTCGTCCAAGGCCAAAGATTCCTTCAACGGTGTTATTAAGCAAAAGATGCTGTGTTCCAGGTTGAAGTGTGAATATTTTAAAGAGTTCTGTTCCTGTTGATGAAATACCCATCCAAAGGATATTGTTTTTTGTTTCCATATCAAATCCAAGAACATCAAGCATCTCCTCTCTATGGTTTAATAGTGGATGAGATGGATCTGAGATGTCAATTTCCAGGATATATTTATCCTCCCCTAGTAATGTCTCATATCCTGAGACATAGACTTTAGGATTCAAAGGGTCGATTGCTATCGCATGCTGACGCTCTGTACTGATAACTGACCGAGAATATGATCCCATATGTATAAGTTCTTCAGATTCAAATTGAAAGAGAGGGATATGTAACTCATCAGAGTCTTTTCTTGGAAGGTATTCACAAAGAGCTAGAATCTTTCCCTGTATAGGAATTCCATTTTTCTCTTTGATATCAATTGAGAAATATGAACCACCAGCAATGGATACTACTGGATTCGTATCACCTTCTTGCAAGTCTTCTGTTCTGAAAATATATAGACCATGGTCACCAGTACAGTAAAGATATCCATCATGAATCCTTATGTCACTTATTCGTTGAGCTAGGCTATCGATGCTACAAAGTTCATTTGGCCCATTGGTTATGATTTGGTAGGTACAAAGTGTTTCAAAACCAGTGATACCATAGATATACTCACCATCCGTTTCCACCAGAGATGCTGAACCAAAGAGTCCAGTTTCATCTAAAGTGAATCCATGTGGCTCATATTGATGATCGAATAATTCTCTTTCAACAGTGAATGAAATACTATTTGATTTGATTCCTGATGAGTCTCGAACATATATCAAGCCGGTTGATCCAAATTCAGGCACAACGTAACTTATATCATTTTCAGACCAGGACTCAGGAGATATACGAAGACCTGAAAGGACGATATACCCCGGTAAACTGCCAAAACCATTGCCAAAAATATGAACGATCTCTCCAGGTAATGCTGAGTTTTTAGATAAATGTGTAATCTCAGTTGAGATTGTTGTTGATCCTAATGAAAGATGAGCATTATTGGAAAAGGTTCTTTCCTTTTCCATTCCAATAGTAATGGGTATTGAACTTATAATTAATACAAGAATAATGAATAATCCTATGAGGCATCTTTGGATTTTATTTCGTTCTTTGGCATTCATTGTATCCCTCTAAAGATTCAGTATATTTATATTAATACTGTTATTTTTTATATTCGTTTCGAATATAAGATATGTATGTCAATCAAATAAATCCGTTTTATTAAATTCCGTTTTCGACAGACATAATAAAATCTACCTATTAAAATAGTGAATTTTTCTTTATTATTGCAAATAGTAATAATCCTTAGAAACAGGGTCAATTGCGGTTTTCTTCCCGGTAACATTTGCATCATAACCAGGATAACCATATGGTCCAGCAGTTGGTTCCAACACGATACATTCAGCATTTTTCAGTGTATATGATTGGATAGTGTTATTTTTAAAAAGCTTATAAAATGAAGGATGGAAATAGAAAGTAAGGTTGATGCTCACCGTTGCATCCCTGTAGTTATTATTAGTAAGGATGATCCCGCCATGTTGTTGCATATAAGGGGAAATACCTTCTGCAATCTCTTCATCTTCTCCACTGCATGATTCAATATAGGAAAATGATTTGCCATCTGTATATTTCTGAAATTCTTCTTGACCCGGCACAATATAGAATGTCAGTGGCCTTGTTGATCGATAACTATAGCTAATATTCATATAGTCAAATGATTCACTGTCCTGGAAATTTCCTCCATCACCACCGTAATACCATGATTGACGTTTTTTTAATACAAAGACCGTTTGATGTGTTTGAAGTATGGTATTTCCTGAGTCAGATTCTACTTGATCCATAAGTTCCTGTTCCACATATCCCTTCAAATGGGTGATATTGACATTATATGCTAAACAGTACGCATGAGATTCTGTAAGAACAAGATATGTCTTGATACCAAGGTTTTCTAAAAGACTACAGAGGAGGATGGAAAGATCCTCGCAATCACCACCATTTATCTGTATTGTCTCCTGCGGAGCCCTTATCAATTCCTCATCATCAGGATCGGAGATGTAATCAAAATTCTCAATAATATGTCTATAGAGCATGGTTATGATATATTCTCTATCTGATAATAGAGACTGATTTAGAATTGAAAGAGCATAACTCTGAAGTTGTGGATCATCAAATACGATCTTACTAATATATGGATTCGCCCGTCGAACAACTGGATCAATTATATCAAAAGTATCCCCAAAATCTATGCAACCCTGAAATGGTAATATAACAAGGATGGTGAGAATGATTAGTGAACAATATCTCTTCATAGGCCCTTTCCAAATTCTTTTTATAATATTCTGTCTCAAATATCTTATTAACTTATATATGATTTGATTTATGAGAAAGTACCACCATTAATAACTATAGTTTCTATATACATCAATATAATTTATTTGAAGTATATTTAAATACTATATCACATTACCCTCTTTCCATAGTGAAGCACACTAGTGAAAGCATTCTCACCAGGGTCTTGGCAAAAGATATTTTATGAAAACGATCGCAAACAAAGACGCATGAGTAGAATTTTCACACAAAAAATGATGAATAAAGTAGGTTGAACAAGTATGAAACAAGTATATTTCTTTGGAAACAACCAAACTGAAGGAAAGAAAGAAATGAGGGACCTTCTAGGCGGAAAAGGTGCAAATCTTGCCGAAATGGCTCAAATAGGAGTACCTGTACCTTCAGGTTTTACCATAACTACTGAAAGTTGCAAGCATTACTATGAAAATAACAAAAAGTTGAATGAAGAAGCAATCGATCAAATCGAAGGTAATCTTCAAAAACTTGAAAAAGCAATGAACAAAAAATTTGGAGATCCATCCAATCCCCTTCTATTATCTGTACGAAGTGGTGCAGCAGTAAGCATGCCAGGGATGATGGACACAGTCCTTAATTTAGGTTTAAATGATCATATTGTCAAAGGTCTAGCAGAACAAAGTGGCAATGACTTTTTCGCCTGGGATAGTTACCGACGATTCATACAGATGTTCGGAAATGTCGTCATGGGAATCCCGCATGATCTCTTTGAAGATGTTTTAGAGCAAACAAAGAGGGAACAAAACATCTCATTTGATACAGAGCTAGGTGTTGATTCACTTCAAAAAATTGTGAAAGAATATAAAGAGATCATATTAAAAGAGAAAGGAATCCTTTTTCCCGATGATGCACGAGAACAGTTACTTTTATCGATCCAGGCTGTTTTTGACTCATGGAACAATACCCGAGCTATAAAATACCGTGAGATAAACAAGATCAAGGGACTTCAAGGAACCGCAGTAAATGTCCAAGCAATGGTCTTTGGTAATATGGGTTCAGATTCTGCAACAGGTGTATGTTTTTCAAGAAATCCGGCAACAGGTGAAGATACTTTTTACGGAGAGTATCTTATTAATGCTCAAGGTGAAGATGTTGTAGCAGGTATCCGAACACCCCTACCAATTAATATACTTAAGGATGAGATGCCAGAACAATATATGGAATTAATTTCCATTAGTAAAAAACTTGAGAATCACTACAAAGAACTTCAAGATATGGAATTCACCATCCAAAATGGTATACTTTACATGTTACAGACCAGAAATGGGAAACGAACAGCTCAGGCAGCAATAAATATTGCTGTTGACATGGTAGATGAAGGACTCATCACAAAAGAAGAAGCATTATTACGAATTCAACCAAAACAGCTCAGTCAACTCCTTCATAAACAATTGGACCCAAAGGTTGATATTTCAAAACATATGCTTGCATCAGGTCTTCCCGCAAGTCCTGGAGCAGCGGTAGGTAAAATCGTATTTGATAATGAGACCGCGGTGTCAATGGCCAAGGAGAAAAATACGGTCATTCTGGTAAGAAATGAGACAAGTCCTGAGGACATAATAGGTATGGACGTTGCATCTGGTATTCTCACATCAAAGGGTGGTATGACAAGTCATGCTGCCGTTGTTGCACGAAGTATGGGGAAGAGCTGTATATCTGGTTGCCAAGATGCCAAGATCAATGAAAAGGAACAGCGATTGCAATTTGGCGATACTGTTCTATCACAAGGCGATTATATCACTCTCGATGGCTCAACTGGATCCGTTTATATTGGTAAGATCCCAACTGTTGATCCAGAATTAAACGGAAAATTCACAACCATACTATCCTGGGCTGATGAGATACGTAGATTATCAGTTCGAACCAATGCAGATACTCCTCGAGATGCTGCAAAAGCATTATCCTTTGGGGCAGAAGGTATTGGACTCTGTCGAACCGAACACATGTTCTTTGAAGGCGCACGGATCAAAGCGATGCGAGAGATGATACTTGCTCATACTGCAGAGGGCAGACGAAAGGCATTATCAAAGCTTAAACCTTTTCAAAAACAGGATTTTATTGAATTATTCAAGATCATGAATGGTAGACCAATCACGATCCGTTTATTGGACCCACCGCTCCATGAATTTCTACCTAAGGAAGAGGAAGACATTCAAGAGGTTGCAGCTGAACTTGGAATAAGCACTGAGCAACTGAAAAAGGAAATAGATCTATCTCATGAGGTGAATCCTATGCTTGGTCATAGAGGATGCAGGATTGGTATCTCTCATCCTGAGATTCCTGAGATGCAGGCACAAGCGATTTTTGAAGCTGCTAAAGAGGTATCTGCAATGGGCATAGACGTTCAACCTGAAATCATGATCCCGCTCATTGGACATGTGGAAGAAGTAAGCCATCAGAAAAATATCATTGACACCGTAGCAAAACAGGTTCTTAATGGATCTGAGAATATTACCTATAAGGTTGGCACAATGATCGAGGTGCCTCGTGCAGCATTACGAGCTGATAGTATTGCACAGGAAGCTGAATTCTTTAGTTTTGGAACCAATGATATGACGCAGATGACCTATGGATTCAGCCGTGATGATGTCGGAAAATTTATCCCCGAATACATCAAAAAAGGCCTATTCAAATATGATCCCTTTGAGATGCTTGATAGAAAAGGTGTTGGTGAACTGGTGAAGATCGCTGTTGAAAAAGGAAGATCAACAAGAAAGAACATCAAGTTAGGTATCTGTGGCGAACATGGTGGCGAACCAAGTAGTATCGAGTTCTGTCATCTCATTGGTCTTGATTATGTAAGTTGTTCACCATATCAAGTCCCTATTGCACGGCTCGCAGCAGCTCAAGCTGTTTTAAAGAACCAGTAAATAGTAAAGATCGCTGTTTGTCTAATCTCTTTTTTTTATTTTTTGTAACATACATAGATATCTGCTTCGATATGTTGCATATCGGTTGTGAAGTAATGATGGGTGAAATAGAGATTTCCTTCATCATCTATCCCTGGGTCACCAACAAAATTTGATACGATGAGTTCTGGTTCATTCCAGCTTGTACCATTGAGCCTGCTTCGGAATATTCCACCTACTGAACCATACCAGAGTTCACTTCCATCAGCTGTTACATATAACCATCCCTGGTCTTGATCATCATTTATCGTAGGGCCAAGGTTCTCTGGTTGGGTCCATTCTCCGTTTTCTTTTGTTGTAACCCAGATATCCTTTCCACCATATCCTCCAGTTCGTGAGGAATCAAAATACATTGTATTCCCATCCGCTGTAAGGTAGAGTTCCCCCACCTCATATTCTTTGTTCAGAAGTTCTCCAACATTTTCCCAGTTCTGCCATTCACCATTTTCCAGATTCGCAGTATAAATATCAAGATCACGGTAGTTACCCACTCGTGCTGAACAGAACCAAAGGGTGTTGTCATGAATGCATAATGGTCCATCAAGCGCTAATGATGTTGTTAGAAGCGCTCTTTCTGGTTCTGACCAGACACCATTTGTTTTTGTTGACCACCAGATACCGGTGACACCATCAGTGAGTTGTTCATTGGCAGGTATGCTTACATCAGGGGTAAAGAAAAAGATAAAGGTGTTTCCGTCAGGCGTGATGACTGGTGCATCCTCTGCTCCAGCAGTGTTAATGGGGCCCTCCATTGGGATTGGTTGCATCCATTCATCTGAATGTAATGCTGGTGGAAATGCATCAGTTTCAGGGGTCATCTTAACTGCATCATCCGGTATTGAATCTTCCCTACTTCTTTCTTCAACACATCCTGATAACGCCAGGCCAAATGATAAAATTAAAATAATTAGCACATTCAATAATCTCATATTTGTTACATTCCTACTGTTGAACATATATAGATTATTACAATCATCGGTATATAATGATTGTGAATTAAAAATATGTTTTTGATATGGTTCATAAATTAAAAAAAAAGAATTTGTATGCCATTAGCCAACTAAATGAATCTAACTTTATAACCAACACCCCACTCTTGATTTATATTCAACGCTTTTTTAATTGTTATCTCATTTATTTATCAGCCATATTTAGTCTTTATTCATATTAAACTAATAATATGAAATTTGGTAGGAGGATAAAGGATTTGGAGAAAAATAAATCCCTCTTGGAGAATGTCCAATATCCTCCATGAAAAGATATTAGATAGTATCTCGTATAAATGAATCGTCAATAATCTATATAGAACATTATATTGCATCATTATTACGTAGCCCATTTCCCAAAATAACATTA
>Ga0180433_10009794_pt1 | contig 11662 bp, 7 predicted proteins | sample SS_ome_8_FD_132980 | JGI IMG/M metagenome (GOLD analysis project Ga0180433, IMG submission 132980) | Hypersaline lake sediment archaeal communities from the Salton Sea, California, USA - SS_1_D_1 metaG | ecosystem: Environmental > Aquatic > Non-marine Saline and Alkaline > Hypersaline > Sediment... | reverse complement strand
GTGGCCGTAGCGACATTGAAGATTTAGCCTTCGGATGAGGCTTTTCGAGGGCACCCGGCAAAGCCGGGCGCTGAGTATGTCTGACCCACGGACGGGGGGAGTTGCGCAAGCGCCGAGAAAAACGAAGAAGAATGGCGTTAAAAATCTGAAGGGAGCACAGACCATATCTGAATTTCATATCGGCTTGCCTTAATGGTAAAAAAATGATCATCGCCATTTTTTTATGATTAGTTCAGGTTGATCTCTTTGATAAAAATATTCCTAAAATAAACAGGCGACAGGCTGTCATGGTTCTGCAGTCCGATATATCCTTTCTCTGCAAAATCCTGCACTTTTCCCCTGGGCTCTGCCTCCCAATCCAGTATTTTCTCTCCGTTGAGCTCCACCTCTATCCAGTCGCCCTGAAAGGTGATCTTGAAGTGGTTCCACTGCCCCGTTTCCTTGGATGCGGCTTTAGTGGGAGCCTCAGCATCATACGCCGCCCCTGTTTTGTGTACGCCCTTTTCTTTGTCACAGATCTGTATCTCAAAGGAATGGTAGATATAATCGTTGCTTACCGGGATATCGGGCACCCGCAGAAAGACCCCGGAATTTGTGTCTTCCTTGGAGCATTTGAAATCCAGCTCAAGGACAAAATCTTCGTACGCTTCTCTGGCATACCAGAACAATCCCATGCCGCCCTGAGACTTCAAGATGCCGGTTTTTTCATCAAGAATAAAATACCCGGGCCCGTAGTGATTCCAGCCGTGTTTGGAATACCTTCCGTTGCTTTGAGCTAATATCTCTTCATACCCTTTATAATAGGTGATGCCGTCAACATACTGGATGCCTTTTTTTACAGACGGAGAAGGATTGTCCGCTTCCTCCGGATTCTCATACTCCACGGCCAGAACGCCTGCATAGTTCTGCAGGGTCAGTTCCGCCAGGATGTCATGGACATTGGCCTCCCCCTGACCGAACGGAACGTCATGGGCCTTTTTGTCCCCGAACACATTCAAATCCTTCAAATGAACATTGATGATCCTTCCTTCAAGAAGGCGGAGCGCCTCAACCGGATTCACTCCCGTTCTCATCCAATGCCCCGTGTCCGCACAGGCTCCGATCCGTTCATCAAGACCCTTAACATGTTCCAGAACCGTTTCCGGCCGCGCGTATTTTGAGGGTTCGGGGTGATTGTGTATGGCAATTCTTATATTGTACTTCTTAACCATTTTTTCCAGACGCGTAAAGTCATCGAATTCAGGTTCCGTAACAATGGTCCGGATGCCCATCTTCCTTGCGAATTCAAAAACCTTTCCCATGCTTTCTTCCGTATTGTCAAAACCAACCACTCCGTAGCTTACCAGTCTCAGTCCGTGGTCTTTCAGGGCCTTTTTCACCGCTTCTATCTGCTGCTCGTTGAGGTTATGGTCCATCTTCACATCTGGGTTATTCCTGTCAAGCATCTGCCCCGGATAGGCTTCCACATATATGACTCCCAGGTCTTTGACTTTTTCCAGTGTTTCAAAAAAGGAAAACCTTCTAAAAGTCCAGCATTGAACGGCAAACGGGATCTCCTTGATCCTGACTTCGGAATAAGGAATTCTCTCGAATTGAGAAGAAACCTCCTGGGCGGCGGGGGTTTCTTCCTGTGCTGCCTGTTCCCCGCTGGAGCAGGAAACAGCTAAAAATACAGTTAATATTAATCCTAAAATCTTTTTGTTTTTCATGTTCCCTCCTTTTTATCTTTTCATTGGATTCCATTCTCCTTTAGCCACTGCCGGGACAAACGTTTCCAGTCCATCCGGAGGAAAAGGAATCGTTCTCTCCTTCTCTATGCTCATATAAGCGGCCATAAGAAGTTTGGTCACTTCGACTCCATCGCTAAAATTCTCCATCGGGCGCCGGCCGTCCAGAAAAGACCAAACCATATGCCGGTTCTCATCCGTATACCCGTATTCGATCTCCTCGCTGCTGACAATGTGCATCAATCCTGTTTCCGCATTCTGTTTTTCAACCAGATCCTCTCCCTGTTCTCCCTTTACATTCCGGCTGAAAAATATCTTTAAGTTCGAATCCAGCGTATTGATGGACAGCGAGTACTCCGGCCCCAGAAGCTCCATGTTCAGCCTTAGTCCGGCCCCCACATAGCACCAGGAAGTCGTGGTCTCGACCACAAGCCTTTCTCCCCGGCTCCCTTCATACTCTATGACGGCTCTGGCAAAATCCTCTGCCGGCCGTTTGAGGTAATCAAGCTTTCCTTCGCTCTGCTTTGCAAGCTGTCTGGCATAATAAGGCTGCTGCCATTTCAGACAGTCCGCATAAGCCATCACTTTCCTGGGTTTTAGGGAGCTGCGTTCTGCTCCGGGAGGGGTCAGCATGTAGCGCGCTTCTTCCACAGAATGGCACATCATGTCGTTTATCACGCCTCCTCCCTGAAGAGAACCTTCCCAGAACCAAGGCATATGAGGGCCTCCATGTTCCTCGGAAGCACGGGCCAGATAGGGCCTCCCGGTCGTCGCCGCTCCCCTTGTCCATAAGATTTCTTTTCCGCGGACAACGGCAGGGGAAAATATCTGGTCCTCAAGGTATCCGTCCAAAAGGTTCGCCTCCCTAACTAGAGACAGCATCTTTTCCGCCTCCTGTACATTTCGCCCCAGCGGCTTCTCACAGGCAATGCCTATAAGCTCCCCCTTTCCTGACTTAACGGCATGGACGATCTCTTCCATGATCTCTATCCGGTTATAATTCGGGCTGCATATCCAGAGCGCATCTATATCCGGTGAGACCACCATGTCAGATACGGTCGGGTAAACCTTTGCATCCCCGACTCTGAGCTTCCGCGCAAGGTCAGCTGCCTGTTTGGCTCCTTCCTCGCTCCGGCTTACGATCCCCATAATGTCCGCATCCCGGACTCCGACCCAGGACTTGATGTGAAACCCCGTTATAAAACCGGCACCTATAAATCCTATGCCCAATCTTTTTTGAGACATTTTGTCTCTCCTCTCTCCATCATATAAGTTATATCGTCATATGTTGATTTTTTTCTTCTCTCTGAAAAGCAAAATAAAGGCGACCGCACAGAGAATGGTCAAGGCCGCAGGGATGATGAAAACACTCCTCCAGTCCGTTACCTCGGCTTCCGTGAAAAGGGTCTGTATCCAGCCGGCAAAAAGGCTTCCCAGAAAGTTTCCCAGCCCTAAGGTAACAATGGATATAAGGCTCTGTGCCGAAGCCCTTACATCCCTGGGCGCTACCTGGTCTATGTATATGAACGCAGCTGTAAAAAAGAACACATAGCAAAATCCATGGAGAGACAGGGAGGCAATAACCAGCCATACCGGCTGGCCGATGACAAAGATTATATAGCGGGCCGGCCACGCCAGAACCCCTACGATCATAGTCTTTTTGATACCGAACTTGGGGAGAAAATAGGGAAGAAGAAGCGCCATGACAAAGATCTCTGCGATCTGGGCAATGACCATGACTCCGGAAACCATTGATGAATCGATGCCAATTGTCCCTGAAGTCAAATACGGAGCGGTCAGTATATAATAAAACTGAAGCTCCGTGGCCACAACGAAAGCGATCCCCACAAATATCGCCAGGTTTTTGTCTTTCAACATCTTAATGGCTTCCAGAAAAGCCCACGGTTTTTTGACTTCCTTCTTAGGAGGAGTATGAGGCAAAAAGAAAGACTGAGCCCCCATGATGAGGGAGAATATGCCGGCCAGCATCAGCGTGTCTCCTCTTAACGCCAGCACCTCTTGAGAGTTTGCCAGCATCCTCCATGCCGCCAGAATAAGGCCGGCGGCAATCCAGCCGATGGTCCCCCATACCCTGACGATACCGAATTCTTTTTCAGAATCTTTGAGGTTTATAAAGGCGATGGAATTAGTGAGCGCTAAGGTGGGCGCGTATAAAAGGGAATAGAGAAATATGAGCCACATCATAGTGGAGTAATCAGAGACCATGGAGGTATAAATAAGGATGGCGCCTCCTGCAAGCTGTAAAAAAGCAATAACTTTTTCCGTGGGGAAATACCTGTCGGCAATCTGCCCCCCTAGAAAGGGTGATATAATGGTCGCCAAAGGAAGAAGCGCATAAATGACTCCGACCTGTGTTCCGGTAAATCCCAGATCATTGATAAGGTATTCTGATAAAACAGGGGCCCAGGCACCCCAGATAGCATACTGTAGAAACATCATAAAGCCGAGCCGGATTTTATAACTCATGGTTCCCTCATGATTTTATCTCTCATGTCTGTTTTGATATACGTAAAAATTTATAATACAAACAATATATATGTCAATTAAAGATAAATCCAGTATAATAAACTCTTGTTGTTTCTGAAAAATTAATTTGATTTTCTTTTAAATAAAAAAGAAAGTTCCGGAGAGATGAAAAAATACTGTGCCCTGATTTTGGCCGCTGTGTTTGTGCTTAACTGCGGTCCGCAGAGGACATGGCATAGAGCCACCTTGGTGTTTTTCGATACGGTCTGTGAACTGAGGGTCTTTGGCTCTTCTGTAGAATTTTCCCAGTCAAAAAAAGAAGTCGAAAAAATATTTTCTTCCATGGAAGAGCTTTTTTCCCCTGAAAAAACAGATCTAAACGCCAGCCAAGTTCAGTATCTTTTAAGGGAAAGCATGAAGCTTTATAAAAATACGGACGGGTGTTTTGATATCACGGTCGGGCCTCTTAAAGAGGCATGGGGTTTTTCAAACGGGCACCACAGAATACCGACAGGTGAAGAAATAAACAGATTGTTAACGGTCGTGGGTATGGACAAGATCAAGATAAAAACCCATGAGGTCATTCTTCCGGAACAGATGAAACTGGACTGGGGAGGCATTGCTAAGGGGTATGGAGTGGACCTTGCTTCTCAGGCTCTCAGGGAGATGAACATCCAGAGAGGCTTTATAAACGCCGGGGGAGATATTTTTTGCTGGGGACGAAACCCAGATAGTAAGGATTGGAAAATCGGGATAGAGCATCCCAGAAAAAGCGGGTTCCTCGGGATCCTTTCCCTAACGGACCAGGGAGCGGCCACATCCGGAGACTACCAGAGGTTTTTTATAAAAAACGGAATGAGATACCACCATATTTTTAACCCCTCAACCGGCTATCCGGCCAGAGGCAGACAGAGCGTCACTGTAATGGGCCCTGAGGTCCTTTTCTGTGATGCGCTTTCTACGGCTCTTTTTGTTTCTAAAGAACCGGAAAAGATTTTAAAAAAATATCCTGATTATGGTGCGGTTATCGTCAATGAGGACGGTGACATACTTTTCTTGGGAAAAGAGTTTGTAATAAAGCTGATAAAATAGCGCCTGCAGTCAGAGCTTCATGGGCATGAGAATATATTTATATTCTATTTCATCTTCCTCTTCCGGAGTCATTAAAACAGCGCTGTTGGAGTCCTTCATTTTAAATCTGACATTGTCCGACTGTATGGTCGTTAGAAAATCCAGAATATACTGAGAATTAAATCCTATCTCGAATTTATCCCCATTGTATTCCGTTTCAACCTGGTCGCGAGCCTCTCCTAATTCAGGATTGGAGGAAAAAAGTTCGACTTTATTTTTTTCTAATTTTAACTTAATTCCCTTAGAGCGCTCCGTAGAAAGGAGAGAGACCCTTCTAATGGCATCTGTTATCTCTTCTCTTGAAAAAACAAGATCATTGGGATTGTCTTTAGGAATGACCGCATTATAATTTGGGAATTTCCCCTCAATGATTCGAGAAATCAGTGTTCTGTTTTTTACATTAAAGAACAGATTACTCTCATCCAGGTCAAACTTAATCTCTTCATCTTCGAACTTTCTTAATTCGCCGAGCGTTTTTTTGGATACGATTCCGCTGATTTCCTCATCGATATCCATATTTTCTACTTTTGAAGACGTATAAGCTAGTCTGTGTCCGTCCGTACTGACCAGTTCGATTTGATCTCCTTTGAGGATCATCAAAGCGCCGTTCAGATAATATCTCTGTTCCTGAGTAATGGCAAAATAGACCCGATTTATCATTTCCGCATATTTATCCAGAGGAAGAATGATGTTTTTCTCAAAACGTGCCTCTGGAACCTGTGGATAGTCATCCTTGGATTTACAGAGAACCTTGAACAGGCTGGCTCCTGAAGATATTTCGATCATCTTATCGTCAATCAATGAAAAGGTGACATTCTTTCCATCCGGAAGGGACCTGACTATCTCATACACCTTTTTTCCTGATATGGTTGCAGCGCCTGGTTCTTCAACTTTGGTTTCTATATATGTTTTAAGCCCTACTTCCAGGTCTGTCCCAATCAACTCCACTCGATCCTTGTCCGCATCTATCAGGATATGAGCAAGCACGGGCATCGTATTTCTTTTCTCCACAATACCCTGAAGAAGCTGGAGTTCTGTAAATATATTTTCTTTTTTGATTGAGAACCTCATTTTTTCCACCTTTTCATACTTTATTTTATTATTTAAATATATATATTTTTTATTTAAAGATTAAGTAATAATAATAATAAATGCAAATAATATGTGAAAAATTATCTTAAACATAAGAATCCATTAACGTATAGAATGAATCATGCCTGTGATTTTCTTGTCGAAACTTCTGTTAGTCTCTCTTAATTTCTCAATCTTTCTTATACTATGGATGACAGTGGTATGGTGTTTTCCACCGAATTTTTTACCAATTTCAGGAAGAGAGGATTCTGTAAGCTTTTTTGACAGATACATGGCTATCTGGCGGGGAAAAGCTATTTTAGGAGAATTATTCTTTGATTTTAGTTTCTTCAGCCCCATCTTATATTCATGACAAATAAATTTTTGTATTTTTTCAATCGTAATGATATGTTCAGCCGAGTCAAGAAGGCTTTTTAGGGCTTCTTTAGCAAGGTCCAGATCAATAGGCTGTCCTTTTAAAGAGGAATATGCGATTACTCTCCTAAGAAATCCTTCAAGTTCACGGATGTTAGAATGCACTTTATCAGCAATAAAAAGGGCCACACTTTCCGGAAGATGAACACCCTCTATCTGTGATTTTTTCTTTAATATAGCAATCCTTGTTTCTATATCAGGCGGTTTTAAGTCAGCTATAAGGCCCCATTCAAATCTCGAACTGAATCTTTCTTCTATATTTGGGATTTCTTTAGGAGGGCAGTCGCTTGAGATAACGATCTGTTTTTGGTTTTCATAGAGATGATTGAACGTATGAAAAAACTCTTCTTTTGTTCTTTCCCTTCCTGAAAGGAAATGAATGTCATCCATCAGAAGGAGGTCTATGTTTCTGTATTTTTCGCGGAAATCCATGACCTTACCGTATTGAAGATGAGTGATAAGGTCATTCATAAATTTCTCTGTGGTCATATACAGGATTTTCATTCCTCTTTTGCTTCTCAGGCTCTCGTGACCTATTGCGTTCATAAGATGTGTTTTTCCCAGGCCAGCCCCTCCGTAGATATAAAGAGGATTATAGGATTTTGCCGGATTTTGAGATACGGATGAAGCGGCCGCATGGGCAAATTGGTTGCAGGAACCCACAATAAAATTATCGAATGTATAATTAGGATTAAGATTTGGATTCAGAAGGTAGCCGTCTTTAGACCGTCTTTCTCTCGGGCTGCGCCGCATGAATGAAGAGGAGTCGTCAAAAATATATTTAACGTCATAAACTTTATCAAACAGCTCTTTGGAGCAGGAGTTAATAAGCGAGGAATAATGGAAAGAAAGCCAGTCTCTAAAATAGGAGTTAGGGACCTTTATATAAAGAGCGTTTTTTTCCTGTCCTATATACGAAGTTGGTCCGAACCAGGTATCAAAACTGTTTTTATCAATTTTGTTTTTAATTTTCCTCTGGATACGGGTCCACAGGTTTAATTTATATGAATCTTCCATATCGAGTCCCTTTTTTCCACAGATATATCCACAAATGTGGAAAACTTGAGCTATCTGATGGTTTGGTTAGAAATATATTAACACCGTCAAATGTGTATTTCAAGAAGTTTTGTCGGAATAAAACAAAAATTATTGAAATATTTTTTTAAAAGGCTTAAAAATCAAATCCTATCCAGAATTTTGTCATCCAGCGGTCTCCGGTTTCAAATCCGAATGGATCTGAAAAATCAGGCCAGTACACAAGCCTTACGAAATCCAAATGAACAGGAAATCCGAGGAGGAAGAATTCGAATCCATATCCCATGGAACCCACCGCATCAACGAGATAATAATATGTAAAGCCCGACTTACGCGTGTCCCTAATATATAATTTTGGCGGGAAACCTTTGACTTTAGTTCTGGCCATATCGAAAAACAGCGTGCCTCTTACCGGACCGAGCTGACCGATTATTGTGGAAGCAGCGTTTATTATGGGAAATCTGAACTCAAGATTAGCGAACCAGCTCTCCGTTCCTATAAGACTGTAATAGTACTGGGACCGGACTTGGTTGTTGCCGCCGAAGTAGTTGAGAAAAGGGGTTTCTCCCCAGCTTCCAAAACCCTCAAAGCGGAACGCAAAAAGGGTATCAAGGCCCAAATATAAATACTGCCGGAAGTCCAGCTGAAGGGTTGTATTGGTGAGAAAAGAATCCGCCGCAGGGATAGCCTGGGAGACCGAAAGACTGAACGTATTTCCTGCTGCAGGGCCGTAGTATTTGAAATGAGTGGTTTCCCCGATAAAAGAAAGAGAGGCGGATAACAGGCTACCGGTAAGAAAGAAACTAAAAGTCTGTCCGGCCTCTGCCATCTGACGGGCGAGAGTGGGGTCATAGTATTCTTCATCATAGTAGGAATATTGGAAAGAACCTTGGATGCGGTAGTATCGGTTGAAAGGATAATAGGCAGAGATGCTGGCGCCTGATATAGATCGTGTCGCCAGGGCATCATTATAGTTAAGCGTGTAGTAATAGGATGGATCGATATAGTAATAAGGAGTATAGTAAAAAAGAGTGTAGTGATAAGCGCTGGCTAGATACTGAAGTCTTCTTTTCTGATTCAGGTAAGAAAAATAATAAGAGCGGAAATCTCTGACTTGATAGGCGGTTATATTGAAGTTGTGATCACCGAACAGATCTGAGAAAGAAATGGACGAGCCGCCGTAAAGAGAGCCGTCTGTAGCAATAGTGGTACTCACAGGAGGCCTTCCCGTTAAATAAAGATTTCCCATTCCCTCAAGGGATTTAATTTTTGACTTGTCGACCTCTACTTTGATATGAGGTTTGTATTCTTCATATTCTTCAGCGGTCAACATGTCGTCAAACCTTATATTTTTTACAACAGCTCCTTCCAACTCGCCTTTGAATATTTGAAAGGCGCCTTTATGGAACGAAGAAAAAACAACCATATCTTTTTCTCCAGGGACAGGGCACGGAAAAAAATTACCGGTTCTTACATCAGAGTGCCTTTTCATCTCGCCGGTCTTCAATGACAGTGAGTAGACGTTATAGGCTTCTCTCATATCTCCCGAGAAGTATATAAGATTTGAGCCCTGGGAGAATTCAGGGCAAATGGTGTTCCCTTTGCCGAATGTCAGCTGGGTTCTTTTGCTCAGGTCATTAAAAGGAGATAAAAACAGCTTGTCATAAGTCCCGATGCGCAGGGTATAGACAATGGACTTTCCGTCCGGAGATATGGCGATAGCCTTTTCATAAAGGTCATTGTTTGTCAAGTTGCTGGTTTCCCCTGTTTCTAGGGAGAGGCTGAAGATATCATGGATGCCGTTAAAAAAGGCAGTGTAGAGCAGCTTATCTTCATTCGGACAGAAACACGGAGATGTCGGTCGGTCCTGTGGGATTTTGATTTTTTTTATGATATGGCTGTTAAGGATATTGATCAGATACAAGCTGTGCTTTTCTCCTGACCTTCCGAAGAAGGCTATTTTATTTCCGTCTTGGGACCAGGCGATATCTCTGCCTGCGGAAGGTTCGATTTCGTATTTGATATTTTGGTATTTCAGGGTATATCCTTTGGTAAGGTTTCTTATAAACGATCCGTCTTTGGCAGAGAAAAGGATTATATCAAATTCGTAAGCTTTTTGATTGGCTGTCAGAACAGCGATGATATCTCCTGACGGAGATAAAGAATGGGAAAAGGCGAAATAGAACTCATTAACAGGGTAATTAGGGCCAAGCGCCAAACTGTAGTTATCCGGATTTTCACGCATTAAAAAAGATTTGTATTTTTCTCTGAGGTATTTATTGAACTCGTGTCCGAATTCCTGAGGCTCCATTTTAAATGTATTTTTAATGGGATTTATAGGGCCCATCAACGGTACATTTTTCAGTGACTGCCATAAATTCGTTACTCCGTTTTTACCATATCTCTCTTCAATAAAATCATAGATCGCATGCCCGAAGTCATAGGCCGGATCTCTTGGCAGGGGATATCTTGAGTAAAGGCTGCCGTTTTTTCTCATCTCAGGAATACGGTCGTTGAGAACCGTATCTTTGACAATGAGTTTTGACCAAGAAGACCATGTTCCTGTATTGTATTCAGAGAATCCCTCCATGACCCACAGCGGAGGCGAGCTGATGGCATGAAACGCGCCGCCAGGGCTTCCCCAGAGCATGTCATATTCAAATATATGAGTCAGTTCGTGTTCGACCAAGTCCTCCAGTTCATCGATGGGCATATCTCCATAGAGAGCGATCCTGTACAGTATGGGCTCAGCTACTCCCAGCACTCCTTCGGGAAGCCGAAAAAGATTTGTCTGTTGAAACTCGGTGTTGGTTTTGTAATAAAGGATAGGAACCGTTGCAGAGAGGTGATGCTTTGTGCTCTGGCTTATCCGGGCATAAGCGCTTTCAGCCAGTTCTGCGATTCTTTTCAAAAAGTCGACGTCGCCCATATAATAATATAATTCAAAATGTTCTGTCTCATAGCTTTCCCATTTAAAGTCTTTATAACGGATTCTGTTTTTACCATAATAAGGGTAATAGAAGCTTTGTGCTGATAAAGAAGCCATACAGAATAAGAGAAGAACTATACCAAGAACATGATTTTTATGTTTTTTCATGGTATCTCCTTATTTTAAGATGAGATATCGTTTTTGCACACTAGGTTCAGCCAGAATATCATGGAAGACTTTTTCTTTAATACTGAATAAAAGGTCATAAAAAGCAAAAGCTGGAGTCTGGTTTGGATTTTCGAAGGTCTTCGTGTCGCTGAATTTCCGCTGGAATAAGATCTCTCCTGTTTGGCTGTCTATAAAATAGAGGTCTAGGATGAGGGAGTACATATTTCTCTGGGCGAACCTGTCTTCATATGAGAAAGGGTCCTCAAATTTTTTCTTGTCTTTTATAAGGGCTTTTCTTATTTCGGATTTGTATTCAAAGGTCCCGGTGACAATGATTCCTTTTTTTTCATTATCAGAAAGGTTGACCCAGAATTCTTTTTCTTTAAAATTTTTTTCGTCTTCAGCGCCGGCCTGCTCCAGCTTCACTCTTTTCTTTGTTTCGATTCTCATCTCCTGAGCAAAATACTCTTTAATCTCATTATTTATATCAAAATCAGGTTTTTCCTTTTTTTGAAGGAAATCTGTGATGATAATTTCTTCGAACAGAGCAAGGTTGACTTCAGGCTTTTTCGCTATATATGTGCTTACCTCTACCTGAGACATGGAACTGCAGCTGTTGAGACAAAAGAAAAGGAAACAAAGGAGGGTTATGTAAAAACCAGTTTTATTTTTTTTCATC
>Ga0180433_10009793_pt1 | contig 11663 bp, 13 predicted proteins | sample SS_ome_8_FD_132980 | JGI IMG/M metagenome (GOLD analysis project Ga0180433, IMG submission 132980) | Hypersaline lake sediment archaeal communities from the Salton Sea, California, USA - SS_1_D_1 metaG | ecosystem: Environmental > Aquatic > Non-marine Saline and Alkaline > Hypersaline >... | reverse complement strand
TATCTCTCCAAATAGACTGATTAAATTAAATTCACTTTCCATAGCCTCCTCCAGTTAAGGCGACTATTCTCCTTCGTTTAGGACTTATCCATCAATCGTAAATTTTAATGCGTTTTCCCTGAGAGTTGCTTAGTGATTTCGTTTTGCATTTCAAGTAATCGGGGTAAAATACCATCGGTAGTGTCATCCCGTTTTAGTACGAATATTTCGGAACAGATCTCACCAAAAATACTTTTTGTTGGTGAGCACAAATTGACAAAAAGTTGCATGGCCTCAATTTTGTTAACTATTTGAGGATCGTTGAAAATATTAAGTGCTATCCTGGTTTGCGCCTTAGGAGTTTTGGATAACTTTGAAGCGAATAGCTCTAAAAATTGATCATTTACTCCTTGAGCATCAACATATGAATTAGCTTGAGTGAGTTGAAGGGTCAGGCGATGAGGATTCTGCTTCCTTCGCAAGGCAATAATAAATGCTTGCTCTAGAAAATCTTGCATCGGTTCCTTGCGTAGCAAGAATAAGCACAGTTTTACCTGCTTTAGTGAGCTACTGTCGATAAACTTTAACAAGTGCTTCCGTATAGTGTTGGGTCGTATTTTTCCTGACTCAAATAACAGATGCGCATCTAATGCCTGGTTATTAAGCAGCAGGGAAAACAAGGAAGGCTCTCTACTGGGTATAGGAATACGAAGGTCTTTGTGCTGCTTCATTAATTGAGGCACTGAAAGTCTGTGTACATGCACATTTAAACTATGTCTTTTGTCAGGATGAGAATTCTTTATTAGGTTCCATGTGTCAGGTAAAAAGACCATGGTATAGCGTTCTAGGTATTCTCTAAATAGTTGGTATCTTTTTCTGGTTATTTCTAAGTCTTTTTCATTGGTTTCATGGGGTGGCCATACAATTTCTGCAGGAGGTACATAGTTATGGGCTTCTAGTTGTTGGTATAAGTAGAGGCCAATCTGGTGATAAAGAACAGAATTGCTTGCAGACATGCAAATTAAATCTTGGTAACTCAAAGCACCTTTCGAAAAAGTAATAATATTTTTCATGGATAAGGTTTGTGGCACTTCCAATGCATTATTGGATCTAGAGACAGGAGGTCGGCTTTCAGAAAGTATAATGGAGGGGGCAGAGGGGACTACCAGAGGGGAAGTAGAGGAAGGAATTCTCTGATTAAGTCTGCTGTATGGTGTTTGGTGGCGCAATGTAATAATAGAACCCAAAATAGAAATAGCTCCTATCAGAATCATGGAGAATGCACCTTCTAGCTCTAATTTAGCTAACCCCTTAACTTCCGATAATACGTCAGCTGTATTTACCTCCTGGAGGTATAAGCTTAAACTTCCAATGATTATTAGAGCGATACCGGAGGCTATAGCTATAGGTGCTACACAATTGCAACAGTTGTTGTGGGAATGTTGATAGTCACCTGAGATCATGATATTCCTTGTCTTAGCCTGTAGCTAGAACATCTTTGCATAAAGTTTATTTTTTTGAAAAGGTTTAGAGGATGCCTAAATAGGGTACCCTCTAACCTAATGTCAGACACTTTTATTTAATGTGTCCAAATAGGGTCTGTTGAGTAAATCATGGACATATTTGTTATAGGGTAATAGATTCTAAGTTGACATTTTCGTGGCTTCCAATACCAACCATGTCCTATAAGTGTTAATTAATGCCACTCTTGGGACAAACAATAAAAATTGAGATTAGGGATATCTTCAGGCACACTGTACCTTTTTTGTAGAAAAATACTAAAAAACCTAAAAGGGATAGCAATGCAAGAAATAGGAAATATGGAGTTACAAGAGATCCATAATGACATCTCAGAAAGAGAAATACTGCAAAAAATTGCACATACAATTCGCCATCTAACGATGGATGCAGTGGAGCTTGCAGGATCAGGACATCCGGGTCTCCCCATGGGTTGTGCAGAGTTAGGTGCTTACCTTTATGGTGAATTTCTTCGTTATGATCCCAATAATCCGAAATGGGTTGGTAGGGATAGATTGATTCTTTCAGCAGGTCATGGTTCCCTGTTGCTCTATAGTTGCTTGCATCTTGCTGGTTTTCCCATATCCATAGAAGACTTAAAGAATTTTCGGCAGCTCGATTCTAACACTCCAAGTCATCCTGATATAACCAAAACTATTGGAATTGAATCGACAACTGGTGTTGATGGGCAAGGAGTTGGGTTTGCCATAGGACAAGCTTTAGCTTTGAAAATCTCTAAAATTGATGCAAAGGTAGTTTGTATAGCTGGCGATGGATGTTTAATGGAGGGTATTTCTAATGAAGCTTGCTCACTCGCAGGTCATTTCAATCTTAATAATTTTCTCCTTATTTATGATTGCAATAAGACCACACTAGATGGCTATGTTAACGAGAGTTTTTCGGAAAATGTTCCTTTGCGGTTTCGGGCGCAAGGGTGGGAAGTGTTAGAAATAGATGGTCATGATTTAAATCAAATTCGTGATGCATTTTCTTCTAAAAGACATGCTCAAGCAAAACCAGTGCTTATTATTGCACATACCCAAAGTGGGTATGGATCACCTCATAAAGAAGGAACACCCGAAGCACATGGGCGCCCCCTAGGAAAAGAAGAAATCTCTCTCACTAAACAAGCTTTAGGTCTTCCTGATACTTCGTTTTATGTTGATCCCAAAATTTATACCTTTTTCAAACGGAGAGTTCAAACAAGCTACGATTCTAATAGATTACAAATACCTGATAATCTGGAAGAAACCTTAGAGGATATCTCTATTTCTTCACCTATTGCAGGGAGATGGGCTTCTCATGAAATCCTCCAAGAGTTAGCTCTTCATTTACCCTATCTGGTAGGGGGGTCTGCTGATCTCTCATCATCAGATGGTACTTATTTAAAAAAATATGATCTCATAAAACCAAACTGTTTTGAAGGACGTAATATTAAATATGGCGTACGTGAATTTGGAATGGGGTGTATTGCCGCAGGTATGGCCCAAACCGGATTGATACTCCCTATAGTTGGAACTTTTCTAGGTTTTGTGGACTATATGAAAAGTGCGATTCGCATGACAAGTCTTATGCAGTTGCAAGTGGTATACCAATTAACTCACGATTCGATTTTTATTGGGCACGATGGACCAACGCACCAACCTATTGAACAGATTGCTTCTCTACGTGGGATACCTGGACTTTTGGTGCTCCGCCCGGCTGATGCACATGAGGTGAAAATGGCATGGATTGCCGCTCTTCGTCATGTGGGTCCTACAGCTCTTATACTTTCTAGACAACCTCTGCCTGGATTAGAAAATCATTCCTTTGAAGAAGGGGTTGGGTGTGGTGCATATATCATTAAAAAAGAGATAGGCACTGAAATTGATTGTTTGTTAATCGCCACTGGCTCTGAGGTGCACTTAGCACTTGAAGTTGCAAAAGAATTAGGCCTAAATACTCGTGTGATATCTATGCCTTCTTGGGAATTATTTGATAGACAGCCCTGTTCTTATAAGAACTCTCTTCTTCGCGGAAAAATTAAGGTTAGTATTGAGGCAGGCATAGAGCAAGGGTGGCATAAATATATTGGGGCCGACGGGATAGCTATATCTTTAACATGGTTTGGGGAATCAGGTTCTGCATCAGATTTAGCAACACGGTTTGGTTATAAAAAAGAGCAAATTGTTAGAAAAATTAGATCGTACAATCTGCAAAAACTTTGAGTGAGACATGATTGGAGAGCGAATAGGGTACGTGCGAGTTAGCACATACGACCAAAATCCAGATAGGCAATTAGAAGGTGTAGAAGTATCACGCAAGTTTGTTGATCATGCATCTGGCAAAGATGTTGACAGACCACAGTTTCAGGCAATGATGCAGTTTGTGCGCGATGGAGATACAGTGCTTGTCCATAGTATGGATCGCTTAGCAAGAAACTTGGATGATCTCAGATCGATTGTCCAGGGGTTGACTAAGAGGGGAGTTGTCGTCGAGTTTATTAAGGAAAATTTGTGCTTTAAGGGTGACGATTCGCCTATTGCAACATTGACTCTATCTATTTTAGGAGCATTTGCTGAATTTGAGCGTCGCTTAATGCGCGAGCGTCAAAGAGAGGGGATTGCTCTCGCTAAAAAGAGGGGAGCTTATAAGGGGAGGAAACCCTCACTTGCAAAGTCAGATATTCCTGAAATTATGAAGCGACTAGGAGAGGGGGTATCCAAGTCTCAGGTAGCCCGTGATCTTGGTGTTAGCAGAGAAACCCTGTATAAATATTTAAGACCACTGATTAATAAATAAATTTTTAATAAGGTGAGATGTGCGATTTTCTACGTATTTATATGAACGATGGACAATCTTGCAGAATCGATCATTCTGTTTATACCTTTTAAACTGTCTTCTTGCTGCTTTTGGACATGGTTTAGTGTATATTGCTCTTAGTTGGAATAGTCAACATTCGGGTCCATCTTTAGGAAATATGGCTTTGCTTATGCTCTGTCTGTGGGGACCTTCAGTAATTCTGGCGCCTGTTGTTGGATGTCTTGTAGATCACTTTTCTTCTAAGATATTTGTATTTTTTTCTAATTTTCTTAGAGGGTTGTCAATGTTGTGTTTAGCTCTTGCCCTTATCAGACAGCCAGATTCTTTGGGAATGATTTTTGTTTTTTCGTTGATTATCGGAATTTTCAATGCTTTTTACAATCCGGCTGCACTGGTACTTATTCGACAAATTGTTGTTCCGAAGCAACTACTTTATGCAAATTCTACAGCTGATTGTGTGATTGAACTTGCGTCAGTAACAGGTATGGGATGCTCTGGTATTTTTTTAGCAATTTGGGGAAGCCAATTTACGATTATGTTTGGGGGCATTTTATTCCTCACCGCAGGGATCTGCTTTATACCAATCACTTTAAGATATTCAAGAGAAAAAAAAACTAATTCCAGTTCATTTATAACATCAATAGGAGATGGACTCACTTTTATATCTCAACACCCGAAGCTACAACTTCTTTATTTGATTCAATGTATTTTAATGATGGTTATGATGACGACACCAGTGCTCTTAGCTCCTTATGCAAAGCAATTTTTATCTCTTGGAGTAAAAGATTTTTCACAATTAGAAGCTCTTTTTTCACTTGGAGCTGTTTTGGGAGGATTGTTTGTCCCATACAGTGTTCGCTATTTCTCTGAAAAAAGAACATTAAGCTCTCTTTGGTGGGTTCTAGCACTCTCTTTTGTTACTCTCGCTAGCGTGTACCAAGTTTTACTTACGAAGGTAATCTATTGTTTTGTAGGGCTTGCTCTTTCCAGTTGGGCAATCGTTGTAACAAAATGCCAAAAAGATACCCCTATTGAATATCAGGGACGTTTACTGTCTCTATCTCATGGATTTGGAGGCGGATTAATTCTTTTGGTGTATTGCTTTGCATATTTTTTCAATAACTTATTTAGTGTAATCACCTTTTATTTTCTCGAAGCATTTTTAGTACTTCTAACATGGGTGTTGTTTTCATTCTATTCAAAAACACCAGAGGAAATTATTTATGTAGAACCACCTAGAACTTCTGTTTAACAAAGCGATCGATATAGATTGGCCCTTTTTTCTGATATTTTAAATCCTAGATTTTGGTAAATTTTTTGTGCTCGACTATTTTTTTCTGCAACGATTATTAGTTCTTTTATTGGATAGTTTTTAAATGCATACTTTGCAGAAGCATATACTAATGCATGAGCGATTCCTCGTCCTTCAAAACCAGGGTATGTAGTTACATTTTGGTATCGAGCCATTTCTTCACCATAAAACAAACCTAAATCAGCTACCCAATTGCCCTCTAAATCAGCGATAAACCAATCTCCAAGATTATCTTCCACCATGGCTCTGTATTCTTTAAGTCTTTGTTTGTTAAAGACTAATAGAGAAGTAGTGAGGTCTTTAGGATTATAGAGGCCTATTTGCTTTTGTTCTAACTCAAGCCAATCTTTATCAGATTGGATCCTTCGGAAAGTAATGTCGGGGTGAATTTGGTCTGCTGGTTGAACCTTTTTTGCTGTAAGACAAACCATATTTTCTATGCTATATCCATCGACTTTGAAATCAGGAAGATCTGCTCCTTGGACCCAAGTAAAGGCTCTGTGCTGGTGTATACATTCAGGAAATTCATGACAAAAATACTCCTCCCATCGAGAAATGTCAGTTTCTTTAGGAGCTTGGTGAAAAATTAGAAAATTTCCCCAGTGGAAATAAGAATTTTGTAAAGAGTGAACAGCAATATATTCCTCTTCTTCTGTAATCTTACAGCTGTTTCTGAGAATAATAAGGTCACTTTGTAAAGCTTTGGACTTTAATTGAATCATTTACACAAAACCGTTTCTGCCTCTAGGCACATATTCTTAAACAACTGATTTCCAATAGAGGTAAATCTAGCTGACTTCTCTAACACCTGTAAACTTTCCTTAAGATGGTAAGAGAAATTCTTTTGCATGTCGATACAATTATGCATCTGTTGTTGAAGATGATGAGGTTGAAAAAAAGATAGAGCACGCTTAGTGCGAATAAGAACAAAGGCAGCATGCAAAATCCCCAATAGTGGGCGATTACTTTTTCTAAACGAGCTATACGCAATTTCTTTAGGATTCTTGATCAGTGGATCTAGCATGCGTCTAATATTAAGTTCCTGATGCGCAGACTCATGTACTAATGTTTCTACATAATGAATTAAATTCCAATGGGATTTAGGTGCAACTAAAATAGCACCTTGATAGATTGGTACAGAAGAAGACCAAAATGCTTCACTATCAACTAAAATAATGCACTTGATCATGGTTTCAATACAGAAAGCTGACTCAGGCCAATTTTGTTTTAGAAATAGGAAGGCTTGTTGAAACGATTTTTTTTGAAGATCAATATTTTCATTAAATGTGTGGATTAGAGTGTTTTTTTCTTCCCCCCGATCAAGGCTATTATTTTGTAGTATGATTACATTTTTCACCCATTTTGAGTAGGATGCAGTAATCAAAGAAAAAGGAGACTCAAATTTTTCCTCGCAGCTATCAATCAAAAGTTCAATAGGGAGATCTTGGCTTTTTAAGGCATAACTGTAATAGACGAGTGCAGGTGTGATTTCAATAGTTCTCCATTTGGTAGCTATATTTTTTTGCAAGATTTCCGGTAGTTTTGGCTGTTTCTCTAAATGGGTTTGAATTTTAGTTAGGATGCTGTTTCTGAATAACTTATTCTCTGTAATAAGAGTATCAGGATGTGGCAGGCAAATTGTTAACTGTTTTTTGAACATTGCAAAAATCCATGAATTTAAATTCTAAGGTATTAAAGTTTAGGCATACTTTTTTTTCAAACGAGTGAACAGAAGAGTCATTACACAAAAAATTAAAAATATCCATACTCATCCATGCAGCAATCATATGGTTTGTTGCACATATAGACCCCCGAATGATGTTGCTACTATCGCTCTTGTACTCATCTTTCAGTGTTTTGAGATATTGATAATATTGTACCTTTTTGTTTCTTCTTGCAAGCAAAGGTCCCCAGCTGCCCCAATTAATACCAAGGCTTCCACATATATAGGGTATTTCCCTATTTATCGCGGTTTCAAGAGACCAAATCTGGCAAAAAATTGGGGGGTGATCATAGCAAACAACAAGAAAAGTGATATCTTTCTCAAGTCGGTCTTCTAAATCTTCCCCTTTTTTGATCCATAATTTATGAGAGGAAATAGATGCATGTGGTATGCGTTCCAAGAGATGATGACGTAAGCAATCCACCTTAGGCTTTCCACAGTCATTCTGAGTAAATAAAAGTTGGCGATTAAGGTTAGATTGTTCAACAACATCTCCATCAATTAAACTCAGATTTTGCACCCCCATGGCAACTAAATGTTCTGCTACTAATGAACCGATCCCTCCACACCCAAGAATGGCAATTTTTGCCGATTGAATCTGCTGCCATGCCCAATGACTATTGGGCATTTTTGCTTGCAGATATGATAGGGTACGGCTATATACTGGATTTAGATTATCTGTAACCTTTTGAGAAACTATAAGATGACGAGATTGTAAATGCTGAAAGCAAATAGAAATTTGTTTATTGCAAATCGCTTCTTGTAATTCCTGATCAGACAATCCGATCTGTAGTGATGAGAGAAATTTTCTAATTTCTGAGTTTTTACTTTTGATTTTCAGTGGTGGTTTTGCAAACACGATACAAAACCCCTTTTTATCCAAAGTAAATGGAACTTTAAGAAACCATTGTTGCATTATTAGTCCAGCTCCAATGTTGTCCCGGTTGAAAATCGTGATAGCCAATCGCTTGTTTGCATAAATAAAACCCAGGAAGCTCTAGTAGAGGGATAGTACGTCCTTGTTGAATCAAAATCAAATCCATTTTTAAGGCAAGCTGTTTACACTGAGAAATATCATCATTTTTTTGATAGAGGGTTAAAAATTTTGCAAATTGTTTCCATTCTAGGGGATGGTTAGTATGGAATTGCTTCTGGGCCAACTCATTCCGGAGCATTAGGAATGGATCTGAAAATGGATTGTGTAGCAACTCTAAACGCAAATGCAGTGATTTAGGCCGGTTACCATATTTTACTTTTATAGGTTCAATAAATATCCCATGAGGGAGCAATTGTTCTTTCAAGAGCATAAGAATTTCATGGTTAGGAAAAAAGGCTTCATATCCAACCTTAAGAATTGTTTTATGGGGAGGAGGTTTCACCGGTGGCACGGGTGCTAATTTTTGATGGCAGTATCCATAAAGAGGGGTAGGGCAATTGTTAAGCTTTTGACTTAACTTTTTACGATCAATTTTTTCATAAAGAAAATGCATTAAGTCGATTGGAGGAGCAAGAGCACATCCTTGAGGAGAAAGAAAGGTTAAAATCCTTGGTCTACTTTGCTGAAATACAGGTTCTTGATGAAACTTTTCTCGCTTGTAATAAGGAAAAAAAGTGTCCCATGTCATATCAATGATACCTTGTTCCCACTGGTTAATGGAAAAGGGATCTATAGATGGTGTTTGAAAGTAAAAGAGAATATCGGAAATAGGGTGATTGATAGATTTAAAAAAATTACCACGCAGTTTTAGGTGGAAATATTTTTTGCTTTTTTTCACAAATTTATAAACTCCAGACTCAGCATTCGGATTGTCAGGATGTTTTGGAGATGCCCCAGAAAATGACAGCAAAAGAGGCCATAGTCTATTAGAGTTACGCAACTGAAAAGAGATACTGTGTTTTTGTGCCTTCAGGCCGGTTAATTTAGAATTTATAGCAGCCCCATATCCTTGAAGATCTGAAAGCAAACTCCGAAACCGATGACTTGGGTTACCTGCTAAAAAATTAAATCCTCTTTGATAATCGAAACCTGTGATAGGTGTGCCATCTTCCCAGTACATGTCATCTCTTAAAAAAAAAGTCCACTTCCGATACTCATCACTACAATTCCAGAAAACGGCAGCAAGCGGACTGACATTATTTGTGTGTTGGCAAGTCTGCGTAAGAGGTAAAGTAGATAAGGATAAAATACGCAATCCAGAATGGTCTTGAATGGACCATGGAGTAGTTGTTAATGGGTGCGCGTCACAAAAGACGCGCACCCTATTATTAGGTCCGATGAATTATGACCTCTAAAGTATCATCGAGTTCTAACTCAACGATTTCTAGGTCCTCATGATCGGTTTTTTCTTGATTTTCCATAGAGCCTCCATTATTTGATGCATTCTCTCTCACCAGGAATGATACTTATGATCTTATTTTTTAAATATGAATTTGCATAAATTTTTGAAGATTATTTCTTCAGGCTCCATTTTTGTCATATTTTTTCCATTGGTTAACTCCAAGAATGACTAGAGTAGTGATGAAGCTATAGGCAGAAATGGGGATGGCAAAAATCTTGAGGCTAGCCACAGAACAGGGTAGGGGTGCCTCTAGCAAACGATTGAAGTCTTCTATGGAAGAAATGTTGTTAGGCACAGTACACGGATCAGCAAGGACGCCTCCAATCACTAAGAGGTGATAGAACGACATAGAAGCGCTAAAGAGGAAAGAGATCTTAAGAAGTATCACTCCAATTTTTCTACAAGCAGGAACGAATGAGATGGATGAGAAAACAAAAATTATGAGGTAGCTCAATCGTTCGAGCTTACAGATTTTACAGGGCTTCACGTGCCAAACAATCTCCGCCGAAAATGAAAAAATGAGCACGGAAGTAGAAAGTAACAAACTCAGAATAATGAAGTGATTTTGGAAAAATCTAATCCAAGATTTCAATTTTAAAGTCGGAACCTTCGAGCGTTTTTTCCAAGTTTTTTTGGCAGCCGTATCCATAAAACTCTTTCCTAAATTTATTCCATTTAAAATCCATTTTCCGCATCACGCCTCTTATTTCTGTTGACACATCAGAAGAAAATGAAACGATTAATTGTCGTAATGAATCAGAATCTTTTTCGTCTAAAAACGCTTCAGATTTTTTCTTCCATTCATTGATTTGTGTGTCATTATTTTTCTTTTCAGCCACTTCAAGAAAGGCTCCTAAAAGGATTAATGGGTCCAGCTGATCGATTTCTGCTTTAAAGGCAACCTTCCCAATTTCAGTACATTTTTGCACACGCATTCTTTTCTCTTTTTCTTTGAGAATTTTTTCTTTTATCTGCAGTTTTCGTTTTTGTTGATCGATTTTCGATTTTTCGATTTCAAGTTCTTGAGTTGTCATGATTTCTCCAGCAGTTATATTTTGACATAATAACAGTCGTATTTTTTTTAGCAATAAGGATTAGATATGAAATTGAAAACTGAAAAATAAGAAGAAGGAGAGAAAGGCTATACGCAATATGCAAACTCCGTTTGCTTCTCTTAAATACAAGTTGAAGTCCTAAGAGTTTTTTGATAAAAGTAAATCTGAAGGATAAATCCATATATGAACGGAGTGATGGAAGATAATACTGAAAATAAAAACGAAAGTCCTACAGAAAGGATTCGCAGAATAATACAAACATTCAATTTACCTGAAGTAGTTGAAGGTGATTCAAAGTTAATACTTTTTGTAATAGATGATAGACAATTATCAGAATTAAAGGATTCAGAGGTGAAAGTTCGGATCGAGTCTATAGCGAAGAAGGAAGGGTATAAAACAAGAAAAGCTATAGCATATGTGAGTGGAGGATTTTGTAGCGATGAATTTTTATGGAAATTCTATATTCGTATTTATTAGTGAGCCAAAATGCCCATTTGTTTTGCCAGACTAGAATTTGTGAAAAGAAGCGCAGGAAAAAACATTTGCTCTAAGGCGGCTTATAACCTAAGAGACAAAATTACCTTTCAAGGAAACGAGTTTTTTAAAGCCCATACCTACGATTGGTCCCACAAAGGATGCTCTGCCTACCACGAAATACTTTTGCCCACTCACGTGGATAAAAGCTTCAAAGCCCTGAAGTTCTCTGGATTGACATCCTCCCCTCCGTGAACGAAGAGGATTCCTGTGTGACTAAATTAGCCGGCACAAGGTAGGCAAACCTCACGGTTTCCTACAGGTTCCTGCTGCCGACTGCTATTACGATTCGCTTGACAGGCTATCGCGGCGAGCCCCGCCGCTAAGATATTTTTGGCAGCCACAACATCTGCATGGCTGCTATACGCACAAGCAGTACACTCAAATTCTGCTTGTGATTT
>Ga0180433_10009792_pt1 | contig 11663 bp, 15 predicted proteins | sample SS_ome_8_FD_132980 | JGI IMG/M metagenome (GOLD analysis project Ga0180433, IMG submission 132980) | Hypersaline lake sediment archaeal communities from the Salton Sea, California, USA - SS_1_D_1 metaG | ecosystem: Environmental > Aquatic > Non-marine Saline and Alkaline > Hypersaline >... | reverse complement strand
CGAACCTGGCGTGTTAATTGCTTTGTCTCAACATCATAAAGTTCTGCCAAATCCTTATCCAACATTACTTTTTTCCCTCTAATTAAAAATATTTTGCTTTCAATAGTCTCCTGCGGGATTAAATCTGTTTCTATAAACCTCTTCTTTTTTATCATAAATCCTCCCTATTCTTTCATATAAAAAACAAATCCTTCATATGCCCTTATTTATATAGACGGCTTTTCCCCCGAAATTCTTTCAATTTTTTTGGGGTGGACCATAAAAAGAGCATATAGGTGGCTGTAAAGTTGGACGGCTCCGATATTAGCGAGCCAATCCGTCCAAAAACAGCATAAGTGGGCTTGCTGAAGGGGGCTTGCGGGTTTTTTTGGGGGGTTATAGGGGGTGGGGTCATTCCCGCGGAAGCGGGAATCCATAAGCCCGGTTGTTGGTGTAAGTGGTTTTTAGGGGGAGGGGGAATTTAAAGGAATTAAATGCAACAGGGGCTCTCTTCCAGCTTGATACAAACTTTCCCAGTCATTTTAATTCAAAAAAATATCTTGACACGCTCTTCAATTTATGTTAAAAATGATTAACCCATAAGGTTAATGAAATTTTGACAATTCTGGATTTTATGGTATAATATAGATAAGGATAAATATGACATGGTTGAGCTCTCTTACAGGAATAAAAAATTAGAAAAAGAAGCTGAAAACATCGATGAGCTACGTAGAGCTTATGGCAAATTGGTGCCACCCAATTTGATTGTTAGGAGATTAAATCAGATTTCTGCGTCTCAAAGCATCCAAGACTTATGGCAACTAAAGCAATTACATTTTCATGCGCTCGAAGGACGCTACAAGGGTTATTTTGCCATCGATATCAAGCCTAGGGGCAAATATCGAATGATATTCAGACCTCTTAACGGAAAACGCGAAGATTTAAGAACGATAACGCAGGTTGAGATTACTGAGCTTTGTAGCAATTATCATTAACAATTATATATAAATAAAGGTTAAAAAAAGGGGATAAAAATGGGGCAAAAAAGCTATAAACCAAATATTGCAATACATCCTGGCAAAACTTTAGAAGAAACTATCGAAGCTTTGAATATGACTCAAATAGATCTGGCTGACAGAACAGGGTTAACTAAAAAAACTATTAATGAAATTATTCAAGGCAAAAACCCTATAACACCTGATTCTGCTATAAAGTTTGGTGCTGTCTTTGGAACATCTGCTTCTTTCTGGAATAATTTACAAATGAATTATGAAGCAACAATAATAAGATTGAAAGCAGAAGAAAACATAGAAGAAGAGATCCCATTGCTAAAGAATTTTGGTTGCTATGCTGAATTGGCAAAGTGGGATTATGTTGAAAAAACAAACGATCCAAAGCAAAAAGTTAAAAATCTTCTTAACTTTTTTGGCATAAGTTCTTTGAAGCTTGTACCAACAGTCCAAGAAATAGCTTTTAGACAAGCTAGGCATAAAAAAGTATCTAAAGAATCATTAGCGTCCTGGTTAAGATGTGGAGAAATCGATGCACAAAAAATCGAAACACAAAAATTTAATAAAAATAAACTATATAATTCGATAAATAAGCTAAGATCATTAACAATGGAAACTCCTGAAAAATTTAGCGAAAAACTTGTTGAAATTTGTTCCTCTTTTGGTGTTGCCGTAACATTTATTCCTTATTTTAAAAATACATATGTAAATGCTGCAACTAAGTGGATCACTCCCGACAAAGCATTAATACAACTAAGTTTAAGAGGAAAGCGTGATGATATTTTTTGGTTTAGTTTTTTTCATGAACTCGGTCATCTTGTTAAGCATGGCAAGAAAGAACAGTTTGTTGATTTTGAAGATAAGAAAAACCGCTTGTTAAAGGGAAAGGAAGACGAAGCAGATGAATTTGCACGCAATACATTTATCCCTAAAGCTGAATACTCAGAATTTATGGAACAAAATGATTTTTCCATTGATGCTGTTAAAAGATTTGCTAAGAAACTAGGTATTTCGCCCAGTATTGTAGCTGGACGATTATCATATGAAACAGGTGATTGGTCAAAATGGTCTAGTTTGAGAAAAAAATTAGAATTTGCAAAAAAATAATAACTATTTTGTAAAGTCGGAGGCTAAGATGGGAAGAATGACACCAAAAAAGAGAGCAACTGATAATAATGTATCAAAGGTTCCAAATCAATCTGGAGTTTATGTGCTTCATCGTGGACAAAATAGTAAATACGTAGGGAGCGCCGGAGCAGGTCGATTGCAGAAAAGAATCAGCCAACAGCTTGATAGTAAAAGAGGTATTACCTCTTTTCAATATCGTCCTACAACAAGTAAAAATGAAGCTAGGAGGCTTGAAAAGCAGTACCGTGATCGAATAAATCCAAAACAAAAAAGGGTTTGATATAATTCTTTAGTTCAAAAAAGAGGGCCATCGATGCTTAAGAAAAAACGTACAGGGAAAATAGTTTCCCCCAACAAACAAATTGACCCAAATAAAATCAAGATAGGTGATGTAATATTAATGGCAAGTGGTACAAAGCCTACAATTAAGATTCAACAAAAATATGAATATGGTGAAAGTAGTAAATGGACTCACGTCGCTGGAAGTATAGGAGGCTACGACCTTGTTGAAGGTCAAGTCCCAAAATCAAGAATTTGTAACTTACAAAAAGATTACGTTGATAAAAATATTGAAATACGTGTTCTTCGAAAAAAATATTGGGAAAAAGAAAAAGATCGAGTAAAAGTTGCACTATGGTGGGCTACAATGAATAACACTCTTTATGACATTCCACAACTTTTTAATTACCTTATAGGGATTGGGCATGGCAAGCCCTGGCTGTATTTGCGCAATAAACTAAACAGTCATAAAAGATTGATTTGTTCGGAACTAATAGTCGAGGGATTCTTCAAGCAAGGTTATAACTTATTCAATAAACCGGCAGGAAATGTGCTTCCGGCTGATTATGATAATACCAGTTTGTTTGATATAATTACTGACATCTGGCTATAATTCTAGTTGTCTCTAGACTCAAAACTTATCTTAAAACCCCAACAATCCCCCAAATCACCAAAATAATAACCCACAACACAAGTCCTACAAATGCACGTTCTAAAACAGTTTTAAGATAGGAATATGGATACATAACAAAACTCCTTGACTTTGAATGACTTATGCGTTAGAATTATAAAAAACTAGTAGTAATATATTACTAGCTAGTCATTAATTAAATGCTAGCAATATAATAATGGTTTGTCAAGAAAAAAATGCTTTCTAAAAACATCAAGAAGCTAAGAGATAAACACAGTCTCACCCAGGAACAACTCGCCCAAAAGGCTAAAATCACATATAGTACTCTTATAAAAATTGAATCCGGTGCAAATGGAAATCCTACTCTGGAAACTTTGCGTAAAATCGCCGATGTATTCAAGGTAAGTTTAGATGAACTAGTGGGGAGGTAATTATGTCGTTTTCGGCAGTAAAAAAAGTCAGAGGAAAAAAGATAATCATGTTTGTAATAACACTTTTATTGATATCTTCCAGTGGGTGGGCAGAAACCTATGATGCAGAAGTAACAACTGATAGCGGAACTTATTCTGTACCAGTTGAAGTAGAGGATGGCGAAGTAACTTATGTTCATTGGCCCAGTGGTGGCAATATGCATGTATATGGAGGTGACCTTGACGATGGATATGCAAGCGGCATAAATTCAAGAGGTGACATTATACAAGTAGAAATTAATGATTATGAGGATAATGAAGATTAGCAATAAATATTAAAGGAGATATAAATATGACTGAGGATACCAAAAGAACTATTGACCTTAGCAGAGATATCTATGAAAAAGATGCAATTACTGCAACAGCCTATAAATTTACGGATAAATATTATATAAATATTGATATTTCACCCGAAAATAAATATAGAGTTCGCTTTAAGGCAAAAAAACAAGAGTTTAATTTAGAAAAAATCATTGATAATTTTTGTAACGAATTAATTGATCAACAAGTTAGAATAGATATAGGAAAAAAATTTGCTAAAATCAGAGATGAACTAGTAAAAAAAGCATTTTCTCCGATTAGTAAGTAGCCTTTCTAATGAGATATCAATTACTCCCATTCCGATTTTTAAGATTTAATCAAAACGAGGTTTTTATATCTAATGAAGTTGGGGAATTTCTTTTCATCTCAAATAAAGATTTTGATGATTTCATAAACTATAAATTAGACCCACAAAGCCAAACTTTTCTAGACTTAAAAGCCAGACAAGTTCTAACTGATACTGAATTAGATCCAGTAATTGAAATGCTTGCGGTTAAATATCGCACAAAGAAAAGCTTTCTTGATAGCTTTACAGCACTTCACATGATTGTGCCAACCCTTAGATGTAACTCCAATTGTTTATATTGCCAAGTTTCGCGCAAAAATGTTAACGCTATACAGTTCGACATGAACAAGACAACAGCCAAAAAAATTGTTGATTTAATATTTTGTTCTCCATCGCCCTCGATAAAAATAGAATTCCAAGGTGGGGAACCCTTATTAAACTTCAAAATCATAAAATATATAATTGAATATGCTGAATGGAAAAATATATTCGAAAAAAGAAATTTAGAATTTGTGATATGTACAAATCTAAGTCTTATAACACCAAAAATGCTTAACTACCTGCGAAAGTATCGTGTATATATTTCGACCTCATTGGATGGCCCTAAAGATATCCATAATGCTAATAGACCCTTGCAGGAGTATGGTAATAGCTATGATGCGCTTATTGAAAAAATAAATTTGTGTCGGAAATATCTCGGTCCAGATAGCGTCGCAGCATTGATGACTTCTTCGAGATATAGCCTTGGAAGATTCAAAGACATTGTGGATGAATATGTTAAACAAAGATTTCATTCAATCTTTTTTCGCTCATTAAACCCTTACGGCTTTGCAGATCGTGACAAAGAAAAAGTAGGCTATAAAATAGAAGATTTTATAGAAAGTTATAAAGAAGGATTGGATTACATAATAAATATTAACAAAAAAGGCACATATCTTGAAGAAGGATTCGCCTCCCTTTTACTCACACGAATATTAACACCTTTTTCAACAGGTTTTGTAGATATTCAATCTCCCGCAGGCGTCGTAATTAGTGGAGTAATTTATGATTACGACGGAGGAGTTTATGTATCAGATGAAGGAAGGATGCTTGCTGCAATGAGGGATAAAAAATTCCTAATGGGGAACGTTCATGAAAAATCATATCAGGAACTTTTTAACAGTGACTTTACTAGATCGCTCATAAAATCAGCCTGCCTAGAATCTTTACCGGAATGCTCTTATTGTGCATATCAGAGTTATGGTGGGGCAGATCCGGTACGCAACTATTCAGAACAAGGCGACATCATTGGCAACAAAACAATAAGCAATATCTGTAAAAGGAATAAAGCTGTAATAAAACATTTACTTGAATTAATAAAAAAAGACGACAAAGGCATTAATGATGTATTTTGGTCTTGGATTACAAGAACTCCAATAGAAACATAAGCACATGAAGAAACTCTCAGGAAGACCATCAAATATAAGCAATGTATTGCTTGGGAAGATAACCCATAAGCCAATAAATTGGTTCAATAGAAAAGATTATATCCTAGTTGTAGAAAATGAAAAAGTTTCAACTAAGGGCTATGCAGCAACCCTTTTTAAGCAAAGAATAGAGCATTTGCATAATGAACCGATCATTTCGGAAGTGAGCGATTTAGAGCAGCTGAACAATGGTGATGTAGCAATGATAGGGGAGAATGGTGTCATAAATATCGTATATGAGAAAAATTCTCCTCACAATGCCCTCATGCTAACTGAGAGGTGTAATTGTTCTTGTATTATGTGCCCTCAACCAAGCATCGTAAAGGAAACTTCAAAAACACCGCTTAACCTAAAACTTATTTCATTAATGAATAAAAATACTTCTTTATTAGGACTTACAGGGGGTGAACCAACATTATTGGGTAATGATTTGCTCAAAATAATTTTAGCATGCAAGAAAAGACTTCCAAAGACTGAACTTTCTTTATTAACAAATGGAATATTACTTGCAAATCCCGATTTTGTTGAAAAAATTGTATCTATAAATCATCCTAAGCTTGTATTCGAAATTCCCTTGTATTCCGATACCGATACAGAACATGATCGTATTATTGGAGCAAAAGGATTTTATAAGACTATAAAAGGATTATATAATCTTGCCCAACACAAACAAATGGTAGGATTAAGAATGGTAATGCACGGGTTAACATGTCAACGACTGCCTCAATTTGCAGAATTTATATATCGAAATTTTCCATTCGTTATCCATGTTGCCTTTATGCAAATGGAGACAATAGGTTTAGCTCAAAATAATTTAGAAAATTTATGGGTAGACCCTTATGACTATAATAATTCTCTTGAAAAGGCTGTTCTTTTCTTAAATCGAAGGCAGATAAATGTTTCGATATATAATGCTCAGTTATGTGTATTACCAAAATCATTATGGAAATTTTCCCGAAAATCTATTTCTCCCTGGAAGAATATCTATCTTGATGAGTGTAATAAATGTGATTTTAAGGAACAATGCGGAGGATTTTTTGCCTCTTCCGCAGATTGGCATAGTGCCCACATTAAGGCGATAAAAAGGAGTTGACAAACTACTATAAGTTTGGTAAAATAATAAAAATTTAGCTTTGAGGTAATTGCCATGAAGAGAATGGTTAATTCGATAGTTTCATTTGTTCTTCTAGCAACATCATTTCTACTTACCCCTAGCAGGGGAGAGGCTAGAACAACAGATGATTTCTCCATCGGAAAAGACAAAAAAACTGAAAATCTTTTGGTGCTCAAGCACGCTAATGAGATACTTGCGAGCAAGGAAAACAGAATTAATGTTTCGTGGCATTATTCTCACAGCTCACATTATTCTCATAGTTCGCATTCTTCGCACCAATCGCACTCGTCGCACCAATCGCATTGGTCATCCAGCTGGTAATACAGATGATTCTGTAATTTAAATAAAAGGCAATCTTTTTACATTTAAAAGATTGTCTTTTTTAATTTAATCTGCTATCATTTTTACATTAAATAGCTTATATCTTCACTAGTTTAAAGCTGTTAAAGAGGACCTGGTCGTGAGAAAAATTCTAAAATGGCCTCTAGTCTTAGGGTCTGTATTATTTTTATTCTTATCTTCGCTTAAAGATGCCCACACAAAAAGTATAATCAATAATAAAGATCGAATAAATGGCGAGGTAGCAAAATCAAAAAATACACCTTTAATATTAAAACATGCAAATGAGCTATTCAAAAATGACGAAATAAGTAATTTTGCCGCTCATCGTTCACATTCATCACATCGTTCGCATTCATCACATCGTTCACACTCTTCACACTATTCCGCAAGACATTCCTCGCATTATTCTTCCAGCGCATCACCAAGCTACCCAACTAGAACCTATACACCATCTTCTACCCCCAGTTCTTCCTACAAATCAACTACATATAAACCATCTTCAATTTCACATTTCTCGATTAATTCTACTCAAAATGAAGTTGCAAATGTTCAGGGCACTCCAACAGCAATCCATGGTAATACGTGGTTTTACGGTACATCCTCTGTTACTTTTACGAATGGTAAAGTAACTGGTTATGATAATAAGGAACAGAATTTAAAGATAAAAATGGAACAAAAATAACTCTATAACACCCATTTTAAGCCCACAACCTGACAGATGTACCCCGGTAATATATACTATTCAAAAACGAATCCAACCCCATCTCCAAAATCATTGCCTGGGGAACCAATAGCAAGTACTCCCATGTGGCTGTCTGCGTCATGCCACACCTGGCATATGTCATAAACAAGCCGGATATTTCATAAGAAATAGTGAATAGGGGAGGGGTTTGGGGATAGAATATATAGAATATAGGGGAAAGTGGTTTTAAGGGGGATTTTAGGGCTATTTAAGGGTTATTTTGTAGTATATATGGGTTGGGTGGGTTTAGGAACTATAAAAAGAGCTTATAGGTGGCTGTAGCATTGGACGGCTCCGATTATAGCTTGCTAATCCGTCCAAAAAACAGCATTCTGGGGCTTGCTGAAGGGGGCTTGCGGGGTTTTTTGGGGATGTTAGAGGGTGGTGGGTGGTAGATTTGGAAGGTTTTCTTGTTAGCTGAGGTTAGTGGAGTAGGTGGTTTTTAGGGGGCGGGTGGGGGTAGGTACCAAAATCGTTGGAAAAGTATCTTATCAAGCGTATAATAAAGAAAAATGGAGGTTTTAATATGGGGATAGGTAGTTTTTGTGAGAAGAATAAAAATAAATGGTGGTTTATATTAATAGGGGGGATCGTAATTTTTGTTCTATACCCTGCGCTTGTTTTATTTATAGATAACAAATTTTTTTCTACTTCTATTCTACCCGATATTGATTCCAATGTTATTTATAACTCTGGACCAGTGACTGCAGAATACGAAAGCCGATTAAAACTTACATTAAAAGATAGTAAAATCCCCTATTTAGTTATCACAATTGCAAACAATGGTAAAGGAGCGGCAGAAAACTTTAATACAGAGCTTTTATTGTTGGGGTCTAATAAAATAGTAGAACACAAAAAAACCTATATTCCGTCGGGCCTTAAAATATGGGTAAAAAAATCTAATGTTGAAAATAAAATTTTTCATGAAGAGTTAGAATATTTGCCTTCTGAGGCAGCCATTGAATATGAATTTATATTGAAAAAATTTATTAAATCTAATAAAGAATTTAGTCATTCTTTATTGTCAAAAAATAAGAACTGGACAAAGTCAGCAAAAATTATACCAAGGCATAGTTTTGCCCATAGACCATCTAAAGGTATTGCTTATGCAGAAGATATTTCTAATGAAGACACGAAAACTGATATTCCAAAATCAAGCGTTTTAATTGGGGGCTATGATCCATTTGTTATGTCAAATGGTCTATTTCATTTACTGCAAAAAAGAAATTTACTTTCCAATGAAGACGCAAGGGAGATAAAAAAGATTGTTGAGACCCATAAAGAAGGCGTTCTTTTAGGGGGAATCAATATTCTAAAATTTAATGAGTTAATAGTAAATAAATTAATTGATAATGAATTAATAACAGTTAAACAAGCACGGGATATTATCGAGAAGTCTAAAGAATCGGGAGGGGTATTGGTCGGAGGATATAATGTGATCATTCTTGAAGCTGAAATATTAAATGCTCTTTTAGAAAATGGGGAAATTACTTATGCCGAAGGCCAAAAGGTCATAGATAGAGCCGGAAAAGTTACTATTTCACCCATAGGCCCAGATGCTGAATTGCTGAAATAATATTTAGAAATTCCTGATAGGGGGGAGAAACATGAAATTATTACGTACCCTTGTAATCTTAGATCTTGAGACTACAGGGATATGGAAGGAGAAGGACAAAATTGTTGAAATAGGAATGGTGAAGCTACTTCCTGAAGGCGTAAAAGAAACCTATCTTAAACGCGTTAATCCAGGTATCCCTATACCGCAAAATGTCAGCGAAATCATAGGCATTACAGACGATGACGTGAAAAATGCACCTCATTTTGAGGATATAGCAAGAGAGGTGTTGGAATTTATTGGAGATTCCGATATTGGTGGCTTCAACGTTGAACGTTTCGATATCCCTTTGCTTGAGCGTGAGCTTGTCAATGCGGGCCTTAGGCTGGACATGGAAAGCCGTACTGTATATGATGCCCAAAAGATATATCATATTCATGAGAAGAGAAATCTGACGGCCGCATATAACTTCTATTGTGAAAAGGAACTGCAATGTGCTCATACAGCTCTGGGCGACGCCGAAGCAACTCTTGAAATACTGAATGCGCAAGTCCGTAAGTACGGAACAGAAGAAGGAGTAGAATCTCTTCGAGAATTTGACTATAAGCCACGACAGGGAAATTTCGATAAGGAAGGGAAGTTTCGATGGTGGAATGGAGAACTATACCCCACGTTTGGCAAGCACGCAAGGAGAAAAAATATCCGACAGCTTACGGCGACAGAACCGGACTATCTTCAGTGGATCCTGGATAGCGATTTCAGTAATGAAGTAAAGGATATGGTTAAGGGAGCTCTGAACGGTCACTTTCCTGAACCACCGGAACAAGAGAAAGAGGGTGGGGGGCAGGCTTGAGAACAAAATTCGGGACACTTTTAGCTTTGATTTTAGAAACGGTATAGATTTATACATGGAGTTGAACAATGGCCACTAAACAAGTTTATTATGCCGATGAAACAGAACACGGAGTAAAAGCTGGAACTTTAGGAATTAATCTTACAAATAAAATTTTTGTTTTTGGTGGTTTTAGTATTCCATATGATAATATTTTGTTGCTAAAAGAAAAGGTAAGGAAAGTAAAATTTAAGTATGCAATTCCCGAAGAATTGCCTTTAAAGTGGAACATTAAAGATTTGAAATCAATATACCTAAAGTCTGTTGGGGTTCTTAAATATAATGAAATTGTTCAAAAAAGTGATGAAATCAGGATAGATGTTTTAAAAGAAATAGCGAAACCAGAACTAGATCTTAAAATTTTAGTATCATGTTCACATAAAGATTTAGTGCCTAAAAAAGAGAGAAATTTCCATACTGAATGTTTCTCTAATTACCTGCAAAGAGTCGGTCTTGACTTGAAATATGCACCAATAGAGGATGCTCTGGTTATTATCGATACACAAGCAAAGGAGAATGAATGTGTGATCGCAGATGAATTTACCACAGCTTATTATCATGGTAAGGATACTTGTGGCAATGTGTACAAGTCAGGTAATTTATCTCAATATAATATTTTTCCATCTTTACTTTTTGCTTCAGATTTACACTCTTGTGAAATTCAAATTGCAGATATTTTGGTAGGCCTAGTAAAAGAATTTATGAAATGGGTAAGTGGCAGCTATAACCCGAGAACGGAAGAATTAGTAAAAAAATGTTTTCCCCTAATCATACATAACTTCAGAACCTACCAAGGACGAATTTTTGGATATGGTTTAATTGTTCCAAAGAGCCGTCTTCCACGGTTTCCAAAATTTATAAGCAAACTCAATGAAATTAAAGCATTGGCAAGAACAAACGAACCCAACAGTTGAAAAAATCGCGGCTCTACGGGGCGAAATTGACGAAGGGTGAGACATTTAGGGCAAGTTTTTAATAGATTCCCGCGTTCGTGGGAATGACATAAAATACGCCACAAAAATAATAATCCCAACAGAAAATCAAAGATCAAGGACTAAAGATAAACCATAGGGTTACAATGAGTATATACCCATAAATCATTGGCTGTTTAAGGGGTCATTGGGCCGCGGAGTAGGGAAAAAGCCGTAAGAGATTCCTGCTTGCGCAGGAATGACACACCATATAGGGGGATTCCTGCTTATATAGGAATAACAAGCCATACAGGCGCTTATAAGGCCAAAATAAGGCCTAAATACAGGCCTGGATCAAGGGGCCGGGGGCATACAAGCAGCCGAAGGGCTGAAATCCCTGAATTCCCCCTTGCACAAGTTAACATAAGATACATTATCGGACGTTAGGGTTATATAGAAAATAAGGTCCATTCCAGGTTTATAAGGTGTATTTTACCCGAACCGTATAAATTTTTGCGGTACTTGTTCCCTATATTT
>Ga0180433_10009789_pt1 | contig 11665 bp, 8 predicted proteins | sample SS_ome_8_FD_132980 | JGI IMG/M metagenome (GOLD analysis project Ga0180433, IMG submission 132980) | Hypersaline lake sediment archaeal communities from the Salton Sea, California, USA - SS_1_D_1 metaG | ecosystem: Environmental > Aquatic > Non-marine Saline and Alkaline > Hypersaline > Sediment... | reverse complement strand
CATCAGCCAAATGCGGGACGAAGGGCAGGTTCGCGTTTGGTATAATCTGACATCTATCTTGGCCGACGAGACCGAGCGCAGGCGATTCCTCAGCCAGATCTTTCACGTGGTTGATGAGCCGACCTAGCCAGGGTTTGCGAAGCCCTCATTGGTGCCTTCTATGAAACGCCGATGCCCCAAGTGCGACGCCGAATGGGAAGGGCCCGAGCGGATCGGCGCGCGGGAGGAATGTCCCGAGTGCGCCGCCTTCCTGCACACGTGCGTCAACTGCGCCCGGTTCGACCCCTCGACGGGCGCCTGCACGATTCCCGAGGCCGAGCCGGTCCGCGACCCGCGTGCGGCGAACTTCTGCGAGTTCTTCCATTTCGAGCCGGACGCCGGCCGTCGGCCTCCGCCGCCCGAGCCCTCCGAGCGGTCCACCGAGCACGACGCCCGCCGCAAGTTCGAGGACCTCTTCCGGGACAGCGACTCGTGAGGGGGCCGCGGATGGCCGCGGCGGGTGTCCCCCCCAGCCGCGTTCAACGCTGTCACTCTGATCGAGCGCAGCGAGCGAAGAATCTCGCCGCGGCCTTTTGCCCGGAGACGGGTGGCCTGGTCCCCCGCCGTCGGATGGCCATGGGTGGCGACCGACCCCATGGCCACGCAAGCGTGGCCATGCCACTCGCTGCGCTGTTCCTGGCGCTGCTTCTGGCCGCCATCCTGCCGATTGGATGTGTGGTCTTTCCGCGCGGCGCGTACTGGCCGAAATACGAAAGCCGACTCGCGGAGGGCGAGGGCGCCGACCAAGACCGCGACCCTGCCGGCGCCGTGCCGGACTGGTCCGATGCGAAGCGGACCGGGGCGCTTCGCCGGCGGCTGCGCGCAGCAGTGTCGAGGCGGTGGTCGAACGAGGCGCTGGCCGAGTCGGCACGCGAGATGGACGCCGGCGCCGGGCGGTGGCTCTACGGCGGTGCGATGCGCACCCTGGTGCACCTGTACGTCGAGCCGGTCACCTACCGTGACCTCGTGGTTTCCGGGATAGAAAGTTTTCGCGCGGCGCTGGGGGACGAGACGTTCCGGTCGCGCTTCGCCGAGGCCGACGACGCCGACCGTCGTGCCCGCCTGGCCGAGGCGCTCGAGATCCTTTCGCTGAAGGCGCGCGCGGCCGACCCGGTGTTTTCGTGGCAGGCGACCGAGTGGCTGGACGTGGCGCTGGAGAAGAATCGGACGCTGCTCGGCCTGCCGGACGGCGCCGTCGTGGCCGAGTTCCTCTTCGGCGCCGCCGATGCGCTCGACCCGTACACGCGACTCCTGACGAGCCAGATGCGCCGCACCTACGAGCGGGAGTTGAAGGGCGCGTACGCGGGCATCGCCGCCACGATCACGCGGCGAGGCGGGCGCGTCTTCCTGGAAGAGGTCTTCGAGGAGGGCGCGGCTCGGAAGGCCGGCTTCCGCGCGGGCGACGAGATCGTCCGCATCGACGGCGAGGGCGTGGTCGGCCTGGGCCTGGCGGAGGTCAGCCGGCGGCTTCGCGGCGAGGCGGGCACCGAGCTCAGCGTGTCGGTGCGGCCCGGCGGGGCGGGCGCGATCCGCACGGTGGCCCTTCGCCGGACCATCATCCGCCTGCCGTCGGTCCGCAGGATGCGCCTCCTGAAGGGCGATGGGGCCGTCGGGTACCTCCGGCTGACAACGTTTAAGTCCGGTACAGAGCGGGAGTTACGTCAAGCGGTGGCCGACCTCCGCGACCGCGGGGCCCGGCGGCTCCTGCTGGACCTCCGGGGCAATCCGGGCGGGTCGCTCCTGGAGGCCGTCGGCGCCGCCGGCGTCTTCCTGGAGGGCGGTCGGGTGCTGCGGACCCGCGGCCGGGCGCTCGGCGCCGACTGGACGTACGACGTGCCGCTGCTTTCGCGCAAGGCGTGGTCGGGACCGCTGGCGGTCCTGGTCGACGAGGAGACGGCGAGCGCGGCCGAGGCCCTGGCCGCCGCCCTGGCGTGTCGCGGCCGGGCGAGCCTCGTCGGCCGCCGCACCTACGGGAAGGGGGCGGCACAGATTCACGTGCCCATTCTCGGAACCGACGCCGCCGTCTGCGTGACCGTCGCGCGGGTGTTCGGACCGGACGGGAAGTGTCTGGAAGGGACGGGCCTCGAGCCCGACCATCCCGTACCCGCGCCCGCCGCGCCGGTGCGCCACTTCGCCGACGATCCCGCCGTGCGCGTCGCGGCCGATCTTTTGCGCGAGGAACGCGTCGACACGGAACCGCACCCGTGACACAAAGACCAAAGTTTTTCGTTAAGCGCACTTTGCGGAAGAACCGATAACCCCAATGGCCACCCTGAGCGAGGGTGTCATTGCTAACCATTTTTTTTGTGCGCACGTCGAAAAAATATTGTTGACAGGATGTTGCGCCGTACCTAGCATGCCGTTCGGGTCTTTTAACGAAAGGAGATGTGCTATGGCGAAGCGGAAGAAGAAGACGAGAAAGAAGAAGAGTACGCGCAAGAAGAAGACCACCCGCAAGAAGAAGAAAACCAGCCGCAAGAAGAAGACGAAGCGGCGCAAACCCACACGCAAGAAGAAGGCCAAGCGCAAGAAGAAGAAAACCACCCGGAAGAAGAAGGCCAAGCGCAAAAAGACCAAGCGCAAAAAGGCCAAGAAGAAGACCGCTCGTCGGCGCCGGCGCTAGACGCCTCGCAGGCGAACACTGACGAGACGCGTGAACCGGGGAGATCCGATGCGACTGGCGGATCTCCCCTTTTTTGCGCCGCGCACGCCGATCGCGGCTGATGCGGGGCACGGTGAATCAGGGCTCGCCCGGAGGGCCCTTATGCCCCGGGGCCGCCTTTCTGCCGTGGCCCTGTCCCGGCAGGACGCGAATACCGTTGTCGTACCCTGCCGCCGGCCATACCCTCCCTATGGCGGCGGGGGCCATGACGGCCTGACGCCTGCGCCGCGGACCCTTCATCGAAGGAGACGCTCGTGCAGCCGGACCTTACGGATCAGGTAGCCGTCGTGACAGGGGCAGGTCGCGGCATCGGCCGGGCGATTGCCCGGTCGCTGGCCTCCGCCGGGGCGCGCGTCGCCTGCGCGGCCCGGACCGAGTCCCAGATCCAGGCCGTTGCCGAGACCATCACCGCCGCCGGCGGCCGGGCCATGGCCGTGCAGACGGACCTGGCCGAGGAGGACTCCGTGCGGGCGCTGTTCGCGGCCGTCCGCGACCGGTGGGGCCGACTCGACGTCCTCGTCAACAACGCGGGCGTCGGCCGGTACGGGGCCGTCGCCGAGTTCCCCGTAGAGGACCTCGACCGGGTCATCGCAGTGAACCTTCGCGGCACGTTCCTCTGCTGCCAGGAGGCGATGCGGATGATGGTCCCCGCCGGCCGCGGATACATCATCAACATCTCCAGCGTGGTCGGCTTCAAGGGCTACCCGAACCAGGCGGCGTACACGGCCACGAAGCACGCGGTGATGGGGCTGACGAAATCCCTGGCCGTCGAGGCGCAGACGCACGGCATCCGCACGAGCGCCGTCCTTCCGGGCGGCGTGGATACGACCCTGGTGCGCCAGGCCCGGCCGGACCTGGACCCGTCGGTCCTCTTGGCGCCGGAGGACGTGGCGCAGACTGTGCTGTATCTGCTGTCGCTGTCGGAGCGTGCGGCGGTGGACCAGATCTACCTCCGCCGGCGCGCGAGCCAACCGTTCTGACCCCGGCTGCCGGCTTTCAGCGAATGGCCGGCGCCGGGCACGCCGGCGGCGACGCCCAAGGCAGCGGCGGGGCTTGAACGATTCCAGCAAAAGCCTTTATAGTGATATGGCGTGGGGTGGAAGGACAGGGTCCCGCTTTGCCCTATTGTCCGCGCGGTCGCGCCTGTAGCTCAATCGGATAGAGCAACGGCCTTCTAAGCCGTAGGTTGGGGGTTCGAATCCTCCCGGGCGCACCACCTTTCAGCAAGCCGCGCCGCTGCCCCCCTTGACCGCTGCGGGGCGAACACGCTCTAACCTTCCGGGAGGGTGAATCGCCCTCCGCCTTGACCGACCGGGGAACGCGGTGTAAACTCTGACACGGCCCACCTGGCAAAAAAGGCGGAACTTTCCCGCGGTTCCGGCGTCTATATGAGAGGTTCGATGACCCCAACCCCTCCATGCCGATGCCGGCCGTGCCTTGCGGGCTCGCTCTTTGCCGTGGCCGCACTGCTGGCCGGGGCCTGCGCGGTTCCCGCGGCCGCGAAGGAACCGCTCGTCGATGCCAACTTCTCCCCCAAGCAGGACGCCCGGGGCTTTCGGTGGGATATCCAGGCCAACGGCTACGTCTCGGACGGCGCCAACGACTGCTTCGACGGCGGTCTCCGGCTGTTCGTCAACAACCAACAGTTCAACTCCACCCAGCGCAAGATGACACCCGACGGCCGGGAGTACGTCCTCTCCGGCAAGGCCGGCAACATCGACGTCACCCGGCGCATCCTCGTGGACACCGAACGGTCCGGGGCGCGGTACATCGAGATCATCCACAACGCCGAGAAGAAGCCCGTCACCCTGATGGTGAAGATCCATTCGAACCTGGGCTCGAATCCGGGCGGGACGATCACCGACCAGGGCATGCCCTTCGCCGGCGGGACCCTCGGCAAAAAGGACGCCGGGCTTTGCACCATCGGCCACGGGAACCGGCCGGCCGTCCTCTTCCTCCTTGCGGCGCGGCGGTCGCGGAACAAGCCAGCCATCCAGATCCACGGCGACGACGTGCACGTCACGTACAGTGTGACGGTGAAGCCCAAGCGTTCGGCGGCGGTGCTCCACTGGGTGGCGCAGCGGCGCGGGGTATCCTCCGCCAACGTAAAGGGCTTATTTGAACCGTTCTACAAACATCGGCTCATCAAGCCGGAACTGCCCCGGCGCCAGAGGCTGGAGATCGTGAACTTCCGCCTCGGTTTTGCCCTGCCGCCGCTGCCCGGACTGGCCGACCTCCTCCAACCCGTGGAGGCCATCGCCGAGATGTTCGACGTGGACCGCTCGGCCGGCGACGTCCTGATCCTCGGCGAGGAGGGACGGCTGGCCGGCTCACTCGAGGGCGGCAAGGTGCGCGTGGCGACCGTCCACGGCCAGGCGGAGGTCCCCCTGAAGAACGTGGCCGCCGTCACCGGCAGCGGCCAGGCCGACGGGACCGGCCGCGTCTTCCTCCGCAGCGGCGAGATTCTGGCCGGGCCCATCGAGGCGCCGGACCTGAGGATGCGAAGCGGGCCGGGCATCTCGGTGGCCGTGGCGCCTCCGCAGGTCCGGGCCGTCGTGGCGGAGGCGTCGGGGGCGGACGGCCGGCCGCCAGAGAAGGCCGTCGCGTTCCTGGCGACGCGGGCGGGGAATCGGCTCGCGCTGGCCTCCGGCGAGGCGGTGTTGGACCTTGCCACCCCCTGGGGCAGACTGAAGGTGCCGATCCGGCAGGTGCACCGCCTTCGCCGGGAGTACGGGCCTCAGCCCGGCTACCGGCTTCTGCTGGCCGACGGCAGCCGGCTGCCGGTCCTGCCCCGGAGCCAGGGGCTGACGGTCGAGACGCTCCGCTTCGGCCGGCTCGACGTGCCGATGCCCGACCTGACCGCCGTGGTCGGCGCCACGACCTCCGGCAAGGGGCCCGACGAGAAATCGCCCGACGAAGTCAAGCGGCCGTTCTGCCGGCTCAAAGGCGACAACCTCCTGGTCGGCCGCATCGACCTGCCCCGGCTGCGCGTCCTGTCGGCGGGCGAGACCACGTCGCTGGCGCCGGAGGCCGTGCGGTTCATCGAACGGGCCGACGGCGACCTCCCCTGGCCGCTCTTCAACTTCCGTCTCGGCAAGACCGGGGCGCTGGACGGACGGTTCGAGGAGAAGTTCCTTCCGATCCGTTCCGGCGACCGGGTCCTTCACGTTCCCGTGAGCCACCTGATATCGGCCCAGACGCCGCCGCAAAAAAAGGAGCGGGACGAGGAGAAGGCCGGCGAGGACAAAGCGGAGACCCGGGGCGAGGAGACCTCGGCCGCCGGGAACCACGCGGAATCGGGAACCGAGGGCTGAGGCCGCCCCGAACGACGCCCATGCCGCCCCCGCGTATAAATAGATGAGAAAGCGGGCCGAGACGATGACACACACCCACGGTAATCGACCGACGGCCGCCGCGGCGCTGGTCCGGCTGGCGCTCTGTGCGGCCGTTCTTGCCGCCGGCGCTGCCCCTGACGCCTTGGGGCAGCCCGGCCGTATATCTCATTTAGCCCCTTATGTCGGCAGGCCAACGGGCCGGACGCACGGGACCGCCCAGCGGCTGGTCAACGCCAACTTCGGCCAGAAGACCGACGCCAAGGGCTTCCGGTGGTACATCCAGTCCGACGGCCGAGTGGCCCAGGCCACCAACCGGTCGTTCGGCAACGGGCTGTACCTGATCGTCAACGGCAACGGGTTCAACTCGCAGAACCGGATGATGGACCCCGGCGGAACCACCTACGTCCTGACGGGCCGGGCGGGACCGGTCCAGGTCCAGCGGCGCATCACGTTCGACCTGTCGGCCGGGAGGGCCTGGTACGTCGACACCTTTACGCCGGCCGGCGGCGCGACGAACCTGTCGGTGGAACTCCGGGTCAACTTCCCCCAGCCCGCCCTGGCCCTGGTCACCGACAAGGGGAACCCGGCGACCGCCCTCGGCAAGGGAGAGTGCGGCGTGCTGGCCGTCCAGCGCCAGGGCCCGTTCTCGTCGGCGGCGTTCTGGCTGACCAGCCGGCACGCCCGCGTCCGGCCGCAGGTCGTCCGGCACGGGTCCAACAACTTCGCGTTCGCCTATCGCCTGAACGCGGAGGCCGGCCAGCCGGTGTCGCTGGTGACGGGCGTGTCGCAGCACCAGTTGACCGGCCCGCCGCCGAAAGGCCAGTTGGCCAAACTGTTCAAGCGTTTTTCGCCTCGCAAGTGGCTGAAGACCCTGCCCCGGGCGCTCCGCAAGCCCATCCTCAATCTCCGGGGCTACGGATGGGGAGGGTGGCTGGAGGGCGGCGTCGGACTCATTACCCTCCAGATGCTGGACCTGGAACCCGGCCCGGCCGACCTCCTCGCCCTCGGCAACGAAACCCGCCTCCACGGCACGGCCGGCTGGGACCGCCTGGAGGTCGCCACACGCTTCGGCCGAAAACGCATCCCCCGGGACCAGGCGCTGGCCGTCGTCGGACGCGGCGCCCTCTCGCGCCGGCCGTGCGTGTTTCTCCAGGACGGCCAGGTCCTCGTCGGCGACATGGAGACCGACGCCTTCACCTTCGTCACCGAGACCGGCGTGACGCTGGACCTGGAGGTGGCGGGCCTGGACCGTCTCCTCGTGGCCGAGGCGGCCCGGGAGAGGGCCGAGTCGCCCGCCGGCCGACGCCTGCTGACCCTGTCCGACGGGAACCAACTGGCCGTCGACGCCGATGAATCGGCCGCCCTGCCCGTCGCCACGCCGTGGGGACCCCGCAAAATCCCCCTGGCCCAGGTCAAGCGGCTCCAGCCCAGGGAGGACGTGCCCGGCCACCTGCTGACCCTGACCGACGGCAGCCGGTTCGCCGTCTTCCTGGAGGAGGCGGACCTGAAGGTGACGACGGCGGACTTCGGCCCGCTCCAGGTTCCCCTGACGGAGGTCTCGGGCATGGCGGCCGACCTGCCCCGCTCCGAGGCCGACGCCGAGGCCGAGGAAATCGTTCGGCCGCACGTCCTCCTCCGGGGCGACGCCGTCCTGGCCGGCCGCATCGAGGCCGAGGCGATCCGGCTGGCCTCCGGCCGGCAGATGATTCCCGTCCCGCCGGGCCAGGTCCACTTTCTCCGGCGCATCTCCGACTTCGACGAGGGGACCGGCCAGGCACGCTTCGAGGCCGAGTTGTGGGACGGCGCCCTGGTGACCGGCCGCGTCCTCGCCGACCACTTCGACGTCCGCAGCGGCGACCGCCTCTGGCAGGTGCCGGTCCAGGACGTCACGGAGGTCGTCGTCCCGTCCCCGACCGTGCCGCAGGCCATGCGCGACAGGATTGCCTCTCTTATCCGGGACCTGGGGCATCCGGATTGGCGGACCCGCGAAGAGGCCGGAAAACAACTGGCCCGCGTGGGACCCCTGGCCCGGATGCAACTGGAGGAGGCCGCCCGGCACGCCACCGACCCGGAGGTCCGCCGGCGGGCCAAGGAACTCCTCCAGACCATCGAATAACGGAACCTCTCCCATGAACGCCGACAACCGCCTGCCGTTCCGCTCAGCGGCCCGGCGCGTCCGCACGCGTCTGCTGCTGTGCCGATGGCTCGTGTGCCTGGCCCGGACGGCGCTGCCGGCCCTGGCGCTGGCGGCGGTGGCCTGGGTGTGGCTGTATGCCAGCGGGTGGGCGGGGCACGCCGCGCTCAGCCTGGCGCTGCTGGCGGTCTGGCTTCTGGGAGCGGCAGCGTGGGCGTGGCGGCGTCGGCCGTCGCCGGCCGCCGCCCTGGCCGAGTGGGACCGCCGCGCAGGACGCCACGAGATGTTCCTCTCCGGCCTGTGCTTCGAGGGGAAGGCGACGCCGGCGCCGGGCGAGCGGCTCCACCTGAACCGGGCACGCCCGCGCCTGTCGGCGGAACTGCCGAACCTTGCGCGGCACGTGCCCGTCCGCGTGCCGTATCAGACCTGGCTCGTGCCGGTGGGCATGGCGGCGCTGGCCGTCTCGGGTCTTCTGCGGCCGCCCCCGCCGGCGGAAGATCGGCCGATGCCGGAGAACGCACGGGCCAAGGCCGTCCGCGAGGTCGAGGAACTGGCCGAGGAGGCCGACCGCCTTGCCCGGCCGGACGAAGAGGACACCCCCCGGTCCGAGACACTCGAGAAACTCAAGAAGCGCCTGGAGCAGAGTGCCGAGCAACTGAAGGCGGCCGGCGACCAGACCCCCCGCGAGGTCCTGGCCGACCTCGAGGCCCGCGCCCGCCAGGCCGAACAACTCGCCGACCAACTCGACGCCGCCGCCGAACCCCTCTCCTCCGACATGATCGCCGAACTGGAACGCCACGCCGACACCGCCGACCTGGGCGACGCCCTCCGCGCCGGCAAGCCGGAGGCCATCGCCGAGGAGGCCGACCGCCTGGGCAACCGCCTGAAGAGCGACGCCCTCACCCTCCGGGAAGGGGCGCGGATGAAGAACGCGCTCGGCCAGGCCTTGAAGGTCGCCAAACCGTCCAACCGGAAAAGCGTGACCGGCCGACACCTGCGTCGGTCGCATCAGCATCTTCAGCGGAATCGGCCGAAGCAGGCCGGCCGACAGTTCGGCAACCTGGCCCGGCACTTCCGCCGGGCCGCCAGGAGGCGAGCCGCCCGGCAGCGGCTTCAGCAACTCGCCAACCGCATCCGGGCCGCCGGACGCAGACTCTTCGGGAAACAGTCCGGCCGGCTCCAGCGGCTGGCCGGCATGCCGACCGGCGGCAGCCAGGCCCGACCCAGCCTGCGGGGCATGAGGCCGCTCCCCTCCAACCCGCAGGGCGGACTCGGCGGATGGCGGCCGCAGTCCGGCCGTCCCGGCCGTCCCCGTCCCGGCCGTCCCCGTCCCGGCGCGGCCGCCCCCGTCCCTGGAACCGGTGTGCCCGCTCCGGGCGCCGGCCGGGCGCCGGTCCCGGGCGCCGGTCAATGCGCGGGACAAGGCGCCGGCCAGGCGCCGGTCCCCGGCGCCGGCCAGGGGGCCGGGCAAGGCGCCGCCGGCGCGGCCGGGGCCATGGCCGCCGCGGCCGGCACCGGCGGCCTGGAAGCCGGCGTGGGAACCGAACCCTACGGGAACATCGCCACCCGACTGTTCGAGGCCGCCACCACGGGCGTGGTCGAGCCGGGCGCCCGCGGCGAGGGACCGGCCGAGGTCCGCGCCGTGGGGGCCGGCCCGCACACCGAAGCCTCGACTCGCCCCTCGCAGGAGGTGGCGATGGAGGTCATCCGGGCCGAAGAAGAGGCCCTGGCCGAGGAACCGATTCCGCTGACTCGCCGCCGGCAGGTCCGGCGATACTTTGCCGCCCTCAGGAGGCAAATCCAGGATGAACGCTGACGCTCCCGAGACGCTCGCCCGACGCTTGGAGGACTTTCGCACCCGGTTCCAGCGACTGATGGACGAGGTCCACCGCGCCATCGTCGGATACGACGACCTCATCACCGACTGCCTCGTCACCCTGTTCTGCCAGGGACACGTCCTGCTGGAGGGCGTGCCGGGCATCGGCAAAACGTACCTGGTCCGGATGGTCGCCAAGGCCCTGGGCCTGCGGTTCGGCCGAATCCAGTGCACGCCGGACCTGATGCCGGCCGACATCCTCGGCACGCACATCCTGGGGGAGACGGCCGGCGGGGCCCGCGCCTTCCGGTTCGAGAAGGGGCCCGTCTTCAACAACATCATCCTGGTCGACGAGATCAACCGGGCCACCCCCAAGACCCAGGCCGCCCTCCTGGAGGTCATGCAGGAACGCCGCGTCACCGCGGGAGGCGAAACGTTCGACCTGCCCCGGCCGTTCTTCGTTCTGGCCACACAGAACCCGATCGAGATGGAGGGCACCTACCCCCTGCCGGAGGCCCAACTCGACCGGTTCCTCGTCAAACTCCACGTGCCGTTCCCCGGCCGGGACGAACTCGTCGAGATCTCGCGCCGCACCACCGGCTTCACCGAGCCGGTGGTGGACACCGTCATGACGGGCGAAGAACTGATTGAGATTCAGCGGCTCCTGCCCCAGGTACCCGTGGCCGACCCGGTCGCCTTCTACGCGGCCCAACTGGTCCTCGGCACGCACCCGGACGGCGACGGGGCCCTGGAACCCGTGAGCCGGTTCGTCGCCTACGGGGCCAGCCCGCGCGGGCTCCAGGCGCTCGTCCGGGGCGCCCGGACCTACAGCGCGCTGGACGGCCGGACCGCCGCCGGCGTCGAGGACGTCCGGCGGTTCGCCCGGCCGGCGCTTCGGCACCGGGTGATCCTGAACTTCGAGGGCGAGGCCGAATCCGTCAACGTCGACCACCTGCTCGGCGAAATCATCGACCGGACACCCACCCCGGCGGAGGCGGACACATGATCCGGCCCGGCCGCTGGACCGCCCTGTTTCTTCCGGCGGCGGCCCTGTACCTGGCCGCCTTCCCGTCCCCGTCGGCCGCCGCCGCACCGGATGACCTGGACCAACAGTCTCTGCCTCTTCGGACCGCCCTGCACAAAGACCCCACCCTGGAGGCCCCCTTCGACCGGCTGGTGGACCTGTACCGGAAGGCTCGCCGGCTGGACCACCTGCTGGCGATGTACCGTTCGCACGTGGGTCGGTATCCGCAGGACGCCGCCGCGGCCGCCGTCCTCGTCCGGCTGTTCGAGGCCACCGGCCAGCCCGAGGCGCTCGCCACGGCCCGCTCCGCCGTCGCCCGACATCCCGACCACGCGTACCTGCGGTTCCTCCTGTACCGGATGTTGCGGGAGGCCGGCAAGGCGGGCGCGCTGGACGAACTGGACCGGGCCATCGAGCGGGAGGCCCTGCCCGCTCGCCGAAGCCGATGGGTCGACGTGCTGGTCCGGGAAGCGCTGGCGGCCGGACGCCGCGACCTGGCCGAGAAACACCTCGCGCACCTGGCCGAGGAGGCGGGCGCGGACCCGCCGGCCGCCCTCGCCGTCGCCCGCCGCATGATCGAGGCCGAGTTCTATGCTCCTGCCCTGGCGGTGCTGGCCCGGGCGGCCGAGGGCTCGCCCGACCCGGACACCCTGGT
>Ga0180433_10009788_pt1 | contig 11666 bp, 8 predicted proteins | sample SS_ome_8_FD_132980 | JGI IMG/M metagenome (GOLD analysis project Ga0180433, IMG submission 132980) | Hypersaline lake sediment archaeal communities from the Salton Sea, California, USA - SS_1_D_1 metaG | ecosystem: Environmental > Aquatic > Non-marine Saline and Alkaline > Hypersaline > Sediment... | reverse complement strand
GTATCGGAGGAGTAACAGCTGTAGGTTTTTTGTTAACAACTTCAGAATCTGATTCAAAAATTGTTAATTCCATAGTTAATTCTACTTCGCTGCAAGGTTTAGGTGCAGCTTATGGAATAGCTGTTAGCGGTGAGTTTAGCGGTGAGTTCTTTTTTCCTGAAGATTTAAGTTCTGTTCTTCGTGCAACATTCGATCATTCTACTGATGTTTACACTTTAGAGTGGTCACCAGATGGGCAGTTTTTGGCTTTTAGTACTAATGGATCGGTAAAAGTGTTACGCTTTAATGGCTCTTTTTTAACTGAAGTAGATTCTTATGTTCTTGCGGGTGCAAATTATGGGTTGAGCTGGTCTTCTAGCGGTGACTACTTAGCTGTTGGAGGGACCAGTACTTTTCTGACTGTGCTTAGTTTTAATGGATCCTCACTTACATTAAAAGACTCTCGTTCTTACGGTGCCCAAATCTTTACTGTTGATTGGTCTCCGGATGATAGTTATATAGCTCTTGGGAATTCGGCAAGTTTTGTTGGGGTTAGTAGTTTTGATGGTGCGGTGCTTTCTGCTTCTTATATAGCAAGCTATTACACAGCATCGCCGGTGAATTCTGTAGAATGGCATCCAAATGGTACATATTTAGTTTATGGGATTCCCCTTAATCCATCTGAAGAAGTAAAAGTTCTTGCGTTTGATCCCAATATACCCTCGCTTACTTTAACTGGAGCGAGATTTAAGACTAATGTTGATGTGCAAGATGTTAGTTGGGGGCCAGATGGCCAGCACTTGGCTTTAGCAATGTTGAATAACGGATTAACACCGGAGGTTAAAGTGTTGAGTTTTGACGGTTCTTCTTCTCTGACTTTGGTAGCCTCTTATTTGCAGGGGGCTAGCATGTTTTGTGTTTCTTGGTCACCAGATGGTAGTTCCCTTGTTGTTGGAGGTGCTGCATCTGTTGGTACCCAGGAGTTTAAAATATTGCAGTTTGATGGCTCTTCGCTTGCCTTAGATTCATACTATGAGGAGGCTGCAAATGTTTTTTCTGTTAATTGGTCATTGGCTTTTGGTGGGTATGTGGCGATGGCAACAAGTTTGCAAGCAGCTGATTTTGAGGTGAAAGTGTTCTCTGCTTTATCGAAAGAACCAGAAAATTGTTTGATCGAAGCCAATAGAATTTGCAATACAACAGGTAATGCAACGGGCATGCATGGTGATAGTGCCAACAATGTGTTTATGAAAAATATTGGATATGAAAATGATGCAAACTTTTCTACAGGCATTATCAATGTGTTTACCGATGGCCTGGATAGCATTACTGAACCGAATTTGCTTGATAATATTTCTTTACCTGGTACGCCAACGGCAAAAGCGATTACCTGTCCAAATATAATCAGCGCGTCAGGAGTATATGATATAGATGGTGTTGGTAATTGTTGCATTGTTATTGATGCTGATGATGTCACCCTAGATCTGCAAGGTTATACATTAAACTGTACAACAACGCATGCAATTCAAATTCTTGCTAATCACAAAAATGTTACTATAAAAAATGGAGCAATAGAGGGGAATAATAAACTCTATGATGGTATTTTGACTTACAGTGGTTGTGAGTTTGTCCAGATAGAAGATGTTGACATGTATTTGTGTAACAATGCAATTAATCTGGATGGTATGCTTACTGAAAAAGTGAAAAGTGTTACGGTTAAAAATTGTAACTTCCACGAATGTAACAAAGGTGTGTTTGCTGATTATGCAATAAAATCTGTGTTTGAAAATTGTCATGCATGCAATTGTGTGTTATCCGGTTTTGAACAAACCAATTGTCAGTTTAATATTTTCGATAAGTGTAAAGCACTCAAAACAGGTGAAGGTTCTGTTTTATCAAGTAATGTAGTTGGATTTTCTTCCTCTGCAGGTACGGGGAACTTGTATGTCGAATGTGTTGCCGAAGGAACAACTAAAGCTGATAGTGTTACTGGTTCAGATGTATATGGCTTGGCATTTTTATCGACAGAAACAGAGTCGAAAGTATGTAATTGTGTTTTTAACTCAACAGACTTAATTGGTTCTGGAACAGCATATGGCATATATCTTGCAGAGGCGGTATCAACTTGTCTGATTGATAGTAATAGAATTTGCAATACAACGGGCAATGCAACTGGTGTGTATGGTTCAAGTGCCAACAATGTGTTTATAAAAAATATTGGTTATGAAAATGACATAAACTTTTCATCAGGAATTACCAACGTGTTTACCGACGGATTGAGCTATGATCCAAATCTTCTTGATAATATTTCATTACCAGGAACAACTACCCCAGCTTTAGTATGCTTAGATCCAATTACTGCTGCAGGGGTTTACACAGTCGATAATGCAGATAGTTGTTGTATCATTATTGATGCAGACAATGTACTTCTTGACTTGCAGGGGTATACGTTAAACTGTGCAACGTCTGAGGCTGTTCACATTAATCCGGGGCACAAAAATATCACTATAAAAAATGGATCAATCAAGGGTGTTGGTAGTTATGACGGTATATTTACTGATACCGGATGTGAACTTATTACCATAAAAGATATAAATATCTATTCATGTGACAACGGTATAACGTTCAGTGGTTCACTTAACACAGAAATAAAATCCTGCAATGTGGTTGATTGCAATTTTTATTATTGTACCAAGGGGGTATTTGCAACGTATCTGAAAAAAACGGTGTTTGAAAACTGCGTTGCAAAAAATTGTATTGAGGCAGGGTTTGAACAGTATTTTTCTCAATTTAATGTGTATGATACTTGCATGGCGTTAGAAACAGAAAATTCAAATAGTACTGGCGGTGCTGTTGGGTTTGCATCGTCAGGTGGTACCGGAAATCTGTACACAGAATGTGTTGCAGAAGGGGCCAGTGTATCTGAAAGTGAGTTCTGCAATTGTGCGGTTGGTTTCTTGTTGGCCGGTGCAGAAGGTGGTGCGGAAATTGAATCAAAAATTGTTAACTGTGTTTCTAACTCGACCGAGGCGGTCATTACTTCAACTGCTACGGCATATGGGATACAACTCGATCCGGTGTACATCGGAGCGTCAACATTGACAACATTTACGGATGAGTTTTTTGGTGTAGCAATGTATACTGCAGACTGGTCCCCAGATGGGAAATATTTAGCTGTCGGAAGTGCCACAGGGGCAGCTTCTCCGAAAGATGAAATTTCTATCTATGCGTTTGATGGTACTCTCCTCTCTTTAGTAACCGCAGTAGATTATGCTAATACTGTTAATTGTGTGAAGTGGTCCTACAATGGTGATTATCTTGCTGTTGCAGGTAATTCTAATGGGCTCAAGGTGTATAGTTTTGATGGTATATCACTTTCTCAAGTGGGTGCCACTGTTCATTCGGGTAGTTCAGTTTACTCAGTTTCTTGGTCTCCAGATAACAAGTACGTTGTTTTTGTCGCAAGTTTGACTTTGGATGTTCAGGTTTACAATTTTAACGGAACAAGTGGACTTTCAGGCCCTGCTGCTACGGCAGATGTTGCAATTTTAGGTGATCAAACGTTTAGTTGTAATTGGTCCCCGTATGGGAATTACATTGTAGTGGTAGGCACAATTACTTGGTCTTCTGATGGTGTGAAAGTGTACCAGTTTACTGGTGATTCTCTTAATTTTATAGATTCTGCAAGTTTTTCATCTACCAATGATTTTCTCCTTTCGTCCAAATGGTCTCCTAATGGGAAATATCTTGCGGTATCAGGTAGAGGCAGCTCTCAAGGCCATGAAATTCAGGTGTATATTTTTAATGGATCAACTATTGAACTTATAGATTCTGTGGATGTGGGAGTTTCTGCTTATGCTTATGGTTTAGATTGGTCTGTGAATGGAAAATATTTAGCGGTTGCGATTAAGGATCCTGGAACGGTTTCTGGAACGGTGTATGATGAGTTGTCGATTTTTAATTTTGATGGTGCCCAACTCACTTTAGAAAGTATTGCAAATTATGCATCGGGAGGTGCGTGGGCTGTGCCATGGTCGTCGAGTGGAGAATATGTGGCGGTTGTTGGAGATAATGGAGCGTCTAGCACTATAGATGTATACAGAGTTATGAATCCACCATCAAATTGTTTGATCGAGAATAACAAGATTTGCAATACAACTGGCTGGGGGATTGGTATCTCTGGCGGTGAAAACAACATGTTTATAAAAAATGTTTGTTACGAAAATCATGTGAATTTCAGTTACGGTGTTGTCCCTCAGTATTTCGGTGGTCTTGCTGGTACGCCAAATCTGATTGATAATTTGGGTACTCCGCCATACTAAAACGAAGTAGAAAGAAAAAAATGAAAGGAGAAATAATGACGAATAAAAATATCAAAGCATTGGTAATTACGCTGGTCTTATTAGGGTTACAAGCGGGAACAATTTTTGGAATGAGCAAAAAGAGGCGCAGACAAAGAAAGCGCGAGCAAGCAGCACTTAAAAAGTTTAAAAAGTCTTTAAAATCGAAGCTTGCTGCTATGACGAAAAAAACATCCAGTGCGGTAAGGGCGGTAGAAGCACAGGATTCTTTTACAACGGGTAAAAAGAGGGTTATCTACGATCCTTTGTTGAAGGATATTATGAGCTTACGTATTGATGATATAAAAAAATGCTTTGGAAATGCCGCCGGGAAAATAGAGCAAGATGTGTGGTCTACCATTAAGGGGGTAGGGCGTAACGTGGATTACATAAAGAGTAAGATTTTTAAGCTGACTCTGGCAAAAAAAGAAAAGTATGAAGGCCTTCAGGAATCTCTTAAGGAGAAAAATAGAGCGTTAGAGGAAGCCGTAAGGGCTTTAAGGCATAAACAAGAAGGTTGTAAATCTCCAAAAAGGGTGGTGCCGAGCTTAAAGGTTTCCCGTTTGAGGTCTGAAATAGAAAAGTTCAAGGATTCTTCAAGATATGATGCCTTAAGTGTAGAGATAGAAGAGTTGGAACGTTTTGAAGTAGAGTTGGATAAAGCAGTTCGACATTGCGAACATATAACTGATTCTTTGATACGTCAACACGGCTAGAAGAAATAAGATTGTATTTTTAAAGATTTTTACGTGATTTTAGGTTTGTAAGCAAGAAATTCTTAAACATAAACATGTATTTAAGAGTTTCTTGCTTATTCTCTTGATATTTATTTTACAGAGGTATTACCATGTAATAGGGCTTATATTTTAGGGATTTGCAAAGGGGGTGTTATGGGATCAAAGAACGTTTTATTAGCATTGTTAGCAATGCTTCTTTTTTTATCTAAAGATTCTTTTTCACATAAAATTCTTAAATATATAGAAGAAAATAATTTGCAGCGTGTAGAGAGAATATTAAAAAGAGATAATTCACTTGTGAATCGAGGGTTTCCTAGATATGAGCTTTTTTGTAGTTTATTAGAGGTTGCAGCTGAAATGGGATATGTGAAGATGACAAGGCTTCTTTTGTTTTACGGAGCAGATCCTAATTTAAAGTTGCGGGGTAGAAGTTGTTTTCCTCTCAGAAGGGCAGGTTGCTACTTTGCTCGCACTGATGATGAAGTAAAACAGGCTGAATATGAAAAAGTGATAAATGCTTTGTTAGAGTATGGAGAAAATCCTAACGGAAAAGACAATGATGGTAGGACGCAATTTTTTTGGAGTGCTTGGGGTGCCTGGTCAAAAGTAAGTTCTCTTTTGTTGAAGCATGGTGCTGATCCGTGTATAAAGAACAATTTAGGTACGAGTCCAAAAGTTTTTGCTCATTCTGAGGATTCTCAAATTTCAAAAGATTTGCTTGCATCATCCACGAAAAAGCAAGCAAGTTTGCAAGAGTTGCTTAAAAAGCAAGAAGTGGATTTTGAAAAAATAGATGCTTGTATTATGGACAAAGATACTCCTGTTTGTGCAAAAATGGAGGCCCTAACTTTTTTATTGAAAAATAGAGAGCGATTTTCTCAAGATGTAACCGATTATGAAGTCAAAATTTATTTTCAGCAAATTCCATTTGCGTACTCTTTTTTTAGCAATGATTTTCTTTTTGGCTTTGCTTTAGAAAATAGGTGTTTGCAGTTGGTAGATGTACGTGGGCAAATGGTTCAAGAAGCTTTGGAAAAATGTATGATTTGCGATGTTATTTCTACCATGTTTAGCAGATTTGGTGTGTTTTATAGAAATAGGAGACTTAAAGAATTACTAAAAATAGATGAAAAACCGGGAAAAATAGCTTGCTTTTTTAAGTCGATTGTTAAGGCGGTAAAAAAAATATTTCGCAAAAAAAAGAATCACACATTGATACAAAAGAAAGAAGATAGACTATCGTTAGAAAAATCTCTAGTAACAATGGTGAAAAAAGCAAAGAGTGTAGGAAGAAGAGATTTTGTAAAAAAGTTTTACAGTACGTATGAAATTTGTAGGAACTTGAGTACCAAGTTACCGTCAGAAATTGTGGGGTGCATAATTGGTTTTACGGGTTAAAATGGGGTTTATAAGGGAGGTATTATGGAGCGAAAAAAAATAATGTTAGCATTGTTTGCAATGCTCGTGTTTGTATCTAAAAATTCTTTTTCACATAAAATTGTCAGGTATGTAAAAAACGGTAAGGTTAATCGTGTAAGAAAGGTGTTACAAAAAAAGAATGCGCTTGTTAATGAATTTTTTATCATAAGAGAGGGTAAAAGGAAACGCCCAGTAACCTTGTTGCGCATTGCAGTGAAAAATAGATTAGTCGACATGGTAAAACTGCTTTTGGAGTTTGGAGCTGATCCTAATTTGTATGAAAAAGGTGTTAACTTGTTGAGTTCCGTTGTAGGTTATTCACTTAATCGTCAAGATGAAGATTCTTATCGTAGGTATAGAGAGATCATGAATTTACTTTTGGAGTATGGTGCTAATGCAAATGTGAAAGATGATTTTGGTGGACCTCTTTATCTTCTGATGTCTAGACCAGATTGGAAAAGAATCAGGATGTTGTTGGGGCACGGTGCAAACCCTTTGGTGCAAAAAACAACCTGTTCTGAGGAAAAAGCAGTTTGTTATGCTTTTAAAATATTAAAGTATTTTCAAATTCAATATGAATATTTAAAGTTGCACATAGGGATGCATAAGCAGGGAAAAGAAATAAGTGGTGAAGGTAGAATAAACGCTCAAGATATAGAAGAGAGATTTATTATACAAAAAGAATTTGATTTTGCAAATCCCAACCTTTTTGTAAAACTAAAAGCCTTAACTTTTTTGTTAAAACAAAGAGAAGCGTGGAGTATAAGGGATGAAAAAATAAAAGAGTATTTTCGATATATACTTTTTACTCATGCATTTTTTAGTAACGATTTTTTGCTCGGCTTTGCTTTAGAAAATAGATATTTGGGGTTAGTAGATTCTCGAGGGAGGACTATCCAAGAGGCAATGGAAACATGTGTTATTCCAGAAATTATTTCTACTGCATTTGGTAGGATTGGTAAGTTGTACGAAAGTAGAAATCTTGCAGAATTGTTAGAGGACCCTAAGAGGCCTCAAGATGTTGAAGAAGCCTTGGTGAAAATGGTGAAAAGGGCAAAGCTAACAGGTAGGAAAGATATTGTAAAAAAATTTTATACAAACTATGCATGTTGCAGAATCTTGAGCAGTATAGTGCCGCCAGAGGTTGCGGGGCATATAACAAGTTTTTTGTAGATTTTATAAAAAGTGTAATTTTTTTAGTTGTTCGGCTGTTTTGAGATGGTCTACATGGACAATGCCATTGATGCCGAGCTGTTCGGCTGATCTAATATTGTGCTCCTGATCATCGATAAACACACAATTGTTTGGGTCCACATTGTGTTTGTCTAAAAAATACTGGTATATTTGAGCATCTGGTTTCATCATACCAATATTTGCAGAAATGATGATGTCATCAAAAATAGAGAAAAATTCTTTGTGTTTTTCAATCATAAATTCAGCAGCATGTTTAGCATAATTGGAAATAATAAATAGATTATGTTTATCTTTGCGTTTTATGTGTTCAACAAGCTGTATCATCGGTTTGATTGGTTTGATGTTGTTTGAGATTTCTTGTTCGTCGAGAATAACTTTTATTGCTTGTTTGACCAGGTTTGTTTCAAATTCACTAGCAAAAAATTGTACTTTTTTTAAACTCTCTATAAATTTTTCTATTTGTTGGAGCAATGCCTTGTTAGAAATTAATCCTTTCATCCATTGAGCAATACACTCTGGCATTGGATGATTTTTATACACCAGTGCAGGCTTTTTATCTTTGTCCCATTGTTCATGCATCTGTTGAAATACGCTATACCCAATTTTTACGGGATTTTTTTTGTGCGTTATCAGGTACCATATAAATTTTACTACGCCTGCCGATCTTCTAACGATTTTTATTTTATTTTCTTTAAAAAGTACGCCGTCTATGTCTAAAATTATATTTGATTTATTCATGGCTCCACCATTTTCATTTTTATTTTGGTTTTTCTTATTCCTCACTTGTCCCTATTTTACACCAAAAGCTTACAAAGAAACAACTTTATCTGAAAAATAAACCACAAATACAACTAACAGTTGCATAAGGAGCTTCCAATAAGGTATCTTAGTGAAAAATCATACTATAAATTTAATAAAGGGATATAATGGTTAAATCTCGCAATTTTCATGTTTTGATCGCGCTTTTTGGCTTGTTACTTGTTTCGCAATGCAATGGTATGTGTGTTGCGCGGGTGGCCTATAAAAGCTCGGGTAAAATACTCAAATACGGTATTCCAATAGCAGTGGTTGCTGTAATTGCCTACAATGTCTATCACTATTTTTTTACGATCAAAAGAATAGATGATAATGTTCAGGACGCAAAACGTGGTATTAATGATTTGAAAAGAAAGGCTGATCATTTGCAAAAAGGAGTAGATACCGCAAACAAAAAGTTAGTAACAATTGACGATGCGATTGCGGTTTTACAAGGTGAGGTGCGAGAATCAAAAGAACTTTTGGAGAAATTATGTGCTTCGTTGGAGGAATTTAAGCAAAAGACCGGAGAAGATTTTGAAGTTACCCGTTCGGCTATTGCGAGTGCTATATTGATATTGCAAAAAAGCTTAGATGAAAAAGAAGCGAATTTAAGTCTTTTAATCAAACAGGCAGAGGCGAGCGCCAAAAAAGATACGCAACTATTATCTGACCAGATGCAATGTTTTGAGTCAAGGCAAAAAGTCTTCATATTAAAAGAATGTGCAAGTATGGATGATAAGTATAGAGAAATGTTTGCATTGCTCAAAAATCAGCACCGTGAAAATACAAAGGATAATCAAAGGATTAAAGCTATTATTGAAGCAGAAGTGCAAGAGAATAGATATTCACGTGCAAAAATAGATAAAATGGAAAAGGGGATGGGGAAAATGGAAAAAGAGATGAGACAGATGAATGAGCTGTTAGCAGAAGTGCTAAAAAAATTTGAAACATAACTAAGTCGGGAAAAAGAATGAGCCGTAATGTTGCAAGGTTGTCTATTTTGTTAGTTGTACTGTTGGTTGTTGTGTATCTTGTGTACCAATTTTTCTTTTCTCATCATGTAACGCTGCAAAACTTAAAGGCTCAGGGTGCTTGTTTGTATGAATTGTCTTCACGTTATTACATCATTTCCGTTATTATCTATGTGGTTCTCTATTTTATAGCGATAGCCTCATCGTTGCCAATTACTGCGCCAATAACTATGGCCGGAGGGTTTTTGTTTGGGACTTTTTCTGCAGTTATTTACTCGACCGTTGCGGCGACGGGTGGAGCAACACTAGCTTTTTTGCTTTTTAGATCGTTTTCAAAAGCAACAATTGGCAAAAAATATGAAGCGCAGCTTGCAAGATTTTCAAAAGGTTTGGACGAGTACGGGGCATTTTATTTGTTGATTGTTCATTTTATGTTTATTGTTCCATTTTTTGTCATTAACGCATTGGCTGCGCTTGCAAACGTGCCATTGTGGAGATTTATTTGGACAACAGCAGTTGGATTTTTACCTTGTGCAATTGTATATTCGTTTGCCGGAAGGCAGTTAATTTCAATACGATCTTTCAGTGATATTTTTTCGTGGAAGATTATCGTTGCATTGATTTTACTAATTTGCATAGTGATTTTGCCAATCGCATTTAAACATCTTAAAAAGTTTTTTAAAAAATGAAAAAAAGGAGGGAATGTCTATGAAAAATAGAGAGAATAATAGAATAAAAAACGTTGGGGAAAAAATAAAAAAAGATATAAAAAAGGGACTTAGCAAAACCCGCTTAATGCTTTTGTTTTTGCTTGTTCTTGCAATTGTTGCATTTTATTATTTTGGACTTAGCAAGTATCTGACCATTGAAAATATAAAAACCAATAGATTACTTTTGCAGCAAGCAATAGAAAAAAATTATATTGTTGCAGTGCTAGGTTTTATAGCAATTTATATTGCACTTGCGGCAATAACCTTGCCATTTGCGGTTCTTTTAACTGTGGTGTCTGGATTTTTATTTGGAACATTTTGGGGGGCAATATATTCTAACATTGCAGCAACCATAGGTTCTGCATTGGCATTTTTGCAAATAAGGTACATTTTTGGTGGTTGGCTACACAAAAGATTTGGGCATAGGCTCAAAACGTTTAGAAAAGAATTTAAGAAATATGGCTCGAGCTATCTTTTAAGTATTCATTTTTCCTCGGTTGTGCCGCTTTTTGTTATCAATATTTTGGCTGCACTTGCCAATGTTTCGTTTTGGACTTTTGTGTGGACAACAAGCTTAGGAACGTTGCCAGGTTTTTTTGTGTATGCGTTTGCAGGAAAGCAGTTTACACGAATTAGCTCGATAAAAGATATTTTTTCTTGGAAAATTATTTTAGCGTTTGCTTTGCTTGCTATTCTTGCAATGATACCTGTTATTTTAAGAAAACTATTAAGAAAGAAGGATAAGTTGGAGCATGTGGAATTTTAACTTCAATCAATACAAGGGTCGTATAGTCTTAGCTATTTTGTTAATTATCTTCGTTTTTGCTTTGCAGTTTTTAGGAATTGGAAAATACATAAATATTGCAACTTTTAAAGTACACAAAGAGACTTTAAGTCAGTTTATTGCTCAACATTATGGATTAGCTGTCCTTATTTATATTTCATTTTTTACGTTGGCCAGTTTTTTATCTATTCCTATAACGATTATTTTGAATCTGGTGGCGGGCTTTTTCTTTGGGGCCTTTGTCGGGACATTGTATATCAATATTGGAACAACCTTAGGTTCTACACTTTCATTTTTAACATTCAGATATCTTTTATCGGGCTTTGTTGCACACAAATATGCAGAACAACTCAAAGCATTAAATGCACACATCAAAGAGCATGGTGCGAGTTATTTGCTTTCGATGCAGTTGATGCCAGCAACGCCGTCTTTTTTGATCAATACATTGTCCGGACTTACTTCAATTGATGTTTGGACATTTATTTGGACAACGTCCTTGGGAATTCTTCCCGGTTCGTTTGTGTATGCTTTTGCAGGGCAGCAGCTTGCAATTATAAAGTCGACCAAGGATATTTTAACCTGGCCAATTTTATTGGTTTTGGTCTTGCTTGGTTTGGTGTCTTTGCTTCCGATTTTGATAAAAAGATTTAAGAAAAATTAAATCAAAAATTCAACAGGGCCTTTCTGAAGTGTTTGGTATTTTTTAAAACTCTTACTTAAAAAGCACCTAGGTT
>Ga0180433_10009785_pt1 | contig 11668 bp, 23 predicted proteins | sample SS_ome_8_FD_132980 | JGI IMG/M metagenome (GOLD analysis project Ga0180433, IMG submission 132980) | Hypersaline lake sediment archaeal communities from the Salton Sea, California, USA - SS_1_D_1 metaG | ecosystem: Environmental > Aquatic > Non-marine Saline and Alkaline > Hypersaline >... | reverse complement strand
TGACATCCGAGGGCGTAAGCCCTGAAATGATACGCGATGCCGTTGCATCATATATCGAGGAACATCCTATCGAACGGGGAACGCCAGGTGAGCGCGGCCCCCAGGGAGTTCCGGGAAGGCCCCCCACGGTTGATGAAATCCGAAACGCTGTGAATCAGTACATGGCCGAAAATCCTGTTTCGGCTGCGAGCATATCCCCGGAAGATATGGAGGCGGCTGTATCGGCTTATATGGATTCACATCCGATGACATCCGAGGGCGTAAGCCCTGAAATGATACGCGATGCAGTATCATCCTATATGGATGAACATCCGATGCCTTCGATTACGGATGAAATGTTAAGTAAGGCGGTATCGAGTTATATGCAGACTCATCCCGTAGAGGTAGACATACCTACAGACTTGCTTCCCAGCGGTCGAATGGAAACAGTTGGCCCATTGATTCTATGGGCTTTGGCAATGGCGGTGTAACATGGACAGGGCGTCTGGAAAGCTACTTTTGTTATGGCGTAAATTTGAATTAGAGGGAAGTAACCCTTTATGGCTTGTTGTCATCGAGCAATTCAGAAATTTGCAGTTGAGACAGAAAGCCATAACGGATGCTGGAGGGCCGGATTTGCTTTCAGTCGGCCCCTTGACTCCTATGATGCAGGATTATTCGGGTGCAATGGTCATGATCTCCGATGCGTTCATGGCGGTGCAACGCGATGAATATGGTATCCGGCTGTCGGCGGATGGAAATGATTTCGACATTGTGAAGCCTTCGGGGTCTGAAATGTCCGGGGTGATTCCTGCTCTAATTCTGGCTGGCGTGGTTATTGTTTCCGGTGCATGGACTTATCTCAGTGCTCAGGAAACAAAGCGCAAGGGAATAGAAAAAGAAATCGTAAAGAAAAAACAGGAAATTGCTTCATGGATAGCCAGTAAGCCCGAATTGGCCCCTGCGATAAAGGGATCTGCCGAATGGATTTCTGCTGATCAGTCGGATTCTAATATAAAGCAAATTATCGAGGCGGCTGCGCCTTCTTTCAGTGGTCTTACGACATTCATAGGCTTGGTAGTCGTTTTGTGGGTGCTAGGTCCAATCCTGGGAGGTAGCAGATAATGATTCGTTTGTGGATAGCGATGATCATGGCGGAGCTTGCAAAGCTTGTCATCGGAGCATTGGGCGAAAAAAAGAAATCGAATAATGGGAAGAAAAACAAAGATAGAGACTAAATTCGGCGCGGGTACTTACGCCATATTCAAGGTGAATCAACCGGAGGATTTTTAATACAATGCTTCGGTTTTCAATAGATGAGCCTGTTATTGTCCTTGGTACGCTGGAAAAGATTCATTACATGACTGCCAGTAAGGACATCGAAACGCGATTTCCAAAGGGAAAAGTGGCATTACTTTCAGGAAGTAAGGGTAATAAAATCTATGCAATTCCTAATGTGACAGGTTCATCATCGCGGGATTTCGGAAAGAAAAAAATGAATAAGGCGCATCGTCTTTACAAAAGGTGGGCGCATTATAATGCAACGCTTGAGGTAGATATTAAGAGGCCGAATGCAAAGTTTTGGGATCGTATTGGTAAGGTTATTTCTTTGATTTATGTATCTGATAAATTTGACAAGGATGCAACGCGATACATTCATACATTCAAGGTGCCTACTTATCTTTATGCAGGAAAGAAAACAAAGACAGGCAAGGCATTATATAATGTTTTCATGATAAAGCCTCTGAGGATTACGAGGCGCGGAATAGAGGATGCTCGTAAATGAACAAGGAAATTAAAGACTGGTTTCAGATTGCATCTTTAATTTACGATGCATGGTATTTGGGTGCGGGAAAAGATGAGCCTAATCAGGAATTATACGGGCCGATTTTTTTCTTTACCTTTATACCGTTGCTTTCGGCTTCTGTTTCAGAGGCTTTTGACAGATTGACAGGTGCGAGGTAAGAAAATGCCCGATATATTAGCAATCAATCCTACGAGAAGAAAAAGGCGGACTGCGGGGAAGAAATCAACAAAGCGACGTAAAAAGAAAGCGTCGTCTAGAGGAAAGGAGTACGTCATGAGGTATCGTAGAAGGGCCGTGAGGCCAGTCACGAGGCGGCGTAAGCGCAGGAAGCCAAGACGGAATCCGAGCCGGAGTAGAAGGTATGCGAGAAGTACTACTTCATTCCTGGGCCGTGAGGTCGGGACTGTAGTACGCGATATCGTGCCTATCCTCGGCGGGATGCTGGCGGGTGCATATGTCGCTAAAAGGTTTTCGGATGAGGGACAGGGTGGTTTGTCCGGTGCATGGACATGGAAGTCCTATCTGCTCGCCATCGGCGGCGGCTGGGTAGCCGGAATGATCGCGGGATTAATCACCGGGAAGAAAGCAAAGATGCGCCAGCATGGATTGCTGGGCGGCTGTTTGCTGGCTGCTTACATCGCCATCGTAAAAGAAGGCGGCACGAGAAGCCAGACGCTTTCGTCATGGTTCGCAGGACAGGGCGGCTACGGATCCTATGGTCTGTATCCGGGAAAGCGGGTCATGATGCCCGGAGGCGAGATGTACGAGTACGATGATGCCGGAAATCCTGTTTTAATGTCCGGCATGGGCGAGTCTCTCACTGAACGTGCATTACCGACATACATGCACGGGATCGAGGAAGAAACGCTGGGAAGCATACACGAGGAAACGCTGGGATCCATGGGTGAGTATGATCCTTACGCGGCTGCGTATCTTCCTGGCGGAGTCGCATGGTAAAAACGTAGTTGATCATGCTTTGTGAGGGGAAGCCATAACTGAGGTATATCACGCAATGATGCGGGTACACTCAAAGACATGAGGTAAGAAAATGGATTATGCAAAGGATATTTCCCAGCTCCGAGTAACGGAGGCGTGGCCGTTTTACGACACTGTTGTTATCGATCCTGATCTTCCTGAAAAGGTACAGGATGATGGATTTCAGAGTTATGCGGATCTTGGCGCAAGTGGCCTCGTTTCCTTTTTCGGACAGAAAAGGAAGCGTGCAACCGTCAAGGAAGCGTATAGCAATCTGGAAATCGATGGCATGCTTTCCTTTGGAATGTATGTCTATTCCCTGGGTATCAGCTTCAAAGGCCCGATCACAACGATTCCGGGCGAAGTCGGACCGGCCCAGGATGCTGCCGAAAGCATGATTTTCAATGCGGAGCTTCCGAAACACATGGGCGTCGTGCTCCGGATAAATCAGGATGAAAAGCTCGTGAGCACGCTGGATCTCACTCCGGAAGGTACGGGCTACAGCGGCACAACCGAGTTTAACGCCTTTTCCGGCCTCGGTTCGGCTGCGTCTGTCCAGGGCGGTGCCCCGGTTCTTACGAACAGATGGCACTTTCCGGAGCCTTTGAAGCTTCTCAGAGGCACGATCATCAATCTGGAATTGCAGTTCTCATCGTATGCGCGCCAGCTTCTCAGTGGCATGCGCGGCCCCGGATACTACGATTTCGTAGACTCAAACGGGGATCCTCTTGAGAAGCCGGTTCCGAGAAGGGCGATCATCCGGGCATCTTTCATTGCCAAGCGGGAGGCGATGATAAGGGACGCTTACCAGAGGTAAAACCGCAAGCCCGATGGCGGCCCCGGATCCTTCCGGGGTCGCTTGGAAGGGCTGTCGAAAGCGAGGTCGATATGAACAATGGAACAATACCGGGAGGCCCCGGAGTTTACACCGATGAGATAGGCTCGTACCAGAGGATCCAGTACTACTCCGCTTCTCTCACGCTTCCGGAGGCTGTCGGCGCGGATGTAACGGCGGATATACAGATTACTCAACAGGCTTTTCAGGGGCGGATGATTCTGTGGGATCAAACATATCCTCTTGAACAGGGCGAATATCCTGCTGTCTTGGTAGGAAATCGGGATGGACTGTTTACGCTTGAGTACAGGACATCATCGAGAAATTATTCAAATCTACCGGCCCTAATTCGTACAGTGGCCGGAGATCCTGTCAATGGTCGGCCGGTTCCCTTCCCGATGCTGCTCACTTTGGAGCCAAAGGAAACAATCGTTATCAAGCTCACAAATCTGATAGACAGGACTAATGTCCCTGCGGCTGCGCGGCGTGTCGATATGACTTTCCTGGGCTGCAATATCTTCATGAAGGCATTGGAGAGTTAGCATGCAGGAATTTGCAAAGGTACTTGATGATGTGCGTGTCTGGCCCATAAGTGATGCAGGTGTCTATGAGCTGGCACGCATCGTTGTACCTGCGAATCCGCCATATATTATCGATCTGATAATGCAGGGTGTCTTTAATGACAATGGCGAAATATCGGATCAAATAGTATGGAATGGAGATGCGCTATGGCAATTAAGGCTTGATACGAAAGATACGCGCGGGGCTGGTGATTACATTGGTCCTGGTATCGCTGATCGAAGTGTGCAGGGAAATCCACTGCCCGGAGGATGGCCGGACAGAAGTGTTATCTCCGATGGCTGGCGATTCCCGATTACATCACACATCATTGTCAATGGATCGGCGATACTGCGTCTGTTTGTTACCATCGGCGAAAATTTTCCTACTTCCTATTCCGTCGGAGGTCGGTTACGTGCTAGGGAATGGCCTTCAAAGGCTTAGAAGTTTTGAGCCTTTAATCGTTCATGAGGCTGGGGAATTAAGCCCCTTGGTCATGGCATTGATCCAGTCGGAAACCGCGAACGTGGATCCGCAACGGGTTAATGAAACTACCGGGGCTACTGGCCTCATGCAATTAATGCCAGTGGTATATCAGGGCTGTGGAATCAATCCGAAGGATCCGCATGAAAATATCCGATGCGGAGTAAAACATTTAAGGACAATTCAATCTACTTTGCATGATGTTTCGCCTGAACGATTTCCACAATCAGGCGAGCTGCCCGAAGGCTTTGCGAGGAAGTGTCTTATCGCTGGCTGGGTCTGGAAGTGGAGCAAACAGGCGGGAATTGCAAAGTACATTAATCTATATTCCGGGAATGACTTTGATGAGCTTATTAATCGCTATGACATCATCCCGGACCGTACGCGCAAGTGGATAAACAAAGTAGATGAAAGGACTGATTACTGGAAAAGTAACATGCAAGCGGATACGGATTATAGGGTATCAGGTACAGGTGGAAACAGTCTTATCCTGATAGCTATGTTTTTCCTGTTTGCTTATTTGCTGGAAAAGAATCCGCATGAATAAAGAAAATCCCAAAGCCTGTTAAGTTGACTTTGGGATTTCCAGCTTCATGCGGGGAAGCATGTTGCATAAAGAATATTATTCGGGGAGCTGGGTTATGTCAAACATTCTAGGCCAGAGGATCCAGGGCGGTATGACTGGCAATCTGCCGCGAGGCGACGGGCGAACAGGTGAGATGTTACTCACGTATAGCCCTCTTACATCGGGCGGTAACAAGCGGGGCCGTATCACTCCGCTTGTATGCCGCCCTGGGGCCTCTGGCTATTCAGATATAATTATTTCACCGGACAAGCCTCCCATACCCTCACCTGGGGTCCGGAGCCTCCCAAGCCCAAAGGGGTCAAGGGGAAAGGATTTCCCCTTGCCACTGAAAGTGAAAAACAGGAAAGGGTTTAAGGGCTGGGAAGAAAGGGATCTGGAAAAGGATTGGGTACGGGTCATTAAGCGGAATGGCCGGTGGGATTGGTTTGTGACGTTTACTTTTTCCGATGACATATCGGAAAAGTATGCTCACAAGCTGTTTCAGCGATGGCTCGGAAGATTGAAGTCATCCCTGATACAGCGCAAAATGGGGAAAAAAGCCGGTTTAAGGTGGATCGTATCTACTGAGTACACTCATAGCAGATTGATACATTTGCATGCGTTACTACGAGCTGATGGGCTTCATTGCTGTAGTCGGCAACGCTGGAGTGAGAGATGGAAACAGCTCAGTCGTGTATGCGGTAGAGTACGGATCGATCCTGCGCGAAACAGGGCCGCCAGTTACTTATGCAAGTATGTCTCCAAAGGGGGCGTAATTGGCTATGGCGGCGGTTTCAGAATTGCGGGGTAGGATGTGTATGTGCATTCTATCTTTGATGCCAGGGACTATTTCCCCGCTTGTACGTCAACCATAGAGGGCTGTTGCGTGAGTTCACAAAACGGATATTGGCGTACAATGACCAACCGAAGGGGCAGTGAGGAAGTGATAGTTCGTCGTATTGCCTTAGAGTAGTACGGTTCCATGCACCTCATCGCTGGCCGAGGCGTAACAGCTCGTGAGCATGTTTTTTTTAACATGAGCAAAGGAAAGGGCATAGGACGCCCTCCTTCCTTGTTGGGCGTCCTATGCCCGATTACATATACAGATATACTGAAAAGTAGCCGGCACCGAAATCAGCCGGCGATATTGACATGGGTTACAGTTTTAGTAAAATATTTATAGACAATTCCATTCTCCCCGAAGGTTAATTGTCCGGACCGCCCTGTACTGTAGATGTTCCTAGCGCATCGCCTGTACAAGGGCGGTCTTTTTTATTGACTTCTATTTGGATCCAATTAATATCTAAAGATAGAAAGGGGAAGCAATGCCTATCAAAAAAAAGCAGCTAAAACAGGTAAATTTCAGAATCCCGATAGAGTTTTATCGGGACGTACAGGCTCATATCGATGGCGTAAATGTCGTATCGATTCAGCATTTGTGCAGAGTGCTTCTCAATACATGGTTACAGCAAAGACGCATGAATGAGCCTGATAAGAAAGGAAAGAAAAAATGAATCAGAGTGCAGAGGAAAAAACGCTGGAAGCCCTTTATGACGATCTCGATGAATTGGAAGCCATGATCGTGCGGTCTGAAGAGGAAATCTCCTTGTATATTTCAGAAATGGATCTTGAAAAATTGAAGGATGCGTATAATTCGCTGGCCGAATTAAAGATAGATGCCGAAATGATCAAAGAACAGATTGAAGATTTGGAAGCGGATTTAGGAGATTGATTATTCATGCGTGTTTTAGTGGCATGTGAGTTTTCCGGAATTGTAAGGGACGCCTTCCGTGCGAGGGGTCACGATGCGTGGTCATGCGATTTGCTTGAAACGGATACGGAAGATAAGCGTTTTCACATGATTCGTGATGTGAGAAGCGTGGTTTATTCGGGTTCCGTTTTCGAGTGGGATTTGATGATAGCACATCCCCCTTGCACTTACTTGACTGTTTCACAAGCGTGGACATTTGCGAGGCCGGATAGATTTCCCAAGAGAGATTTGAAAAGAAGGCGTGCGATAGCATTCTGTGAGGGCCTATGGAATGCCCCGATAAAAAAGATATGTATAGAAAATCCAGTGGGTTTTCTTTCCACAATGTCGAGATTAGGAAAGCCTTCGCAGATTATTCAACCTTGGCAATTCGGCCATGATGCATCGAAGCGAACGTGTTTATGGCTGAAAAATCTCCCTTTGTTGAAACCTACGGAGATAATTGAAAAGGCAAGGTATGCCAATCAAACGCCATCGGGCCAGAACAAGTTACCGCCTTCGGAGCTTAGGTGGAAAGATAGATCCGTAAGTTATTCTGGAATAGCGAAGGCGATGGCGGAACAATGGGGATGATGAGAATGAATAAAAGGGCGATGCTCGGACAGGAGGCTAGTCATGATTAAGAGGCCGAAGCTTTGGAGGGCGGTGCGTTATACAGGATGTCTAAAACAATATCAGGGGTATGTGGGTAAAATTGTTGCCATTATAGGGCCGTGCCCCGTAAGGGATAATTGTCTTATTAAGGTGAGATTCCCAAGCGGCGATATTATTGTAGCAGGGGCTTATCGCTTTGAGGAGATATTATGAGACAGGTAAAAATCAAAGGCATGAGATTTGAGGATGATCTTAAAGAATCTATTAGGATCCTGCGTGGGAATGTCCCTGTCTCTGGCTTTTATTACGGATGCTTTTCTGGAGGCAAAGATTCCGTGGCAGTCAAGGAATTATGTAGAATGGCTCGTGTACCTGTATTCTGGCATTACAATATAACTACGATTGATCCTCCGGAGCTTGTCCATTTTATTAAAAAATTCCATCCGGATGTAAAGATGCTTCGGCCCAGGTATGGTAACTTTTTTTCTTATGCCTTGAAAAAGGGATTCCCTACGAGGCGAAATCGTTGGTGCTGTGAGAAGTATAAAGAAGGTAACAATCCGAAGGGGGTTACTCTGGTAACTGGAATCAGGGGCCAGGAATCGCCTCGCCGTGCGGCGGATTGGAGTCTGATTACTTTTAATAAGAAAACAAAAGAGGAACAAATCAATCCGTTGTTCAAGTGGGATTCAGAGGATCTCTGGAATTTTATTCGGGATAGAAATATACCCTATTGCAGTCTTTATGATGAGGGGTTCAAGAGACTTGGCTGTGTCGGATGCCCGATGGCCGGTCTGAATCGGATCCGTGAGTTCGAGCGATGGCCTAAATTTGAATTGAAGTGGAAGCGATTGTTCGAGGGTATATGGAATCGTAGAACAGGCACTTTGCAATGGGATGGCCGTCAATGGTTCGGAAACAAGTTTTTTAGGTGCTGGGAAGAAATGTTTGACTGGTGGCTGTATGATAAGTCACTGCCAGGGAAAGGAAATTAACTATGAGAAAAGAAAAAGGTGAAAGCAATTTTTACTCAATGCTGATAGTGGCCGCAATGCTGATATTCTGCGGATTGATCCTTGTTCAGATTGTATCTGGCTGCGAGGAAGATGCCTGCAATGATGTGTGCGGTGAGCTGTGTGCGGAGCTGGAATCCTGCATGGGAAGTTCATTCCCGTACGATGATGTCGATCATTGCTGCAATGAATGTGACATCGATGATGGCTCCGAGGTCGCCGATTGCGTGCTCGATTGTAGCGATTCTGATTCCTGCGAGGAATATGTAAGCTGTGTAGTTTTCTGCGAGGAATAAGAAAGAAAGGCGGGGAAGCATGAAACATCGATGCAGTAATTGTAATTTCTGGTATCCTACCCTTTACGTCTGGAATATGGCATCTAAGCGTTATCGGATAAAATCTGATTTCGGTAGGTGTAAGAATCCGAGGGTATGTAAGCGGAATGATAACTTGCCAGTGATGTCACGTTATGATTATTGCTGCGGATACTGGATTAGACGAAAAGGAACATTAAAATCAAGGACTGCTCGGAAGTACAGAAAAGATAAGCCGTTAAGAAAGGAAAAGAAGAAAAATGGATCCGAATAAGAAATGTAGTACATGTGTGCACAAGCGGGACGGTTCGCGTATCAGGAATGTGACTGCTGGCACTTACGATGAGCTGAAATCTAAGCCTACCTGCCATCGTTATCCGCCATCATTGCAGGTGGCTGCGGGGCCGAATGGCGTAATGGTTTTCAGCGTATTCCCACCTATCGCGGATCTCGATGATGTCTGCGGGGAATATGCCCCGATGCTCGATTGAAGAAAGGAGTTGATATGTCGGCGAAACAGGATAAAAATCTGGTAAATTTCATAAGTAAAATTTCGGGTCCGGGCGGAATGGCCCCGGAGGTCGAATCGCGTTTCGAGGCTGCTTTTCAAACGGGGCTGAAAAAGGCGAGGGAGTTACAGGCCGAAGGCAAGCCCGAATATCTTGCATGGTTTCCATCGGTGCGGCGGATAGAAATCCTTTTTAACAATCGGGATGCCATCGCCCAGGACAGGGCCATACAGGATGAATTGCGGGATCTTGGTATTATGGATACCTCTGAATATATCGAGGAAATTCACAATTTGATCCGGGACTATTTCGATGATAATCCTGAAATGGCGGCTGCGTATAAGGAATGGAAACAGGAATGGATTGCCAGCGTAGCCGTAAAACAGGCTCCGGAAGGGGCCGGAAAGGAGTAGATATGCCTCACGCTTATGACAGAATGAAGCCCCGCGATGCTGGAAAGGCTTCCGGTAAAAGTAAGAAGGGGAAGAAAACGGGAAAGAAAAAAAGTAAGAAAACAGCGGATGAAAAGTAACGTTTGAAAGGCGGGGAAGCATGGATGTCAAATCACTATCTCAGTATGTCGATTTCCTTGAATTAACTGTATATGATTTGCGGAATAGGCTCCGTAGTCTGTACGCACAACGTGCTCAAGTTTTATCGGAAGTCCGTAATTTGGATTGCTCCGTGGATGGCGTAAACCTTTCGGGCCAGCTTTACGAAAAGCTTGTGGATACGTTTTCGGAAGTCAATGAATCCATTAATAGTCTTGAGCGAGCCAGCTTTTTAGTGGATGGATTAGATCGCATTGTCGAGAGAATTTCCGTGGGAAGCGTGGATTGCGTTTGTTGCTCCGAAAGGAGTGGTTCGGAAAAATGAAAACCGATCCGATGTTTTTTGAAAAGTATAATGAATTTATCCGTCAATTTTTTCCTGATCATCGAAATCCTCACTGGCGAATATTTCACATCGGCATTGTCGATGATGAGGGTTTATATGTAGAAAAAAATGAATACCTGGGGGTCATTGTAGTTATGCAGACTTATCGGGCCACCTGTCCATATACCGTGCGTTTTCGCTGGTTCGGCATTCCTGAGCATAATGTGATTCAGTATGCGGTCGGACAGGCGTGGGCGTGTGCTCGTTGTTTGGGTTATAAGCGCATGATATATTTAGGTAAAACTGAAACTGTTTTTGACCGAAGGCGAAGTAAAAGCTTGAGGGGTGCGGGAATGGTTGAAAGTAAGCCCGGATTCTGGCAAATTTGTACTGAGGATTACATCGAGCCGGATCTCGATGCGCCTCTAGTTAAGGGGTTCGTAGATGAGCATACAGCATTTGAGGGACTGGACCGAGATAGTGACTTTGCTGGGAAGCATAACAGGAATACCACAAGATCACCTGAAAGGCTTTCGCCAGGAAATGAATCAGATGCTCGGCTTCCTGGGGGCAATGCACGTGATAACGAGCAAGGGACTATCCGGTTTTATGCAGACGATGACAAGGGCTGGCGGGAAAGGTACTCCGGTAAGGTCATTAAGGGAAGGGCGGATGAAAACCATTGACGTTGCTTATGTAGAGGATATGAGCGACGGGAAGGATAAAGAAAATGTCCGGTAGGTGGTCTTATATGGATGATCCGGTTATTCAGAAATTGGAAAAAGATTATTATGAATATAGTAATGAAGCTGTATCTCATTTTATTTCAAATTTGAGGGATGCGATGCATGCCATGCATGGATATGGTCGGGTGGGCGATGAGGGGTTCGATCATACTGGTTGTCATACCTCGCATGGAACCAAGCGTTTGATGAAAAAAGCTTGTGCGGCTTTGGCTGATTTGGATTATTCATTCTATCTTGATCTTATCAGTGAAAAAAATATGAAAAGGTTAGAAGAGGATATTCATACTGTTTTGTGAATCTGTCGAAAGGGAAGGTGAGCAATATGAGAGTTGAGCATAAGTGGACGCGGGAATTATGGCCCGATAAAATCGCGGTCAATGTGTACATGCTGAATGATTTGGGCGGATGCCTTATTGCTTCTCCCGTTCATGAGACATGGCGGCATGCTTTCGCGAAACATATTGAGGAAATGACTGGCAATTTTGATACTGAGATATTTTTGCAACGTGAGGATGATATTGAAAGCTTCTTTGAAGTCATAGGTGAGAATGCTCGCAAGGAAATAGAGGCTGGATACGAGGCGCGGGTTATGATCGATCCGTGGATATTGGGTCATTATTATGGCTGGGATGCTCATACCGTG
>Ga0180433_10009784_pt1 | contig 11669 bp, 7 predicted proteins | sample SS_ome_8_FD_132980 | JGI IMG/M metagenome (GOLD analysis project Ga0180433, IMG submission 132980) | Hypersaline lake sediment archaeal communities from the Salton Sea, California, USA - SS_1_D_1 metaG | ecosystem: Environmental > Aquatic > Non-marine Saline and Alkaline > Hypersaline > Sediment... | reverse complement strand
TACCCAACAGATCCTTTACTAAAGATGTGTATATCTCATTACCAATTTGAGAGTATACACCCATTTGCAGATGGTAATGGAAGAACTGGTCGGATAATCAATTTATTAACTTTGGTACAAAAGAGAATACTTACACATCCGGTTCTGTACTTATCAAAGTATATAATATTAAATAAGGACGATTACTATTTTAAATTATCGGGAGTAACGCAACAAAATGATTGGCGTTCCTGGATATTCTATATGCTTGATGCAGTTAAAAAAACATCAGATTATTCAAGTGATCTTGTTGACAGGATTTTATCACAGATGGAAAGCACATATAATTACAGTAAGGAAAGAATAAAATGGTATAACAAGGAAGTAAATGAGAAATTATTCAGTCAACCATATATAAAACCAAAAACAATAGGAGAAATTCTTGATAAATCATCAAGGACAACATTAACAAAATATTTCGGAGAACTAGTTCATCATCAGATTTTAAGACCTATCAGAGAAGGTAATGAAGTATATTATGTAAATGATGATTTAATCAGAATATTAGAGAATTAATATGACGGACAATCAGCGCATAACAGCAAACAAACCCAATGCCTGCCTGACGGTAGCCAAAGTATTTGTTTGTGTTCGTTGGCAAACATGGGTAATGAAAATATTGGCATTATAAATTAGAATATATTAATTTGAGTGAATAATAATTTTTTTGAAAAAAAATAAAACATAAACCATGAAAACAATAAGCATCTTACTTTTATCTGCAATGTCGATATTCATTTTCAATCTAAGTGCACAACAGAGCTGTGGAACTGTTACAGATATTGATGGAAATGAATATAGATCAGTAAGAATCGGTAACCAATGCTGGATGAAAGAAAACCTGAAAGTGACAAAATATCCTAGTGGCACTAGTATACCAGAATTAACGGATAAAACAGCTTGGGCAAATCTTGGCGATAATGGAATTGATGATGCATTTTGCTATTACAATAACAACGCAAATGGCGAAGCCAATACTTATGGTGCTTTATATACATGGTCAGCAGCAATGGGCGATAATGTCAAAAGCAGCAATAGCAATGAGAGCATAGTACAAGGCATTTGCCCAGATGGTTGGCATTTACCACGTGAAGCAGAATGGACTGAATTAACAAATTTTCTTGGTGGTGACAGTATTGCTGGAGGAAAAATGAAGACAATAGGCACTTTACATTGGAATTCGCCAAATGAAGGTGCTGATAATAGCAGTGGTTTCTCAGGTATACCAGGAGGCTGCAGGAGTAGCTACGATGGCTCGTTCGGCGATTTAGGATACACCTATTTTTGGTCGTCTACTGAAAGTGATAGCACATTTGCATGGATGTTCATCCTTTACAGCAGGTACCCTGCTTTGGGTAAGGGCAATAACTACAAGTCGAACGGCTTATCCGTTAGGTGCTTAAAGGACTAGCGACTATAGTGAGCATTGGTGTTTGATTATTAAGAGCGATGCTGACATTTTTTTGAAATATGGTTTACAAAGAGAAAGTAATTGCACAATGAATTGGAGATTAAGGACTTCACGTTTGCTAACACCACCTATCATGCATACCCTGCGGGATACGCACCATAGCTGGGGAACGTCAGACTGCGCAAAAACTATCAACAAAAATTTATTAATAACTTACCTGAAATGTCTTTTATCATTCTCTGAATTTGCAGTATCTTGGATTAATATTAAAATCAGGTATTTATAGATCACAAACAGGTATTAGACCGAAACCAGATTAGCTTTTTCGCTTTGGAACAATTAGTTGCAGAAAATTCATGGGCCCGTTTTGTTGATATGTTTGTAGATGCTTTACCATTAGATGAACTTGGATAATCTTACAAGGCTCATGTCAATACTTGATAAGGAAGAGCTTAAAAAGAGGCTGAAAGCCCTTTGTTTTGAAATAAAACATATAATATGGGCTGTTTTAAGCCCCTGTTGCAGGGTTGAAAGAGTTATAAATTACTCCACTCAAAAGAATTTTCTTAAGAAAGCATCGCTGATAGGTCTTTAAATAAGATAATATTCGTAAATTTATTTTTCAAACAGAGTTTTTGCGCAAACTCCCGTTAGCAACTAGCAAATGCTACAGAACTATGACAAAACGATTAATTTATATTTTTCTTTTTCTTCTTTTAATTGCTGATTTAAGCTATTCTTTCAAGCAACATTTAAGCCAACCACTTGATGGTGATATGGCTTGGAATCTAATCCCTGCAAATGATGTAAAACCTATCTTAGAAAGTCCATTCGGATTTAAGGCACTTAGAGAAAATATTACATATGCAAATCCCAATCGTTTTTTCTGTCATTGGATTTTCAGAGAATATCTTTTATCCATGCCAATATTGATTCAAGAATTTTCGGAACCTATTGACAGTGTTTATCTGGCTTGTGCAATTTCAAAAACTATAATACAAATTTTGCTGATTTTCTTACTAGGAATGTCAATTACTGGTTCAACAAAAATACTTAAGCTAGATTTTATGATAGTAGCTGTTTTGGTAACACCTTTTTTCCAGACAAACGGCTATCGAAGTTATATGGGAATAATCGATCCTTCCACAACTTATACTTTCTTTTACGCATTACCTTGTGCGATATTATTATTGTATTTAATACCATTTATAAGACAATTTTACTTTGATGAGAAAATAAAGAATCAGTTATTTACCAGACTATTTTGGATTTCACTGGCATTTGTTGTTTGCCTAAGTGGACCATTAAATCCAGGGATAGTTCTGATATTTTCTTTACTAATAATCTTGCCTAAATTGATAAAATTCTATTTTCTCTCGAATCAAAGAGGATTTCTACTAAGAGTCTCAGATATAATATCCAGGATTCCAAAAAATTACTGGTACTGTTTAATACCAATAAGTCTTTTATCTCTCTATTCACTATACCTTGGAAGATACAATTCAATAACAATATCAACCCAGATTCCATTAGCTAATATGTATTTAAAAATACCTGAAGGTATTTACTATCAATTTACACAAAAGTTTGGCTTCCCTATTTTGTTTATTATTTTGGCTATAAACACTTTAATAATACATAAAAAATATAATGATACTGAGGGTAAAAAAATATTGAAAATATTTAAATGGATTGGTATTTTTTCTTTTTGTTATATTTTGCTATTACCCCTGGGTGGGTATCGAACTTATCGTCCTTTAATAATGAGGTATGATACAATTATGCCAATAACTTTGAGCTTGATTTTCATTTTCGGGATTTCGACCCTTTTTCTGATTAAGAATATGTCTGGCAAACAAAAAATGTGGTATATACCAATAATAATAGGAGTTTTATTCATATTTGCAAATTCAGATGAACCAGAGTTTGATAAGAATGAATGTGAAAGAAGTGCTCTACAAGAAATAGTAAATTCTAAAGAAAATATTGTTGCGTTGGAACACGACTGTAGCGTTGTTGCTTGGGAGAAATATGATAAACCAGAAGAATCTGAATTAAATGCACAATTGTTGACCAAATGGCGAGTAACAGATGAAAAAAAATATTATTACAATAAATAATTTGCCAGTTGCTAACAGCCAATGTACTACATAGGCTGCAAAGTGGCACAGTAGGCAGGAACGTAGGCCGCGATTTTTTATCTTACATGGTAAAACAGTGCGATTGAAATTATAATAGATAATTGGAAATTTTATGAATACGAACAAATTAAGAGAAATAGTGATAGCGTTTCAGAAAAGCAGGATATTATTCCCGATGAATTCCAGACTTTCGGTTTTTTTAATCTTATACCTGTTTTGTGTTACTATTAACGCGCAGCCTGTTCAATGGTATCCTTCAGGTATTGGGGGTGGAGGCGCCATGTTCTCGCCCTGTGTAAGTCCGTTTAATGACCATGAATATTATATCACTTCGGATATGAGTGGTATTTTTTATTCTACGGATGCGGGTGACAGCTGGGACCTGATCCTTTCTTCACAGATCACGGGAGCCGGTATCTATTCAAAGATCAATTTTACTTCAGATCCGGAGATACTTTATAATTTCGGATATACGGGATATCCCAATCCTGTGGAGCCGATGAGGAGCAATGATGCAGGTGAGACATGGTCTGTGCTTTCAGGTGATCCTACAGGCGGAGATGTTTATTATCTTTTTGCAGATCCTGCGCATGAGGACAGACTGATAGTAACGGATTATTCGAATATTTATATATCCAATAATGGTGGGCAGGATTTTTCTTTGTCGTACCAGACATCAAACGGTAATGGTATCCATGTGGGAGGAGTGTTATGGGACAGTAACAATATTTATATAGGCACTAACCTGGGATTTTTGGTGTCTGATGATAATGGCGGTTCATTTTCAGCAGAGGATTATACTGATGATCTGCCGGGTGATCACGGGATACTTACGCTCACCGGAGTCGTAGATATATCGGGTACTGTATTGTTTTGTGTTGCCAGACCTGCATCAGACATCTGGGCAGGCATAAGTCCTGTTGAATATTACAGTGAAGAAGCAGATGTTTACCGGATGTTATATGAGGATGGTAACGGCTGGGTGATAAAGAACAACGGGATACCTGCGGAAATAATGCCGTATCATGTTGATATGAGCAGGACAAATACTGATACTGTATATATGTCGGGGTATGAGCCCTCATCATACAGCCAGGTTATTTATAAAACAATAAACAGCGGAAGTTCATGGACATCAGTTTTTATCACTTCTTCAAATCAGAATATCGAAACCGGGTGGATGGGAGCCGGAGGTGACCTTAGCTGGGGATGGGCAGGAAACACACTTGGACTTGGAGTAGCGCCTTACAATCCGGATGTGGTTGTGATAACGGACTGGGGATTTGCCCATGCTTCTGTTGACGGAGGTGATACCTGGCGCCAGGTATATGTCCCTGCAGATGAAAGCAATCAGTCAGGCACCAGTACACCGCAGGATCAGTATTATCATTCAAACGGACTGGAGATCACTGCTGCATGGTGGCTTACATGGATAAGTGAGGAAGACATGTTTGCCGGTTATACTGATATCACAGGATTTATTTCTCATGATGGCGGAGCATCCTGGGGCAGGGATTATGATTATCCTGTAATGTATAATACGACATACCAGGTAATAAGAAATTCTGATGGTAAATTATATGCTGCAGTGTCATCAGTGCATGATCTTTATCAGTCAACGTACCTTACGGATTCCAAAATTGATAACGGCACAGGAGAGATATTTGTTTCTGATGATAACGGCGATACCTGGTCTGTTCTTTATGATTTTGATCACCCGGTGGTATGGATAGCTATTGATCCTGATAATACTGCTCATTTTTATGCAAGTGTGGTTCACAGCACAGAGGGCGGGATATATTATTCTGATAACAGTGGAGCTTCATGGGTAAAGCTAACAGACCCGCCAAGGACAGAAGGGCATCCGTTTAATATACATGTGCTTGACGACGGAGTACTGGTATGTTCATATTCGGGCAGGATCAATAACTCAGGATCGTTTACACAAAGTTCGGGAGTATTTATAAGTACAGATAACGGGCAGTCATGGACAGACAGGACGCACACGGATATGACACGCTGGACAAAGGATATAATAATAAATCCCCATGATCCGCAGCAGGACACATGGTATGCATGTGTTTTCAGCCACTGGGGTGCATACCCCAATGAGGTAGGCGGTATTTACAGGACGTATAACAGGGGGCAGGACTGGGAAAGGATCAGCAGCCTTTACAGGGTCAACTCGCTTTCAATACACCCTGATAATCCGGATATTGCATTCGTGACAACTGCTGATGCGAACCAGGGGCTTCAGTATTCTGCTGATTTTACAAGTATGAGTCCTTCGTTCACTTTACTAGAGGATTATCCTTTTTCTCATCCCTTACGTGTTTTCTTTGATCCTTACGACCATAATGAGGTATGGGTGACAAGTTTCGGCAATGGTATGAGGAAAGGGTATATGATACCTGCTGTAACGGAAAATTCATTGCAGATGGATCATAATGTACAGATCAATCCCAACCCGGCAGGATCAAGAATAATGATAAAGAGCTATATACAGATAAATAGACTTGTGATATTTGATCTGACTGGTAAACAGGTGATGTGTATAAACAGAATAAAATCAACAGACTTTGATATTTCTCATCTTAACGGAGGTATGTATATTGTGGAAATACAGACCAATTCAGGTACAGAGCATCATAAATTTATTAAAGAATAGCGGTGGTTCATAAAAATAGCTATATGTTTAGCTGATCTGAATTTAGTAAAAAATCATATCTTTATACTGAAAAAAATATATATTATGATAGTGATCACGGGTGCAGCAGGATTTATAGGCAGCAATTTACTCAGAGGATTAAATGAAGAAGGATTCAGGGATATTGTCCTTATTGATGATTTTTCGGATAAGAACAAAGAGAAAAATTATACGGGCAAGATATATTCTCATAAAGTGCACCGGGATGACTTTTTTTCATGGCTTCCCGAACATCATAAATTTATTCAGATAATTTTTCATATTGGCGCAAGAACAGACACAACAGAATTTGACAAGTCGGTTTTTGACAGGTTGAATTACAGGTATTCCCAGGATGTATGGAAATTATGCGTGGAATATGGTCTGCCTTTGGTTTACATGTCATCTGCAGCTACTTATGGTTTGGGGGAGCATGGTTATAGTGATGATCATTCACTTGTAAAGGATCTGAAGCCTCTTAATCCTTATGGTGAGTCAAAGAATAATTTTGATATATGGGCTCTGGACCAGGAAAAGAAACCTTATTTCTGGGCAGGATTGAAGCTGTTTAATGTATATGGTCCTAATGAATATCATAAAGGCAGGATGGCATCAGTAATTTTTCATACATATAATCAAATAACAGAGACAGGTAAAATGAAGCTTTTCAGGTCTCATGATCCGGGTTTCAAAGACGGTGAGCAGAAGAGAGATTTTATATATGTCAGGGATGTTGTTGATGTAATGATGTTTTTGATGCAGAACAGGAAAGTTTCAGGAATATATAATGTAGGGACAGGTACAGCAAGAACCTTCCTTGATCTTGCAGGTAATACTTTTGCTGCGATGGGCTTATTACCGGATATTGAATTTAAAGACACTCCGGAGGATATTCGTGATAAATACCAGTATTTTACACAGGCTAAGATGGCCAAACTCCGTTCTGCCGGCTATACCAACCCTTTCCGTACACTCGAACAAGGCATAGATGAGTATGTGAAGGAATACCTTTTAAAAGGAGAGTATAGATAGAAGAAGTTGCCCACTTTCTCATCTAATGAATGAAACAATATTTCTTGATTTATGTAAAATGTTTTCAACAATTCGTAGATTATTGAAATAGAGGATGTTGGAGAGGTTCTGTATTTGAAATTGTTTATAAATCATTAGAATGAAAAGAATCAAATTCGAAAAAATGACCGTATTTTTGGTATAGATCAGTTGTAAGTATTATACATTATGAGTTTTGTTAAAAAAGACAATAGAGGGAAGCGTATATACAGGCCTTTTTTCGGGAGAACCGAGGAATATCTGGGTTGTGCTAATTCAATGGATGGTAAAACCCATACATCAACTTATTATGTTTCTCTGTATCTTTTTTGGTTTAGAATAGACCAGTACGTAGAAAACCGTTGTGAACCGGGCATTGGATCTTATGTTTATTCTCAATCCTAATATTTATTTATTTCCCTATTGCCTTTTTTTTTTAAGATCATAAGCCATTGGAGGATTCTCCTGTGGCTTATTTTTTTACCAGTGCTTTCACCGGTTCTATGCCAAGTGTGGAGGATTTTTCTATTGCTTTAAGAACTGCGCCCCCTCCTGTAAAGAAATAGTATTTCGGATCTTCGGTGGCTGCCATATAAATCCCAGGCAGCAGTTGTTTAAGTTCCTGAATGGTATCTCCGCCGCCAAAAAGTTTTGAAGCATCCCTGTTTTGGTCTATCAGTCTGTCCATTGCAATTGTGCCGTCGCAGAAATGAGGAGTGTAACCCATAACGGCATTTACGAAAATGGTTTTTGCTGATAAAAAGATGCTTTTTACTCTGTCATCTTCAAACGATCTGCTGTTTATATCAAGAATATAGTTCAGGGAAGCTCCGCTGTCTATTTCATCAATGCTGTGTGTCCTGTACATACCTTCGGTCTTTCCTTCAAAGGTGTCTGATTCTACAATAAAAGGCAACTCAATAAGTTTGTCAGGTTCCTGTTCTGTAAGGCTGACAAAACTTTTTGCAAGGTCAATATCTTCCTGCTCAATTCCCTTTATTTTTATTCCGTATTTAGCGCATAGGAATGCGTTATATATTACTCCGCCCAGAATAAGATGGTCGCACTGGTGGAATAAAGCGTTCAGGGTATTCATTTTTGTATCGAATTTGGAACCTGCAACAATGGAGAGGAAAGGATGTTCGGGATTATAGATCCTTTCAAGGTTTTTAATTTCTTTTTGCATCAGAAAACCTGCATAGGAGGGTATATGTTTATTAGCTTGCACTGTTGAGGCGTGTGGCTGCCATGATCCAAAAGCATCGTTGACAAAGATATCGGCAAGGTTTGCAAGTTGTGCACCGAAATTCTCAGCTTCTTCACCTTTTGACTCCTCTCCGCAAAACCACCGGGTATTAGGCAGGTATATACCATCAATCTTATTGTTCTTAAGATCCCGGACTAATTGTTCAACTGATTCATCAATGTTTTTAATACCTTCTCCCTGAACTGTACTGATTTCCGGCACATGAAACCTTATATTCAGCTTTTCCTGTAAATAATTGACTATTGGCAGGACTGATGTGCTATCACTGATATTGATGCTGCCTGTCTTTTTATCTTTAGGCCTTCCTACATGTGTCATCAGGATTATTTTTCCTCCTTTGGCATTGATGTAGAATAATGTCCCAATTGTGGAATCTATTCGATATGGATCTTTAATGATCCCTTTTTTAACAACATTATGATCAACTCTTACGAGAACAACTTTATCCCTGAGATCTGCATCCTGAAGTAATGAGATATTTAAATTTTCTGTCATGGCTTATTAATTTGAAAATTTGCGAATTTTGCCGTAGGCATCCCTACGGGAGAAAATTTGAAAATTCAAAAATAGTAAATATTTTATATGCATAATACTAATTTTTTGAAGTATGAATAATTAAAAATAAATAAATTGTTAGTAAGAAATTTGTAATCTTTATCATTGAAATTTGATGTTCGCATAATAATTTATATTTTTATATTTTTATAATTAATACAGGTACGTATTATTTACTAATTTATTATTGGTTATGAAAAAGGCCATCATATTTTTTATTTTGACTTTTGGTATTTTTTCATTAAGTAATGCACAGGACGATAATCTGATAAGTATATTTGAGGATGCAGAGTATTATTTTTATGAAAAGGATTATTCAGAAGCGCTGATCAATTACCTGGAGCTTTACAATTCCGAAATGACTAATGCTTTTATTTGTTACAGGATAGGCAGGTGTTATCTTAATTCATATTTTGAGAAGGATGAAGCAATACCTTATCTGACAGAAGCAGTAAAGAGTATTTCTAAAGATATTAAGGAAGGATTTAAGGAAACCAATGCCCCTATTGACGCATATATTTTCCTGGGAGATGCATATTTTGTTACAAATCAGATAGAGAAAGCAATTGAGAATTACGAGCATTATAAGACTGTGGCAAGTCTTACAGATGCTTATCATTTAAGCATAGTGAACAAGAAGATCGAGACATGTAATTATGCCAGGGAGATAAAAGATGCTCCATTCAGGGTGCAGACAAAAAATATTGGCAAACCGATAAATACAGCATTGTCAGAGATCAATCCGTTATTATCCTCTGATGGAAATCTATTAGTTTATACATCCCGGGAAAAGTTTTATGACGGAATATTTTATTCAAGAAAAGAGTCGGACAAGTGGAGCGAGCCCAAGAATTTTAATTTCGAGACCGGATCGGTAGGTAACTATTTTTGTACATACCTATCGCCGGATGGTAAAACAATGCTGATATGCAAATATGAGAAAAGTAAGAATATAGGAGATATATATAAGAGCTCATACGAGAATGGCAAGTGGACTACAATAGAAAAGCTTAATAATAATATTAATTCCAGGGATCTTGAGACCCATGCCTGTTTATCTCCTGATGGTAATACAATTTATTTTGCCAGTAACAGGAAAGGTGGTTTCGGAGCACTTGATATATACAAGTCAGAGAAGACAGAGGATGGTGACTGGGGGAGTGCTGAAAATCTTGGAAGTACGATCAATAGCCCGTTTGATGACGATTCTCCCTTTATGTTAGATGGTAAGACGCTGTATTTTAGTTCGCAGGGGCATTATTGTGTCGGGGGCTATGATATTTTTTATAGTGAAATGGATGGTAATAATGAATGGGGAGAACCGGAGAATCTTGGACTGGCAATAAATACGACTGATGATGAAAGGTATTTTTTCCCGATAAAACACAAAGAGTACGGAATTTATTTTGATGCAAGGGAGGATGGTTTTGGTGAGAATGATATTTATTCACTGAAAATCTTACCTCCTTTATCAGAGGCAAAGGGTATTGTAAGATCATCAGATAAAGAAATTCCATTAACAGATAACCTTGTCATAAAAATTGTAAACAAGGAGGACGGCAAACAGGTGGAACCTAAGCTTAATGCCGGCAGTGGCGAATTTGTTTTTGAAGCACCCGAAGGAAAATACGGGATATCTATTGAAGGGAAAGGATTTGAAAAATTTGCGAGTGAATTTGAGTTGAAATACGGAAATCTTTCAGAATTTGTTGTTGATGCAAAACTAAAGCCAAAAGAAAAAGAGATTGCAGATAGCGGTACAAATACAGTTACAAATACCGGCACAGGTAAGGAAACGATAATAGAGAATATCTTTTTCGGTTTTGATAAATACAAAACCAATCAGTATTATGATAATCTTGATAAGCTTGTTGGTTATCTGAATGAAAATACAACGGCTGTAATTGAGATCGGAGGACATACTGATCTTCAGGGTTCGGATGAGTATAATAATTATCTGAGCAGCAGAAGAGCAGGTTTTGTGAAAGATTACCTTGTCAGTAAAGGTATTAAGGAAAACAATGTAGTTGTAAAAGCGTACGGAGAGGCACAACCGATAGCTGTTGACACGAATCCTTTATCAAGAAAATATAACAGGCGTGTAGAATTTAAAGTGGTCACACAAGGCAAAGGTAAATTATCTGTAAAATCTATAGAAGTCCCGGAAAATTACAAGATCAAGTAATCCCTATAATTATTTCACACATGAAAATTATATTATTAATCTGTTGTCTGTTCGTAATTATCAATCCTCTTCTTAGCCAGGAAGAAGATGTCAATGCCAGGCGGTATTTTAATGAAGCACACAGATATATTTTATTCAGGAATTACAGTGCTGCATTAACTCCGTTACTGAAGTTAAATGCAATTGATCCTGATAATTCAAATGTCAATTACCTGATCGGGTTATGTTACCTGTATTCGGATTTTGACAAGGACAAAGCTCCTGAATTTTTTGTTAAGACATTAAAAGATACGATTTCTGATTATAAAAAGGGAGACTATGATGTAAGGAAAGCG
>Ga0180433_10009783_pt1 | contig 11669 bp, 11 predicted proteins | sample SS_ome_8_FD_132980 | JGI IMG/M metagenome (GOLD analysis project Ga0180433, IMG submission 132980) | Hypersaline lake sediment archaeal communities from the Salton Sea, California, USA - SS_1_D_1 metaG | ecosystem: Environmental > Aquatic > Non-marine Saline and Alkaline > Hypersaline >... | reverse complement strand
GATTGAGTAAAGTTACAACCGCAATTTTTACATTTGTACCTCTGCTTTCCTCTTGTAAAACCACTTTTAGTATTCTCTTTACAGTGACATTTTGGGCAATGCATATCTTTTCTCCTTTTTGCAATTTTAAAGAAGAAATTTTACTGAAAATATTTTTGATTAGCAATGCCAAAAAATTAAATTGCTGGAAGTTGAAGAGAGGTCAGGTAGTCGTAGAGGTCTTGCTCGGTTGTGACCATGAAGCACTGATGCGCTTCACAAACAGGTGTTGTGGAATCAATGATTCTTGCATCTCCAACACCAGGAAGGCAAATTCCTGCGAGTTTTGTCACTTGCTTTTTGTTCAGTAATAGCTTCATCCCTCTCAGGTACTCTTTAGTGCTAAATCCTTCTTCTTTTACCCGGACGTAGATGAGATCGTGTTCATAGAGTAAAAATTGAATCGCAAAGAAGAGTCCACGGCTTTCATCAGGGGGATGGCCAAGCTGTTCATTAAGCTGGGTTAGCGATTTAATAGAAATAAGAGTCGCAAGACTCCCCTTCTCTGCTTCGCCGAAGAGAGCCACTGTTTGTCGCATGGAGACCTTTTACAATCTAGTATTGTCTTTTTCCATAACTGGGCGAGATTTTTATTGCAATGGGCTAATATTTGGCTGCAGACCCAAGTGCTTCTTCTATAGTGAGAAGGCGATTATATTTTGCGATGCGATCCGATCGAGATAATGATCCCGTTTTGATTTGTCCTGCTCTTGTGGCAACACTAAGATCAGCAATGAATGTATCTTCTGTCTCTCCTGATCGATGTGAGATCACAGTTTTGTATTCATGTTTTTTTGCAAGTTCAATTGCTTCAAGTGTTTCAGTGAGTGTTCCAATCTGATTCACTTTGATGAGAATTGAGTTGGCCACTTTCTGATCAATCCCTTTTTGGAGGAACTTTGTATTAGTAACAAAGAGATCATCTCCAACGAGTTGAATTTTTGACCCCAAGCGTTCAGTTAAGATTTTCCAGCCATCCCAGTCATTTTCATCAAGCCCATCTTCGACTGTATCAATGGGATATTTAGAGCATAGAGATTCCAGGTGAGCGACTTGCTCTTCAGCATTTCTCTTTTGGAACTCTTGACCAGCTGCCTTCTTTTTCTTTTCGATGTACATCCCATCGACGAAGAATTCTGATGCAGCACAGTCCATAGCTAAAGTGATGTCTTGCCCAGGTTTGTAGCCGGCATGTTCAATCGCTTTTAAAATAAATGAAATGGCCTCTTCATCTGATTGAAGGTTGGGAGCAAACCCTCCTTCATCTCCTACAGAAGTTGAATGCCCTGCGTCTTTTAGCAATTTTTTAAGAGCATGGAACGTCTCAGCTCCCCATCTTAGCGCTTCAGAGAAATTTGGAGCCCCGATAGGGCGAATCATGAACTCTTGAAAGTCAAGAGAGTTATCAGCGTGCTCGCCTCCGTTGAGGATATTCATCATTGGTTTGGGAAGAAGATTTGTATGAGAGCCACCAATGTAACGATAAAGCGGTTCTTTGCGAGAGAGAGCTCCTGCTCGGGCAACGGCAAGAGAAACACCCAAAATGGCATTAGCACCAAGAGAGGCTTTATTTTCGGTGCCATCTTCTTTGATCATGGCTTGATCGATCTTAGTTTGTTCAAAAACTAATTGCCCTTCGAGTAAGCGGTTTAAAGGACCAATCACATTTTGAACGGCTTTTTTTACCCCTTTTCCATCATAACGATTCGGATCTTTGTCTCGCATTTCGAGAGCTTCATTTGCGCCTGTTGAGGCACCTGATGGAACTGCTGCTCGCCCGATGATTCCTTGATCGGTGTGAACTTCAACTTCAATGGTGGGATTACCACGTGAATCGAGAATTTCTCTAGCATGAATCTTTTTAATCTTACCCATCAATTACTCCTATTTATTTCACTATAACCAAGGCAACAAATTTTTGAATTTAAATTCATGATCTGTGACTAATCCCAATCTTTAGGATTTTCTTCATTCATCAAAGTTGAGTAAGAGGCATATCGCAAGGGATGAATTTTTTCCTCTTCTAAGGCTGCTTTAATGGCACAGTCAGGCTCATGTAGGTGGCTACAGTTGGGGAATTTACATTCGCTTTCAAAGGGATGAAAGTCTGGAAAGTAACGAGAGATCTCTTGTGGCGTGGTATCCCAGACACCAAAACTTTTGATTCCAGGTGTGTCGATGCAAAATCCGTCACCTTCAATTGGAAGAAGTTCTGCCATTGTGGTGGTATGAGATCCTTTACGTGTTTTCATCACAACGTCTCCGATTGGCAAATCAACTCCCATAACAGCATTGATGAGTGAAGATTTACCTACCCCAGACTGCCCTGAAAAAACAGAGGCTTTGCCTTGCATCATGACTTTCAACTGGTCGATGTTTTTATTTGTTGAAACGCTAACTTTGAGAATGGGGATTTCAAGAGAGGTATAGGCTTTTTCAAAATCAGCAAGAAGCCGTTTTTCTTCTTCGACTTCACTGGGGTGCAGCTCGGGAGGAGGGTCATCAAGGAGGTCAATTTTGTTAATAAGAATGATAGGGTTCATACTGCCTTTCCTGGCTGCAATGACATAACGATCGATAAGAAGCGGTTTGAAAGGAGGGGTGCAAAGAGACATGACGATAAAAACTTGGTCAATATTGACAGCAAGCAGTTGCTTTTTGCGACGGGAAAGATTGTCCGCACGAGCTAGAAAAGAAGAACGCTTTTCAATATGGGTAATGCAACCTGAGTCGATACTTTTTTTCTCAAAGTGGACCCAGTCGCCAACAGCGATGAGATTTTTTTGACGTGTTCGCTCTTTTTTAAGAGTTCCCTTGAGTGTGCACATGTAAGGCGTATGCTCGTTCAGTACAGTGATTAGTTCTGAATTGATCGAAAGCACACGCCCTCTCAAGAAGTTAGCACCGAGTGGTGGTTCTTCGGCACTAAGGAGCTTTTTGCGCTTATCTTGGTCACTTTTTTTGAATTTAGAACGATCTTTAGATCGGGAAATACTGCGCTCTTTGCGGTTAGCCCGTTTTTGCCCCTGTGAAAGGAAGTCTTCTTCAAAATCTAAGTGATCGTCGAACTTTGACATAACATTGTGTGCATTAAAATGGCGCCAGCGACGGCGACATTGAGTGATTCCATTTCATTCTTGATTGGGATGGTAACGGAGGTTCCTATTTTTCGCATCTTCTTTGAGATTCCTTGCGCTTCATTCCCAAGAAGAAGGATAGAAGGAGTTTCAAAGGTCATAGAGGTGATAGGCGTTCCTTCCAATTCAGCAATGTATAGGTGAAAAGATGAGGCAAAAGCTTCTAGGTCACCTGTTTGCAAAGGAAGTTTGAAAGTGGCTCCTTTTGCAGCGCGGAGAGCCTTTTCATTGTATGGATCCACAGATGAGTCAGTCAGGAAAATACCTTCGAACCCAAGGGCAAGTGCCGAGCGCATAAGTGTACCTAAATTGCCTGGATCATTAATGTTATCGAGAGCGAGCACTCTTTTTTTATTGGACAGGTCTGCAAAAGGTGGCATCTGGATTTCAGCAGCGACTCCTTCGGGGGACTTTAACCCCGAGATTTTTTCAAAGACGTGACTTGGAACGGTGTAAGTTTCATTTGCTTTAAGAGAAGAGTCTTCTCCAGAGCGAATGATAAGTGTTTTGAGAGGGCATGTGAGTTCGGTTAGAAATTTTTTTCCCTCAACAAAAACAGTGTTTTTTTCATAACGGTACTTGCGGGAAGTTCGAAGTTTAACGAGATGTTTAACAAGAGGGTGCTGGAGGCTTGTGATTTCTTTTCTTTTCATGCTATGCATTATAGAAAATGTGGATTTCAGAGGCATGCTAAAAAAAATCCTTTCATTTGATGGCGGAGGAGTCCGAGGGGTTATTTCTGTTGTCTTTTTACAGAAATTAGAGCAAGACACTGGGCTATCACTTGGTAAACAAGCAGATCTGCTTACAGGAACATCAACAGGGTCAATCATTGCCGGAGCTTTAGCTGTTGGGATGACAGCAGAAGAAATCCTCAATTTCTATGTTCATAAAAGCTCAGCAATCTTTCAAGAAGGAAAAGGTTATGTAGATAAGTTCCTAGATTTAGAAGCCCGGTTTTCGAGTCAAAATTTATTTGAAGCCCTGCAAAGCGCTTTTTCTGTAAAAGGAGTTGATCCTGACATTTTGCTCGGAGAAATCAAAAAGAAAATTGTGATTCCAACCGTTAATCTTGATAATGCCGTAACGCATCGTTGGCGCACAGAAATCATGACAAATGAAACAAAGGTCTCATTAATTGATGCAATGATGCGATCGTCCGCGGCACCAACTTATTTTTCCTCTTATCAAGACTGTGTAGATGGTGGGATGGCTGCTAATGACCCGGCAGTATTGGCTTATGCAACCTTAGAAGATAGAGAAGCAGTCAGTTTGCTTTCTTTTGGAACAGGGTATACTGAGCATAATGTTCCAAAAGGAGAACACTGGGGAGCGCTGAGTTGGATTATCGATCTCGATCCTAAAAATCCAGTGACAAAGACCCCTCTCTTATCAATGCTTTTTGATGTGCAAGACCAGCTCCCAGGACAAATATGTCAGCTTCTATTGCGTCAGAACTACCTCCGAATCAACTTAAGGTTAAGTGAAGCTATTGCCCTTGATGATGCATCCAAAATTCCTCAGCTTATAGAAGAGGTTGAGGCTTTTATCGAAAAAAATCCAAGTGAGTGGAAGTCTACTTGCAAGTGGGTTGAATCTTGTTTTTCATAAAAAAACGCTAAACAAATTCAGTTTGCAGAGATTCCCTTCGGAATAAATTCCATTGGCTTGACAAGTTAAGATAAAGCTAAAACTTATATCCTAGACCTGCACCAAAAGAGAATCCGCTCAAATCACCTTTATGATGAATCGTTCTCTTATCACTGTGATGATAACTAATTCGAATAAAGGAATAATCCGCAAAAAAATCAAAGAAAAGTCTGTCTGTAAAGTAGGCTAAAGTCCCAACTTTACCTAAAACTCCTCCACCCCAACCATCTTGGTGTCGCGTGACTCCACTAGAGCTATTATGAATGTAAGAATAGGCAACGATAGGACCAGCTCCTAAATAGGGTTGGAGGCATCCCAATTTAAATAAGTAGCTGATTCCTCCACTTAATGGAACAAGATGGAGATGAGTATGGGCGCCTAAACTTGAGTGCCCTGAAGCATACATATAGCCTAAGTCAACCCAAGCGTACAAATCTCTCCATACTTGAATATTCGTTTCGAGGCGATAAAGTCCTGCCCCACCGTAAATATCTCTGAATCGATGATTTGTTGAAAGAAAGTACGAGGCTTTTCCTTCGACTAAAATTTCTCGTGCATTAACTCTATGCGTTCCACAAAAACAGATAATAAAGAGCGAAGCACAAAATCCTCGGAAAAATATCCCCTTAATCATTTCAACCCTCAAAAACCTTCATGGATAACTTATCCCTAACCAATAAGACTTTTTTTTTCTAGTGAATTTTTTCTTTAGAAAGTAAGCTTTCAAAACTAAAAAAAATCTACTTAGTTTTAATGGTAAGAACCCCTTCGGAAACGGGGCTTCCACCACTACTTAAAGCCACGACACGATAAGTGTAAATCGTTTTCGATTTCAGATTATTATCTATAAATTTTAAAACACCTTGGCCCCGAACCGTTCCGACGAGTTTTGATCTACGATAAATGTTGAACGTTTGTGCTGAAGAAGAGGTCCAAGAAAGTTTTACGAAGATATTGGTTTCTGTTAGGAAACTTTCTCTTCCTGCTTTTCCCGTGACAGGAAAGTCTCCTGCAGTGCTTGTAATAAATTCGATCCAGACAGGGAAACTAAAAGGAGAGATTGTATCATCAATTACTCCTGTCACAGTTAGTGTTGCCATATTAATAATTGAAACAGAACTATTCCCAGCATTGGCGACATAAGCTGTTGTTCCATCAGGGCTAACAGTTATCCCAAAAGAAAAACTAAAGGTTGAAGAAGGATCATTCACAAGCCCTGTTACAGTTTGAGTTGCTACATCGATAACAGAGACAGTATTATTTCCTTGATTTCCTACTAAGGCTGTTGTTCCATCAGGAGAGAATGCGACGTTTTTTGGGCTACTAAAAGGACCAGCAGCATCATTCACAAGACCCGTCACTGCTTGAGTGGCCACATTAATAATAGAGACAGTATCATTTCCAAAATTAGTTGCTAGAGCGATTGTTCCATTAGGTGAGATGGTGACTCTTTCTGGAACGTTAAAGGGGCCAGCAACATCGTTGACCGTTCCTGTGACTGTATTTGTTGCTACGTCAACCACAGAAACGGTGTTTGTTGGAGCATCATTGGGAATCAGAAGAGTTGTGCCATCAGGTGTAATATCTCCAGCATCAGGACTATCAAAAGGGCCAGCAGCATCATTGACTAAACCTGTGACGGTTTCTGTTGCCATATCAATGACAGAAACAGTGTCGTTAGCTTCATTGACGACAAAAGCCTTTTGGCTATCGGGTGTAATAAGTATAGAAATGGGGCTACTAATAGTGCCAGCAGCGTCAATAATATTTCCGGTGACAGCTAAAGTGGTCATGTCAATAATAGCAATAGTGTTATTCCCATTATTACCTACAAGCGCTTTCGTACTGTCAGGAGTGATAATGACAAAACCTGGGGCAGATAGAGGAGCGGCAGCATCATTAACTACTCCGATCACATCGTTTGTTTGAGCATCTACGATAGCAATGTCACTACTACCAAAGTTGGAAATCAGATAGTTTGGAAACGCATTGATACATGTAAAAATGGAGAGAAGTATAAATGCTCGGAAAAATGCTTTCATAACGACGTCCTATACAGGTTAGCTGAGATAGAACAATCATAGAAAATTAAAGATATTTTTTATAGATTTTTTGACGATGTTAACGTACCTAGTCCATAAAGTCTCAGAAAGCTTCCTATTTGCTGCATTACGCGACTCGATTTTTGAAGACCTTGTATATTTACCTTTCTTGAAAAAAGATCAGCACGAAGGAAGGAATCATTTTATTCTACTTTACGAATAGATTTATTTTACTAATTGGTTTAGATAGTGAACAAAAAATCTATTTAATTATCTTTTAATTAAGTGTAATGTGAAAAATATGGAGCAAGCCGAATCAAATCGTATTTTTTTGCGGGGATTAAGTGGATCACTCGCATTCCGTATTTTGCTAATTGAAACAATTCTTTTAGTTATTCCTTTACTTGTCTTTGCAGGAGTGATGTACTATCAAGATACAAAGCTCAAAACAAAAGATAACCTGTTTACTTTAAGGTTAATTCTTCATGGGAAACATGAGCTAATCCAAGAAGTCATGGATGGGGAAAGCGACTTTTTAAACTATGTGGGAAAAATACACCCAAAAAGAGGTGAATTACAAAAGTTAGCCTATCGTGATGTCTCTTCGGTTTTGTTTCATTTAACAAGGAAGCAGGGGGGCTATATCTGTGATGAATCTTCTATGCCAGAGCTTATTGGGGAGGATTTTTCAATAATTATTCCAAAAGAGCTAACTTCTTCCGGGATGCTGATTGGGAACTCAGATACCGATCGATTTTATTTTTTCCAGCCATTTTCCAATGGAGAAGAGATTTGGGCTAGTGGTTTTTCACCGAAACGATTGACGGATAAACTAGCGATAGAGAAAAATATCCCATATCCGACAGTGATCTCTTTGCTTTCAGAAAGCGGAACCGTCCTTTTATCGACTGATACATCATGGCAAAAGTGGCAACTTCCTTCGGTACTAGATCGGAAGGAGCAATTCTCTTTTATTGGAGAAAGTTTTGTAGGAGAATTAGAGAAAATTACTCGCAGTAATCTCTTACTTCTCGTTGCTGCACCTACACATACGAACTTTGTCGACATCCCCTATTTCTTTGCAAAGATGGCTGTGTTTCTCCTGATCATTCTGGTGGTTGGGGGAGGGTCGACTGTTTGGCTTACCTTTCGTTTGGGAAAACCGCTAAAGAATCTTTGTATAGCAATGGAGCGGATTCGAAAGGCAGATATGACAGCACGCTATCATCCTGATCGGATGGGCTTTGAGATCAATATTGTCGGAACAATTTTTAATGCGATGATTGAATCCCTATTGCGCTTTGTTGATCGCATCAAACAAGAAAAAGCAGCTAAAGAGGCTTTTGAACGCGAACTTATGATTGGACAAGAAGTTCAGACATCAATTTTACCAAAAGAGCTCCCTTCCTTTCCGGGCTTGGACATTGCTGCCCGCTTTGTTTCAGCAAAGGAGGTAGGAGGAGATTTCTATGACTTTTTGGTTCGCCCTGGCGAAACGAGCGATCGTCTCTTTTTTTCCATTGCCGATACAGCAGGGAAAGGAATTTATGCGTGTCTCTATTCTCTGACAGTTCGGAGCATGTTGAGGAGCTATGGGGAAATCTACGAAGATTTGGGAACAATCATTCAAGAAACAAATAATCTATTTTGTTTGGATACAGGAGATACAGGAGTTTTTGTGACAGCTTGGCTAGCATTCTTTGACGAAAAATCGCACCAGCTTCTTTTTTCTAACTGTGGCCACTTTCCAGCATACTTAATGCAAAAAGATGGATCGATTAAAAAATTAACCACAGAAGGAATGGCTCTAGGAGTTGAGCGTTTCAATCAAGTATGCACAGATACTGTGCAGCTAAGCAAGGGCGATTCAATCCTTCTTTTTACAGATGGTGTTGTGGAAGCGCATAATGATAAGATGAAAATGTTTGGTGAAAAGCAACTCATGGAGTCTTTTACGAATAAAAAAGACTTAAGTGCTAAACAAATTGTTGATGAGATCATTGAAGAAGTGGCTTTTTTTGCAGAAGGATCTCCTCAACACGATGATCTCACTCTTCTCGTTATTAAGGTTGATTAAGTAGTCTTGCAAAAAAATGGAAGAATACTGCTATAAGGAAGTTTTTTATCAACTTCATCCAAAGGATCAAGCATGGCCAAGAAAAAGAAAAAAGCAAAGAAAGCAAAAAAAGCTGATTTACTCATTAAGAAAAGCCTCGTTCAAGACTACATTAAAAGCAAAGGAGATTTCAGAGTTTCTGCAGAAAGCTTTGAAGCTCTTTCAGATCTTGTTATGGATCTATGTGATGAAGCCATGGACCGAGCTGAAATGAATAGAAGAAAGACAGTTCAAAAACAAGACTTTTAGTGAAAGGCAAGGGGGAGTTCTGCTTTTCTAAATATTATGAAAAACTTCATTGTTGGCATGTAAAGTATGACAAAGCAATATGTATTGATTGGGGGCTCTTCGGGGATAGGCCTCGCTTTAGCAAAGCAACTTCAGGCGAATGGTGACCAGGTTACAACAATTTGCCGGAATGGAGATCATTCTTGTGATATGCAAGTAGAGACACCAGATTTACCGTCAGCAGAAATTCTCGATGGGCTCGTTTACTTACCTGGAACCATTAATCTAAAGCCTTTTTCCCAGCTTTCTACACAAGACTTTACACAAGACTTTCAGTTGAATGTACTGGGAGCAGTTAAGGCCATTCAGCACTTTCTTCCTGCTTTAAATGCAGGTGTGCAAAGTTCAATCGTTCTCATGAGTTCTGTTGCAGCAAGTCGAGGGTTTCCGTTTCATGCCTCCGTCAGTAGCTCTAAGGGAGCTATTATTGGACTCATGCGTGCATTAGCTGCAGAGTTAGCACCCAAAATTCGAGTCAATGCTGTTGCGCCCTCTTTGACTGAAACTCCTTTAAGCGCTCCTCTAATTGATTCAGAGCAAAAAAAAGCAACTGCTGCAAAAAAGCATCCTCTTGGACGCATTGGGACGCCAGAAGATGTTGCAAATATGATCGCTTATTTATTATCTGATCAGTCTAGCTGGATCACAGGTCAGGTTTTAGGTGTTGACGGAGGTATTTCAACATTATAAACAAGATTTTAATCTTCGAAGTAAGCTGTTTTAAAATCTACAGCTTGAAGATTGGAGATGTGCTCGCCTCTAAGTTTAGGATTTTTTGCAAACTGCTTTTTTAACGAGCAAATAGGAATAATAGGCATTTCATCTATTAGAATTGCTTCAGCAAGAGAAAGTAAATGATGCCGCTCTGTTTTTGAAGCTGCATATTCTGAAGCATCGAGTAGATACTTAAATCTTTCATTTTCCCAATTCACTTTATTCATCAATTCAGCTTTGTTTTTAAACGAGTTGAGGATGAAAAGAGGATCATGAATATGAGATGCCCAACCCATAAAACCCATGTCATAATTTCCGTATGTCACATTGTCAAAATAAACGTTGTATTCAATGGGCTGCAGAACAATATTTTTGATTCCCAGTACAGTTCTCCACTGGTCTTGAATTGCCTGTGTTGTACGATGATGAATTTCTAGGTCTGCAACATATCCTAGTTGAATTTCAGGTAAACTTTCTATGGGAAGAGAGAGTTCTTGTAGAGCTTCCCTTAGGTACTGTTGCGCTAAAGCTATGTTGGCATCTTCAAAGTAAGGTTCATCTTTTAGGCTCATTGAATGAGGAAGGACGGCCATCAAGGGAGTTGCTGATTGGGAAAAAATATTGTCTGTGATGCTTTTTCTGTTTATTGCGTAAGCAAGAGCTTTTCGAAACTTTTGATTGCTTAGGACGGGCTTGTCTGTATTAAAAGCGATCCAGTAAACGAGTGCATCTTCGTATTGTTGGTCAAGAAGGTCACGTGAAATATCGTATGACATTCGTATAAATGGAGATCCTATCCAGTCGAGCTGGCCTTTTTCAAACATGCTCAGAACGGTTGAGCTGTTTGGAATGATGCAAACCTCTATTTCATCTAAATAAACATGTTCCTGATCCCAATAGTCAGGATTTTTAGAGAGCAGTAGTTCTGAGTTATGATGCCATTTTTTTAATGTATAAGGGCCATTACAGACAATTTCAGCTGTTGTAGCCCAGTTATGGTTTTTTTTTGCATAGTGAATGGGAGCGGGAAGAAATTGAGGAGATGCGATTAAGTCCAGGAAATAAGGCGCTGGATATTCTAGTTCAACTATGAGTGTTTGATCATCTGGAATTGTAATTCCTAAGCAGTCACATGAGATTTCTCCTACGAAGCATTTTTTTGCATTCTTAATAGGGTAATAAAAGAAAGGAGTCTGTGTGGTTGTTTCTGTATCTGGGTCAATGACATTTCTCCACGCATACTCAAAATCATAGGCTGTGACTTTGACACCGTCACTCCAATAGCAGTCTCGCAAGTGAAACACATATGTTTTTCTATCTTCCGAAATATCAATTTTTTTTGCGATTGCCAGTTTTGGAATATCATTTTCATCACGGCGCATCAATCCATCAAAGAGAAGGCTCATCACGTGAGAAGAATTGATCGAGCAACCTTTTGAGCTTGAAGCAAAATGAAGGGTGGAGATGTCACTGGGGAGAGCAAATCTAAGGATTTGTTTAGATTCTTGTTTTGGCTTTTGAGCAACCGTAAAGATAAAGAAAATGGCTAAGCAAGTGAGAAAAAATATTGGCATTGCTAATCAAAAATATTTTCAGTAAAATTTCTTCTTTAAAACTGCAAAAAGGAGAAAAGATATGCATTGCCCAAAATGTCACTGTAAAGAGAATACTAAAAGTGGTTTT
>Ga0180433_10009782_pt1 | contig 11670 bp, 12 predicted proteins | sample SS_ome_8_FD_132980 | JGI IMG/M metagenome (GOLD analysis project Ga0180433, IMG submission 132980) | Hypersaline lake sediment archaeal communities from the Salton Sea, California, USA - SS_1_D_1 metaG | ecosystem: Environmental > Aquatic > Non-marine Saline and Alkaline > Hypersaline >... | reverse complement strand
CAGAGCCACTTTGGCTTTGAACTCAGCACTGTGCTTGTTACGCTTTTTACCCATTGTCATCTCCTTTCTTTTTGGAGTGACTCAGAGCTTAGCACACTGTCCAGTTTTTGGGGACCACCGCCAGGGACTGGGTCACAGGCGGGCGCAAAGGAAGGCCCCTGGGCGTTCACACATGACCAGGGGCCTATGTAAAAGGCAGAGCCAACTTTGACCCGGCCCATGGCCTTTGACAATTGAATAAAAACTGATGAACTTGCGCCCACGCTTCTGTATAGTCAGTTCGTGGCTGCGTGACGGATCGTCGTGAAGGGATCTGCGGGTGGAATTGTTGGGACAAAGATACCCCACCAGACTCAGGCCTGAGAGGGGCAGGGTCAAAGTTTAGAGGAGGTAGGCTACCCCTTCTTGTTCCTTGTACTGTCTTAGGTGCCTATAGGTTACTGGCGAGAGCCGAACCTTATTCTCATGAGCAATGGAATCTCAGGTTTGTAATGCTTGCTTGCATCGTGTCTGAAGACTATCTTAGTCCTCGTTGAAGATGAGTTCATCCTCACCATCCAAAAAGTCTCCGTCATATTCATGCATATCGCCGTCTTCGTCTACCTGGAAGATCTCGAAACTGATAGCCACCATGAGGAGTTCGGCCTGCGTCTGGTTCGTATGAATCTTCAAACGATCTGCGTTTGGCCCAGTCTTGAGCTTTTCCCAAATAGGTTCGATCAGGAGCTCCACCATCTGCCCTGGTTTCACCTCCTTTGTAGCTACTTTAAAAAGCAATTTTTCCGATTCTGCCTTTTTTATCTTTAAGTCATTGCCCTTGTTCAATATGACCTTCACCGAGCGCTTTATGGACCTGCCGTTTTTCTTTAATTGTTGCAGTTGGGCTTCCGATATGAGGCCAAAGCTCAACGCCCGGGGCCTCACCTCAACAAGTGGTCTGATATTGCCCGAAACAAGGATGACTATCTCAGGTTTTTTGGGGTAATTGGTGGTGAGTTTAACCAACCCGAGATATGTTCCCTGGGTTTGAACCTTGTTCTTTACCTTCAGCTCATAGCTGCGACCTTTTTCGATCTCCTTTAGTTGTGCTTCCACCTTGTCCGGAATAGAGACCGAAGCAAGTTTGATGATCAGGGGCTCTTCCTTTTCACCTCTCAAATGGACAACCTCTTCAATCTTGTCACCCATACTGCCTGTCAGGCGAGCGTATTTGGGATTAAGAGAGATGGGCGCCAATACTTCGCCTTTAAGGCCAATGATCACCTCGGCATTCTTCGGATCATTGGTAAATACCCGGGCTGTCTTGTGTAAATGGCCCTGGTATCCTTCAGTCCTCACCTCCAAAGTAATCGTGCCCTCACCTCCAGGAGGGATAGTCCGGTCGAACCGGGCTACACTGCAATCTCATCCGGGTCTGACGCTCTTGATATTCAGAGGAGCTGCACCTCGATTGAAAACCCGAAAGGGGTGTGTTACGACCTCTCCCTGAGCCGCCCGGCCAAAGTCGTTGGTTGGCATCTCAACCTCAATGATCGGCAATGCCTTTTTTCCCACTTCAGCCTGCGTGTATCCAGCCCAGACAATCAGGGCCAAGAATCCCCAAAGTATCCCAAGCATTCTCATCATCTTATTACCTCTCTGAATCACCTGATATTGGCTGTCCAGAGCCGTGCAACTGTTCCCAGACGGGCTCTATCTGAACGGGTTCATGCCGATCAAGTAGGGCAGATTAATACTTGATCTGATAATTCCTGTCAAACTCGCAGGGCCAATCCCGGCAGACCCACGGTCTGGATCATTGTTGTCGGGGGAAGGATTGAAAAATCTTTGTTCGAATCACGGTCCTCGCCCAAGCACAATCGGCCTTGAGGCTCGAAAAGTACTGAGCGTTTGGACACCTAAAAATTCGAGGTCTCAAAAACTGGAAAGTGATCAGCGGTGACCTTTATTCTTGGGATAGATGCTTCGCATACTACATATAGGGGTAAATCGAAGGGTAAAGTTTGAAATCCGTGTCTGCGATGTTAAGCACGCAGGTATGAAGGGGATTTGCCTATACTCGTTGACGTTGCCTCTATTCCCTACCAAGAATGGCAAGCACTGCAATTATCTCCTGAATGGTGAGGCCCATGCCCCATGTGACAAGCGGTACACCCGCCTCCGCCTGATTCAGTTACCTCAAAATCAAACTGGCATTCATGATAAATCCCCACATCAGGCCTGCCAACATACCCGTGATAGGTATAAGTTCCCAGAGGGGCATGGACAGGTATGCCCTGTGATAGGTGTCCAGATCTAGATTGATAAGGGGTTAGGTAAACTGGAACTGGACCAAATAGAAAACCAGCGGTTGGATAGACACTTCCATTGGGCAGTGTCACCTTTGTGGCAAAAGCAACCGTCCCAGTCTGATCAGTATCGTTATTTACTGTAGCCCAAAATCCCAGAGTCCCGCCCCTTGCAATATCATTAGCGTCAGGAGTCAGGACGCACTCGCATTGCGCCTTTGCGGCCTGGACAGGTAACAAAGCCAGAACTGTTATACTCATCAATATCAGCATGATTTTACGTTTCATCTCTTGATTCCCCTCCAGCAAGAAGTTCCATAACCGTTGCTTCCAGTTCTCAACAGAGTGTCCCCTATCAAGAGCTATGTAGGCATGCTTTGAGGTTTTTCTCCATGTGAATCGCCACCTGATTTGAGTTACATAACGGCAGCTGCAGCAGGGACAACCAGGATCAGCTAGCACAAGGAGCAGGTGATGAAACAACCGTTGAAAGACCTGTGAGATACCACTTCAACCCTAACGCTGAGCTTGAGGAATACCCGACACCTTTGAATACCGATTGCAAGGGCGAAAGTCAACACAAAAGCAAAAGCGACGGAAGACATCCGGCAGGGAAGGATCTCGGTGTGGGGCCTTTACTGACACACTGATTAAGAGTCATGTCCAGCACTTAAGCCTTTCAATGCCTTAGCTTATTTTGGATGCATTTTGGATGCCAGGCCTGCATCCCACCTGCCTCACTTTCCACAAACCATGACACGCCCAAATGGCAACAAGAAAGACAGTAACACCGGTCTGTGCCTTGCCACTTGGCGATCGGATTAAAGATCCAGGGATCTACAATCTTCAGACACCTCCCCGCCACACCAACTATTCATTTTTACGAAAGAAAGGGCCTATTCGCTCTGCCTATACACTTTGAAACTTGAATATGGATTCAGTTCTTAGACTGCCTCCTGAGCGCCACAAGGCCGACCACGCCGATGCCCAGGAGCCAGACGGTGGGAGGGATGGGGACCGCCGAGGGATAGCTGCCAGGGTACTGGGCGCCTGCCACCGCCTCGAAGGTAAGATCATCAAGAATGAACCTGTAAGTTGGACCAGTCACTGTAAGGAATGAAATATCGGGGGTCGGCCGAGTAACCCCCCAAAGAGCGTTTCCATATGTCACTTCTACATTAACAGCCTCTGAGTACAGCACATTAGTATAGGTGCTATCACGGACCTCAAACAGAAGCGTCTGAGGTCCCTGTTGAAATCCACTCTTAGTCCACGAATACCACACCCCAACGTAATCAGTAGCACCCCCTTGGAATTGTACCCCGATAGTAGTAGAAAGCCCGGACGACTGCCCGCTGGCCAACACCTTCTCCCCGGAATGAGGAGGATATAAGTCATCATTATAATTGATCATACCTGTCACATAAATACCAGCATACCGTCCAAACCATAATTCGTCATAGAAACCGTCTAAATTGGCTGTCGCCTGGGTCCAGTCCGCGTCCAAATAATATTGCGCCGGGACAGCTTCAAAATCTACTATGAGAGGTCCCCCTTGTGCGGCGTTACCCACCAACAACAACATTAAGAGCAGGAAGAAGACTTCCTTCATGTTTGAGTATCTCTTTAGTGACATACAGACCTAGGAAATTTTGGTGGAAAAACGAAGGAATGTGAGCTCTTGAGACATGAATTGTCCCGCTCACAATTAGGCATCCACAGCTGTTGAAGTTTTATAATTTGCAAATACTGAACCAGCTTTGAACCACCTGAGACAGTTCAGTATTCTTCTTTAATTTCTAGCTAGTTAGCTCCTTTCTATAACGAACCGACCTGCGAAACAGGGCTATTTGCGGTTATATTTGTGGAAAATAAATGCCCATTTTGGTTATTAGAAGTAATACCACCGCAAGGCAGAATGCAAGGCAGGAAGCTATACTGCTAGGGGCAATCACTCTCAAAGGCAAGGCCATACGAGGCAAGGTCTGAGCCATCTACATCGTCGTCGCCATCCAGATCGCCCAAGCAGCCACCGACACAATCCATTTGGCCGAACTCCTCTGCAAAGACGGCAAGGATGGGGACCCCGGCATAGGTCTCGGGGTAGCCGTGGGGACCCAACGGCGTATTGAATTCAAGGTCGTCAAGAATGAATCTTGTAGGTGGACCAGTCACTGTGACAAATGAAATATTGAAGTCTTCCGGCTCCTCCCCCAGATACACCTCAAAATAATCGTTTCCATATACGACTTCATCGGTAATAGCCTCTGAGTACAGGATGTTATCATAGGTGGAATCACGGGCCGCGATGAAGAGCGTCTGAGGTCCACCTGGCAATTGACTCTTAGTCCATGAATACCACAACTTAACGTAATTTGTGGGACCACCTTCAAATTGTACCCCCACGGCAGTGGGACCAAAGGTCTGTTGCCCGCTGGCCAACACCTTCTCCCCGGAATGAGGGGGATATACGTCATGATTATAATTCGTCATACCTGTCACATAAATACCAGCATACCGTCCAAACCATAATCCCTCATAAAAACCGTCTAAATTACCGGTGGCCTGGATCCAGTCCCCGTCCAAATAGTACTCGTCAGGGACAGCTTCAAAATCCACGATGAGACATGCCCCTTCTGCGGTGCTACTAACTAACAACATTAAGAGCAGGAAGAATACTTCCTTCACGTTTGGGAGTCTGTTTACTAACATACAGACCTAGAAAATTTGGGTGAAAAAACGAAGGAATGTGAGCTGTTGAGACATGAATTATCCCGCTCACAATTAGGGATCCACAGCTTTCAAATATATTGTCTGCAAATACTGAACCAACCATAAACCAATTGAGATAGTCCATTATTCTTCTATAATTTCTAGCCATTTAGTTCCTTTCTATAAGGAACCGACCTTCGAAACAGGGCCATTTGCGGTTATGTTTGTGGAAAATAAATGCCCATTTTGAGCATTTGAAGCAATACGAATGGATAAGCGACGTACGGGAGGTTCGCACAGAAACTGCAAGGAGTCGTCTCGGTTTAATTGGATTAATCGGTTCAGTTTGTTCAGTCGGTTCAGTCGGTTTTGATCGTTGAGCGGACTTTGCTTGATTTGAAAAACGATGTTATTAGGCCTGCTTCAACGAGGTGACCAAAAAAGGGGGTTCCGACATAATTACCTAAGACCCTTTATTTCCTTGGTGGGCCGTATAGGAATCGAACCTATAACCTCCTGATTAAGAGTCAGCTGCTCTGCCTAGTTGAGCTAACGGCCCATATCACGTTTCGTTCTGCTGCGGTTTTTTTAACAGCCTTGGACAAATAAGTCAATTGCTATCTCCTTCAAATCATATTGTCCGTTGGTCTACGACGAAGGTCGAATAAGCCACCGACCTCCTAACATCTGATGTCCTCCAGACGCACGGAGCGCCTTTAACCCAGCAGGCCCCGTTCAAATCTTCTTGAAGATTTCCGCAGCCTCGGATAGATGAACATAGAGCATGGCAAGCTTTGGAAAAAAGGTCACGTTCTTGCCAGGAGAAACCTTATGAAAACCCGCCAAAAGACCCAATGGACAATACATGTGATTTTGTGTGGCATCCTCTTGTGGGTGGTTGCGTGTGCGGCCAATCCGGTCACTGGTCGGCACGAATTGATGCTCATCAGCGAACCGGATGAAATCAGGCTAGGCCAGCAAACGGATGCACAAATCGATAAAACATATGGACTCTACGATGATCCTAAGTTAGGTGCCTATATTGGAAGTCTGGGACAGCGCATTGCTAAGGTCTCCCACCGTGCCCAGTTGCCCTTCCACTTTAAGGTCCTAGACAGTCCGGTGGTCAACGCTTTTGCCGTGCCTGGTGGCTATGTGTATCTCACCCGCGGAATTCTAAGTTATTGCAACAACGAAGCGGAGCTTGCCGGTGTCATCGGGCATGAGATCGGTCACGTGGCGGCCCGTCATTCTGCACAACAGTACACCAGGGCCCAGCTGGCACAGTTGGGGTTAGGACTGGGTGCCATCCTTTCTGAGGACTTTGGCCAACTGGCTGGCTTGGCCCAGTTTGGGGTGAGCACGTTGTTCTTGAAATTCAGCCGGGACAATGAACGCCAGGCAGATAATTTGGGCGTGGAATACGCCACCAAGTCAGGCTTTGATGCCAAGCAGATGTCCAACTTTTTTGAGACCCTTGAACGCCTGCACCCGCCTTCAGATCGAAGTGGCCTGCCAGGCTGGTTTTCCACCCACCCCAATCCAGAGGACCGGATAGGCGCCATTCAAAGAAAAGCCCAGGAATGGGACCAAAGATTGGGCTCCCCAAACTTGCAGGTGAAACGAGAGGCTTACTTGCATCAGATTGATGGGTTGGTCTTTGGGGAAGATCCCCGCCAAGGGTACGAGGCTGATGACATCTTCTATCATCCTGAATTGAAGTTTCAGTTTCCCGTGCCCCCTGGCTGGAAACTCAATAACACCCCTTCTCAGGTCCAAATGGTAAACAAAGGGCGGGATGCCCTTATCCTCTTTTCCCTGAAGCGCAGCAGATCTCCCGAGGCGGTTGCCAGGCAGTTTATTGCCAAGTCCAAGGCCCGTGTGATGCGCTTTGATGCTGTCACGGTCAATGGCCTGCCTGCTCAACGCGTGATGGCCTATATTAACGCCCAACAAGGACCCTTAGCCATGATGGCATATTTCATTCAGAAGGACGAGCACGTCTATGTTTTTCAGGGCGTTACCTCTCAAGTCCTCTTTAGAGGATACCGTTCCGCTTTTGCTCACACCATGGGGGGATTCAAAACCCTTTCCGACCCAAAAAGGATTAATGTGGAGCCTGAGCGGATTCGCATGCGTGCGACAGCGCGGTCTGCGACCTTGCAGGAAGCCCTCAAGACCCTCGGGGTTCAGGAGAAAAGGCTGGAGGAGATGGCCCTCCTAAATGGGAAACGGTTGACCGATACCCTTCCGGCCAACACGTTACTAAAGCTGGTGGTCAAAGGGGACTAGAAAGCCCGATTCCTTCAACGCCCACCACCCCGGAGGACTCGTCCACCTCAAATGCCACTGGGAGGAATTGCTCTATGACCCACATATTAGTGAGCAGATGTTCGGTGATAGCCCCTGCAACAAAACAGGACCGGCCTTTAGCCAGGGCCATATAGAGGACCAGCTGATCAGCCAGGTGACTGTCGACAGCAGCCCCCGAGGCCATGAATTTAAAAAACGCTGAACAGACTTCGTCTGCGACCGTTTCAGCGGGCTTGCCTCTTCGGCCCAAGGAAGTGAAACCGGCTGCACCATTTTCAAACTTGGCGTTGACGAAAACGACGGTACCAGGACCCCTGGACGGTCCTTGGACCAGCTCGACTCTGGTGGCATGGTAACCCTGACCCCGAAGGCCCTTAAGGGCCTGGTCTCGCTGCCTTTCAACAATACTGGCGGGGAGGTTTGAAACGGCTGAAAGGGCATAAATGCCCGTCAGGTCACCCCGGTTTGTCCTGTCAATGGCAGACAATCCCCCAACCGGCGATACAGAAGCAACCACCCGTCCCCCACCCTTGGGATACCACCCCCATGGCCCGATCTCCAAAGAAACCGCGCCGCCCATCTCCGATAGGGCCGGCATAAAGACTTCCTTCAGATAATGGAAACAAGGGCTCCACGGGACATGAGTGCCTCCGGTAATCGTCACCCGGGACGCATCTTTGGCAAACAACAAACCGGGCATCATGGCCTGGAGCACCAGGGCAGTGGAGCCTGCCGTTCCGATGTCTAGTGTGTAAGCGCCACCCTTGAGTTGGCAAGGCTCGAAGTAAAGGTGCGTGGACCCCACATCCGCCCCTCGCACTTGTGCTGAAGTCACTTTGGCCAGGGCCTTGACCGCGGCGAGATGCTGGGGCCTTAAGCCTGGCTTTTTTCGACCCCCTCGGATATCTCGGATCTCTACGGGCCTTTGGAGTATAGCAGCCAGGGCGAGAGCCGTCCTTACTATCTGCCCGCCACCTTCTCCGAAGCTTCCATCTATGGTGAGGGCCATCTTACAACATGGCCTCCAAGGCCCTCCATAGGGTCTGCTTGCCGAGGCCTGTTGCAGCAGAAAAGACAATGAGTGATGAAGGATCTCTTCCCAGGTCCTCGGCAATGAGGGTACGCTGGCGCGCCTGTTTATTCTTGTTGAGTTTGTCTGCCTTGGTGAGGCTCACGATCTCGGGGATCTTGTAATGGGCGAGCCATGCAAGGAGATCATGGTCGGCCTGATTCGGCAATCTGCGGATATCCAAGATCACCACTACTGCGCCAAGGCCCGTGCGGGACTTGAGGTAGTTTTCCACCATGGGGCCCCACTTCTTTCGTACCGCCTCGGGAACCTTGGCATAGCCGTAACCCGGCAAATCAGTGATATAGAAGCCATCATTGATGAGAAAGAAGTTGAGGGTCTGGGTGCGTCCGGGCGTGGAACTGGTTTTGACCAGATTCTTCCGGCCCAAGAGGGTGTTTATGAGGGAAGACTTACCCACATTGGAACGCCCTGCAAAGGCCACTTCAGGCCGCTCAGGCAACGGGTACTGGGAGGGCTTGACAGCACTGGTAATGAACTGAGCGGAGGTGATCTTCATGTGGGAGCTCAAAGCTGACGGCTTCCCAAGACGTCCAAATTCTGCGTTGCGCTGCATCCTTCGTCACTGCGCCGTACTATCAGTACGCCTCGTTCCTCAGGATTTGCGTGCCTTGAATTTGGAGCTTCTTACTTTGCCGTCTAATGGGAACTCTATGCGAGACCATCAAAGCTCAAGGCCAAGAGCAGCCCCCAAGCAATGCGTTAACTGACCACTGGCCTAGCACAAAATGTCATTATTTTAAGCAGGGCAGCTGATTTTAGGCGTTCAAACCGGCAACGTATCGCTCTATCCTGTCCATCCCTTCGGCAATGTTTTCCAGGGCATTGGCATAAGAAAAGCGTAGATACCCTTCTGCATTGGCCCCAAAATCGATCCCAGGGGTGACACCCACATGGGCTTTGTCTAGGATGTCAAAGGCGAGCTTATACGAATCTGTTGAAAACCGCTTTGCATTGGCCAAAACATAAAAGGCCCCCGTGGGCTCCACGGTGATGCCAAATCCGATTTCTTTGAGCCGTTTGATCATGAACCTGCGACGCTTATCATAGACGGCCCGCATCCGCGCTACATCTGGGCCGGCCTCCTCAAGGGCAGCGATCCCAGCCCATTGGACCATGGCATTGGCTGAAATAAAAAAATTCTGCTGCACCTTCTGAATGGCCCGGATAAAGGTCTTTGGTGCGATCAGATAGCCCAGTCGCCAACCCGTCATGGCATAAGCCTTGGAAAACCCGTTCAGGACAAATACCCTGTTACCATATTCCAGAATGGAGTGTTCCTCCCCTTCGTAAACGAGGCCGTGATATATTTCATCAGAAATGATGTAGGGGGACAACCTTGAGAGGGCCTCCATCCGCTCATGAGACAGTAGATTTCCTGTGGGATTGGACGGCGAGTTGATGAAGATCGCCTTGGTCTTGGCATCGATTTTCTCCTGGATTACCTCTGGGCGGAACTGGAATCCGTCATCTTCATAGACCGGAACAGTGATCGGCTCGCCGCCGGCGAAACGAACAAAGTTAGGATAACAGGCATAATGAGGATCTGAGATGATGACCCTGTCGCCGGGCTCAAGGAGGGCTGCGAAAAGCATGAACATGGCAGGCGACGTTCCTGAAGTCACCACCACCTGATCCGGTTCAATGACGACACCATAGCGGCGGTGATAGTGGCGACAGATGGCCTCACGCAGTTCCACCAGGCCGAGGCTGTGGGTATAGTGCGTGTGTCCCTCTTCCAGGGCACGAATGGCAGCTTCTTTGATGCATTCAGGCGTATCGAAGTCCGGCTCCCCCACCTCTAAATGAACGACATGGATGCCCGCGCGCTCCATGCTATGGGCCTTTTCCAGCACGTCCATGACGATGAAGGGTTTGATTTCCTGGGTGCGTCTGGATATCATGACTCAGTCCCTACCCTTGAGCTAGATCACAGTGTCGTGTCGCAGAGGTTCCTTCAAAAAGCTGAGTGTTGCCATCAAGCCATTTTCCGGGCTCCGTGAGCATTTCCGGGACGTCAGCTTCATTTTGCTGAATCATAAAAACTCGGGCTCACGCCCTCAAACAGTTTATGATTCTTAACGCTTCACTCAGCTGACCTCTCATTCCGAAAATGCTCAATGTCGCTCAGAAAAGGCTTTCGGCTGCATGGTGACGAATGACAGTTAGTTCTGCGACGCGATCCTGGTGCAGATCCAAGGAGCTACAACATGCTCCCTCAATCCCAGGCCTAAATGACCTTATTCAATGGATACTCAATAATCCCCTCGGCCCCATTTTTCATGAGTTTAGGGATGAGATCCCGCACCACGGAAGACGCCACCACGGTTTCCACGGCAAACCAGTCCGATTGATATAGGGGAGACACGGTGGGAGCATTGAGGCTGGGAAGCAGCGCCACCACTTTTTCCAGTTGGGCCTTGGGCACATTCGTCTTCAGCCCAACCATCTTTTCAGCCTGCAAAGCACCCTTGACAAGGAGGGCGATTTGCTCAATCTTTTCTCGTTTCTCAGGGTTTGCCCATGCGCCATGATTGGCAATCAGCTTTGTGTTGGTCTGGAGCAATTCATGAATGATCTTGAGGCCGTGGGCCTTGATGGTAGAGCCCGTCTCAGTCACCTCCACAATAGCATCGGCCAGGCCTGAAACGACCTTGGCCTCCGTGGCCCCCCAGGAAAACTCAACTTTCACATCAATGCCTCGATCCTGAAAGTATCTTGTTGTGAAATTGACCAGCTCAGTGGCAATCTTTTTTCCTGCCAGATCCTCCAGGGTCTTCACGTCAGAATCGTATGGAACGGCCAACACCCAACGGGCCGGTCTCTGGCTGACCTTGGAATAGATCAGGTCTTCCACAATATGCACGTCCGATTCGTTTTCATAGATCCAGTCTATGCCGGTAAGACCTGCATCTAGCGTCCCGCTCTCCACGTATCGGGACATCTCCTGGGCACGACAGATGGCGCATTCAATGCTGTCATCATTGATTTCAGGAAAATAGCTCCGTCCGTTCACATTAATCTTCCATCCCGAATGCTTGAACAATGCGATCGTTGCATCCTGAAGGCTCCCCTTGGGGATGCCCAGCTTCAATTTATCTTTCACTTTGACTTATATACCTCCTCGGGTTCAAAAATCTTCTCGCCAACGACTCGAATGGATCCGTCTTCCACTTTCTTAAAAAAACAACTCCGATATCCCGTGTGACAAGCCGCCCCACCTATTTGTTCCACCCTCAAGAGAACGGTGTCGTCATCGCAGTCTAT
>Ga0180433_10009781_pt1 | contig 11671 bp, 18 predicted proteins | sample SS_ome_8_FD_132980 | JGI IMG/M metagenome (GOLD analysis project Ga0180433, IMG submission 132980) | Hypersaline lake sediment archaeal communities from the Salton Sea, California, USA - SS_1_D_1 metaG | ecosystem: Environmental > Aquatic > Non-marine Saline and Alkaline > Hypersaline >... | reverse complement strand
CTTTTCTATTCTATTCTCTTCTCTTCTTCTTACCAACCCCCCCTCGAGGGGGGGTCGGGGCCCCCCCGGGGCCCCCCCGAGGGGGCCCCCCCTGAAATCCGATAACGACAGGGGTAATTCGCTATTTTTTTTGTAATATTCGAAGAATTGAAGAGCCAGCGGAGTCTCGTTCGCATTTTTCTTGATATATCGTGCGATCCCTATTTTTGTGCTCTTGCTATTGCAGCTCGGATGGTATTTGAACATGTTTTTTACCCACACAAAGCTGTTAACCGTGTCATAAACTAAAACCTTCCATTTCTTCTCAAGGTTCGCCACGGCTTTCTGAAAGGCCGCCCTTTCCAGACCTGTTTCAATTTGAGCATATTCCAGAGGAATCCAATAAAGCCCGGATAGCTGAGAGTGTGGGCTCGTCATGAAATACAAAAACAGGAGCTTCTCGTCAGTGCTCATTTTCTTAACCTTCGGATCTCGCCAGAATGATGTTTCGATTGCCTTGTACTCCAAAGTTTCCCCCTCTTATTGTTCGGTCATTTCCGTGATATATGGGCTGGGCATGCATGCAAGAATTTGCCCGTTAAATCCTTCCCTTATTTCCGGCCTGGTGATAATCAGGCGGTCTTTCGCTCGTGTCATGGCCACATAAAATAAGCGCCTTTCTTCCTCGGGATCGTTATTGCGAAGTGGGCAGTATCCTGCCTCGGCTGCTATTATGAACACAATCGGAAATTCAAGGCCCTTTGATCCGTGGATGGTCATCACCTTAACCTTGTCTTGAGCCATGGCGCTATCCATCATATCCTGATCGCTCCGCAGCGTTGTGTGTTCCAGGAATGTTTCGAGATTGTCTGCGAATTCCAGAGCGAATTTCTGGATTTCTTGGTGGAGGTAGTTAAAGTCAGCCCATCTGCTTGGGTATCTGGTTTCGATTTCATCAACCCTCAAATGCTTATATAAGATCTCGGTTGCTTCCGTTATTTTTTCTACCTTAACAAACGGAAAAACCCCTTCATCGATTTTAAAGTACTGCTGGTATGAATGCAACAGGCCTTTGCCGTTGCTCGCAGCTAAGTCCTTTATGTGGCGGTATTCACCGTGGTTGATTTTCAAATCCTCAAGAAGGTATCTTTCGGCCCTGCATGCGTCATATGGGTTGACAAGAAGCCAAAGCATATTGAGGATATTTCTGCCTGGCGTTCCCTTCCATAGATCGCTTTTCTTGCTGATCAGGGTAACTGGGACTTTTTTATCATTCAGCTTCCATGCGATGTATTCACAGATCGCATTTGTCCTGCCGAGGATTGCAATGTCCCCGGGATCGTATCCCTCGCTCATCAGATCTGCGATCTCGTTCTTAACCGCCAGCGCCTCGGCGTATGGATCGTCAACGGTCCGGACCCGGCATTCGCCCTTAATTTTTCGGACAGGGAGGAGGCGCTTGTCGAAGCGATGCGTATTGTGCCTGATCAGGTTGTTTGCTCGCTCGATAATGATCGGGGCCGACCTATAGTTTTGCTCAAGGGTCACCGTCTTGGCCCCGGGATAATCGTCCTTGAAATTCAGAATAACCTGAATGTTAGCCCCTCGCCAGCCATAGATGCCCTGGTCGTTGTCGCCGACTGTATATAAGTTGTCCGGGTTCAGCAGCTTGAGCAGGCGATATTGCTGATTGTTTGTGTCTTGGTATTCGTCTACCAAAATGTGCTTGAATTTATAGCTGTACGATTCCCTGATATCATCGTGCAGGCTGAGTAACTTCAGGGCCTCATCAATGATCAGGCGGTAATCGACCGCATTGTTCTGCTTCAGTTGATATTCGTATTCCCTGACAATCATTCCGTATTTCTGCTGGACGCCCTTGTCGTTCGGCGTGTTGATAATTTTTCTCAGGGTCGGTTCCTTGAGTTTGGTTCCCAGCTGATCGTTTATGCGACTGATCATGTCCATCTGGTCGTCCGAATCATAGACCGTGATCTTGGCCCCGTATCCTATCTTGTATCCTGCCTCTCGAAGCATGCGGAGGGCGATGCTGTGGAAAGTTCCCAGCCACATCTTGTGCAATTCGCCCCCGGGTACGATCTTGCTCAATCGTTCGAAGATCTCCCTGGATGCCTTATTCGTGAAAGTAACCGCCATGATTGATGATCCCGAGACCTGTCGGTCTTTGATCAGGTATCGGATTCGTTCGGTTAGGGTTGTGGTTTTTCCCGTTCCGGCGCCAGCGAGAACCAGAACCTTGGGAAAACTGGAAATGATCGCTTCGGTCTGCTGGTCGTTAAGACCTGGCTTCATAATGCGCCTCCCATTTCATTGTAATGAAAACGGGCGATATATCAATCGCCCGCTGTTTGTATTTCGTTCCAGACCGTTACCACTTCATGAATTGCCGTTACAGGGCTTTCCTGCGGTGTGCTTGTAACCGCATTCTGGCATTTCGGGCAGTAGATGATCATGGTTGTAACCTCTTTCCCATCGTCCTTGCCCCGCTGGTCGTCAAACAGCGGCGCTTGATGGCATTTTTTGCAGAGTCTGATCTGAATTGACTCGTTTTGGTTCAGGCGCCAGTTTATGAATGCGCCCTTTTCGTCCTGTTCCATTTTCTGGATAAATGTGTCGTCCGACATTGCTCCTCCTGTTAAAATTGAACATGGGGCAGATTTGCCCCCTCTCCATTCAAAATAATTCTCCGTTTCCTTCCGCTTCCCGTTCCTGTTCGCCATCGAAGTCAGGGAGCGGTTCCTGGTTTGATTTCGGATCGATCAGGACTTCAAGGTCATCCTGAACTTCCAATTTCAGATGGTTCCACCCTTCCGGCGCCATGAAGTTATCGTACCATGAATTGACCACAACCAGGTCGATGTCCTTGGCGTTCTGCTGTATGCCGTTCAAGAAGTTGATCATATTGTCGCCGTCAATTTCGCTATTTTCGCATAGCAGGACGCTGAATTTCGGCTTTTTGAGCTCGTACATAGCCTTCAAAATTGCCGGATAATACGAGGCCTTTTCGCCGCCGCTAATCGCCTTCAGGCTGGCCCATGCTCCCTTGCGGTTCCTGCACCTTGGCCGGTAGTTCCCCTCGGCATCAAAGAACCGGATTCGGTATGATGGCCGGATCTGGAGCAGAAGGCCATTGATGCTATCCTCAAGTGGCGAAATAACCTCCCTGAGATGGTTCTGGATCTCGATGGCTATCCGGTCGATATCGTCCTTGGATGTATTCCATTCAGCCTCGATAATTTCCCTTCGGTTCTGGGCCTCGGCTATCAGCCTGGCTGCATTCTCGGCGTCCTTGGCATCCTTCATGTTTGCATCAATCTCGAACAATTTTTTGTCGATGTTATCCTTCTGCATCTGCTGGCTGGCTGTGTCCTGACCCATGTCCAGGCCATCCAGCGCCTTTTCTGCTGCCAGCCTGCCATCTGTTGCCTCCTCGATCTTGGCTTTCAGCTGATCGATTTCCCGGGCCTTGGCAGCCTGGATTTTAGCGTTTTCTGTTATCAGCTTCAGTTCCTTGGTGATTTCAATGAGGCGGGTCTGGCCTGATTCCTGTTCAGCTTCCATCTCTTTGATTTTGGCCTCGATGTTGACTGGGCATGTAACCTCAGCCCCTGTCGCAAATGGGCAGGTCTTTTCCTCACCAAATGCCACCAGCATCTGGCTGAGATATTCCAATCGGATCTGAAGCTGGCTTTTTTCGGTTGTCAGCGCCTTTGTCTCTTCTTCGCAGGGCTGAGATTTCTTGAAGTTTTCCTCTAGGTCTTTGAGAGCCTTTTGATATTCCCCGATTTTCTGTTCAAGTTCCTTGATCCGGGCTTGGTTTTTCCTGAACGCCTCCCGCTTGCCCTCCTCCTTGGAAATGGCCTTCTCGATCTCCTGTTTTTCCTTGACGAGATTTTCCCGCTCATTCAGGAGCGCCTGGTAGTTATGCGGGCTTTTGTCCGTTCGCATATCCACTGCCGCCTCGGTTGCCTTGCTCATTTTCTGCTTGTCGGCCTGAAGTGCGGATCTCGTCTGCTTGGCCATGGTCAGCGCCTCTAGCAGGTAATCAATCCACGAGTCTGCGTTCGCATCCTGGAGTTGCTTCTTGATGCTAGCTGTTTCGATTTCTTTAATCAGGACGGCCTTCTTGGCTGTAATATCATGCTTTTTGGAAAGAAGCGAAAGCAGGAGGGTTTTCTGCTTATCATCGGAAAGGTTCACAAAGTTCCCGATGTAGAAGTCCTCGGCGTCCATGGTTTCGGATGCCAGCAGGGCCACCGCTGCCTTGTCAGACGATTCCTTGCCGTTAACTATAACCTTGCATGAAATAGAGCCCTTTTTGTCAAGGATCACCTTGCGGAAAATTGACAGGTCGTTCCCCTCAAATCCAATTGTGTACCCGTTGGCTCCGTCACCATAGTTTTCATACAGTTCCCGGGCGGTTTTGGCGTCCTCGGTCTGGTTTGAAAGGGCCTCCTGAATAAGAAGGCGCAGGGTGGTTTTCCCTGCGCCATTCGGTCCCGTGACAACATTGAGGCGCCTGAGTTCCCGGGTGAAGCTCTGGCCCCTATAGTTCTTTGCTTCCAGTTTGTACTGTTTTTCCATTGCGTCTCCTTGTTAAAGCGATCTCTGGCAGGCGCCCTGTATCTTTTTCAGGGTGTTCAGGGGAAGGGTTGCCAAATCCGGCCCATCTGATCCCTGAAGGTCAGGCGCATGCTCTTTCATTATTTTGTCCCATTCATGCGGCGCTCGCAACATGTTTATGAAGGTATCCTTCATTTCGAGGATGTGCGCCACAACCTTCTTGATCTTTTCGGGATCGTCCTTGCCTCCAGATTCATTTTCCTGTTCTGGGTTTTCCTTGCCCTTCTTATCATCTTTTTTGGATGCCGTTGCGCCCTTAGTTTTTGACTTCGATTTCTGGTTTTCCGGTTCAGGAGGTTCCTGATAATCATCGCTGAACACATCCGGTTCGCCTTCTGGATCGCCATCAGGTTCGCCTTCGCCCTGTCCGTCAGATTTTGAACCGGTATCGGATTCGCCGCCTTCGCCGTCTTCGTTTTCTACAATCTCGAATTCTGCATCGACCGCCTGGCCAGCCTGGTCGGTTCCGGTATTGTTGTCCTCGACTACTGTGGCATCATCAACATCCTCGTGGGTTGCCTTGCCTATTTCCTGGACAACCTCGACCCCTGTGGGTCGGCGTCCCTCGGAAACGGATACTGCTGCTTCATTGACCTTGTCGATTTCCATGTCTGATTCACGCCATGAGACTATCGGGATCACGACTTCGCCCTTGTCATTAGGTCTAACCGTCTGCCTGGCTATCGCTGGATGTTTCTTCATGATGTTGCGCTCCACAATCGTGGCGGCCAGTCTCTCGGCAAAGTTTACCCTCTCCTGGTAGGTCTTGATGCATTTCATGGTTTCTTCATGGTTCAGGTCGATTTCCATGAAGAGATTATCAAAAACCTTCAAGTACCAGAACCCTTCCTTTTCCTTGAAGTTCTTGTTTTTGACAATGTTACGGACGACATTTTTCGCCTTGATGTTCTGGATGTCCCGCTTGAGATAATCGCCGGGGGAATAGCTCAGGGTCTGATCAAGGGCGATCAGGTTCCCACCCGGGCCTCTTCCCAGCCCGATCTTGCGGACATATACGGTCTGCTTAACGCCGTCCTCGTCCCGCTCGATGTAAGGGTTGTTGTGTTCCTGGCCGTTGATGATCAGGGTGCGTGGCGTGATGATGTGAATGCCTGCAAATGAATTCAGACGCTGGTAACCCTGGGCGGATACCATGTATCGCTTCTTCCAGTTTTTGGAGTCTGAATCATAGTAAGGGATTCCATAAATATCGCCCTCTGCCTTGGTCAGCTTGACCTTGAATGCGACTGCCTGGATGGCGCCGTTCTTGCCTACCCTGACATCAACAGGGTAATTTCCGATCATTTGCTGGGGTTTTGCGAGCTCACCGCCCGTCTTGGTTTCGGTCTGTTCCTTGCCGATTTCTTCTTGAGAGGTAGTCTTGGTGGTCTTTTCGTCTTGTGCCATTGGTCTTGTTTCCTCCTTGGATTGTTTCGAGAATCACCACGGCAAAACGGGCCAGGGCTTCTATTGCAAATTTCCTTTCCCTGTCCGTCAAACCGTGTATTTGTTCTCGGATTGAATCGCTGATCACCGGGGGTGTCAGCCTGATTACCTTACTCATTCGTTCCCTCTTCTGATTGCGTTGCGTCTTCTGCCTGGGCGACCGCCTTCTTGTCGGCAAAATCGGAGAGTTTTTCGCCGCTCTTGAAGTATTCCGCCAGCATTTTAGCATCTGGTTCGGTCAGGTAGAAATGTCGATACCTCGTTCCGTGATTCGCCTCCCTTAACTGTAGCCCGAGCTTCTGGCAGATGTGTTCGATGCCGCTCCACGATTTCCCGTATTTCTTTTTGAAATACGAGATCAGGTAGACTTTAGTGAAATCCGAGCGTTTGGATTGCTCGAATTCCGGCAGGCGTTTTGCCTTGAACGCTACAGGTTTCAGCTTGCTTCTGAAAAATGCGTTCAGGATCTCAGCCTCGGGTGTCCGTAAAAAGCGAATATTCGAGGTTGTCCCCGAGATCGCCTCGCCGGTTTTCAGGCCGAGAATGTTGACCACATATGTTGTGGCCATCTTGTTCGCCCCGTATCTCTTTGTGAAATACGAGAAGAGCGTGATAGGATCGTGCATGCGTCCTCCTTTCTGTGGATTTTCCATATTCTGATGGTTGTTCATGTGCGTCTCCCTTTCGATTTATTATGCTGGTTTTTTGGCAGAAGTCAACATTAAGTTATCGCTCCTACCAGTTGCCATGCGCTATCCTTCGCTGAATGGCTGACATGGCGGGTGTCCGGTCGTCAGCTCCTTGTCGTTTTTAGCAGCCTCAAGGTAAGATTCCAGTTGAGCGGTATGGGATTTTGATTTCTCAATCTTTTTTTTGAGCCGTTCTATCCTCGCATTGTTCGCCTCCTCCCATGTATCGAAGTGCTGGTGAAAGTTACAGGTCTTCGCTTCTTTCCGTCCATCCTCGGCAATGAAGAATTTTGCCGTTTCCCCCTTGAATGTGACCTTTTTGATGTTATCCGTTTCCCATGTGGTGAGTCTGTACTTTGTAATCATGTTGTTTCCTCCAGAATTTTTTTTGAGTTTTCCAGTAATTCCCGTAAGTTTTCATATTTACGGTCCATAAATATCTTTGCGATGTCGTAGGCTTGGTTTATTCTCGTATAAAGACCATCCCACGATGTATCAACCATAAGAATTGTTGCGTTTTTTTCCTTATTCATTCTGATCTCGGCATGATATTCATATGCTTGGAAGTTCCCGTTTGGTTGTTTGTGAATTTCAATTTTTGTTACAGGATATTGGGTTTTTAGCATTCCTACCAGATTGTTTAGTCTTTTTTCGCAGTCTTCTTTCGTTTTTGGAATTGACCATCTGTTCATGTTTCCTCCTCATTATGGATGCAATGGCCCATCTGCATGGAGGGCGAGGCCCCGTTCTCGCCCCCAGTTCAGGATCGCCGTTGTCGCATTGTGGATTCGCCCGACCTTGTCCTCGGGGATCGCATGCCCTCGGCTCGGCATTATGTTGATGAGCCGCTGCCGAAGCTGGATCAGTTCTGGCGGTTTTCTAAGATTGCCATTCTCGTCCTTACCCTTAAACCAGCGCCTAGACGCCTGCAATGCCACCCTTGCCCTGTCTTTAACTTCACCCTTTGTCATGGTTTCCCTCCTCAAATAAAGCGGTTGTTGCATTTCATCACGCCGTTGTAGTATCCATCAACCCAGACCGTGCTTTCCCCCGACCAGCACTTACCCCTCTGGTAAGGGTCGACCTTCTTGGGATTGCAAAGAAAATAACAGCCTTTTGCGCCCTGGACTGCCCCGCATTTTGTGCAGACCGCATACTCGATTCCTGTTCCCGGCTCTGTAACCCAATCGAGGGCATGCTGGCCCCGCTTGATGCCTTTGCGCCAGTCGCCCTTGGTATGTTTGTGGTTGCATTTCCTCATGATGCCCTCCGTGTTCATATGGAATCAAAGTATTCCTGCGCTGCCCTGATCTGTTCGACCGTTGTGCCCTCAAGGGCGGCGGCCAGTTCCCTGAATGTAAGAGGGCTGTAATCCCCATGCATCCTCTTCTCGGCGGTAAGAACAGACGCCACACCCCTGATCAGCCTGTATTTTTCGTATTTTTCGGGGTCGATCCCATGTAGAAGTATAGCCTTCAGCTTCTCGTGCTTCCGTTTCATCTCGCTGGTCATCACCTTGGTTTTCATCTTGCGCCTCCCGTAGCTTTTTTCTTAGTTCAGGATGTTCTTGATCAGAATGTTTTTGTTCTGGGCTTTGGCCATGGCTTCGAGCTTGGTTCTTGCTTCTTTGTTGCTGTCAGCGTTGATGGTTGCGGTTGTCAGGCTGGTCCCTTTGTCGTTTGTGTAGGTTGCCCTGTAGCTGTATTTCCCTGTGGTTGCTTCGATCCTCAGTGTTGTCTTGGTCAGTTTCATCTTGCGTCCCCCGTTTTTTTGTTTTTTCTTTGCTTCTATACTTATTATAAGCGAAATTATGCCAATAGTCAAGTAAACAAGCGAAATAAACGGGCCTGAAATCGCTTGATACACTAGCGCTTGAAAAATAGTTATGTTTTTCTGGTAGTAAAAAAGGGCCAGCTTGCGCCAGCCCAAATTCCCGACAGAAGAGAAGTAATGCCGGGAAGCGCTTATTCGTCCGAATCCGAAGCCCCCAGCAGCTTGTTAGCCTTAACCCGGGCTGCCTGGACTCGCTTAACAACATTTTCGGCCTCATCCCAGTCTAGCCGTGCAAAACCTATATCAAATACCTCCTGCCCGCAATCGATCCATGCTGGTTTACCCATGGCATCAGGCCCGATGTCCTTTTCGAGCCGGATCTCGATTTCGGAATTTTCGATATTGGGTTCAGGATCGTCCGTCAGCCTTTTTATCGCCCTGACAATTCTAAAGGGCCCGAAGCGATAAATTATTTCAGGTCCGTATGGGTCTTTTTTGTTTGCCAATTGTCCTCCTCGTGGGACGCAGGGGCGGCCTCGCCGCCCCGCCCTTTTTTATCCATGATGGCATGATCTGACAATCTGGTCAAATTTCTCTTCCCATTTTTCCGTCCTCAAGCAGAACCGGGCAGGCCCCACATGTGCAGTTCTTGGCATGGCCTGAAATGTAATAATAGCGCCATGGCCCTGTCAGTCTTTTGATTGATCCATTCCAGCCGGGGATCTGCTCCGCCTGGCGCTTCGTTTGCTGATATGTAGTGAATGTGTTTTTCCTCATGGCTGCCTCCATTATCCCAGAAATTCGTCTATCTGGTTCAGAAGTTCACCTATGTGGTCAAGGCTACCAACATCCGCCCAGTTTATCCCGTTGGCCTTGGTTTCCATTTCGTCCTTCTTGAGTTTGCCCTGAATTTCTTTCAGAAGCATTTTGATGCTGGCTTGTTTTGCTTTGTATGCCATCTCGGCTCCGTATGTTTTTTCCATCTTGCGCCTCCCGGTTTTTGTTTTTATTTTCCTCTTCTAATTATATTATGCCTCGAATTATGCCAATAGTCAAGTAAACAAGACAAAATAAACTATTTATTTTATGTGTGAACGGCGGGGCATTTCAGCCCCGCCCTATGGTGATATGGTGATCAGTTGTCGAGGTATGCTGCGACTATGTCATCGCCTGCAACCCCGGCCCTGGCCAGCGCCTCGATCACTTCCCTCGTGGGCATTGCCTTGGTATGCGAGCAGAATTCTGCCAGAAGCAGGCGGATCGCCTGGTTCTTGTCCTCGTTCTGCCTATGAGCCTTTTCCATCTTGCCGCAGTAATATTCGAGATCAGCGTTTCTGGTTGCTACCAGTTCCTCGGCCGCCTTGAGCCTGTCTTTCAAATGCTTATTCTCGGTCTTGGTATGGATCGTGTCTGAGAAAAGTGTCCGATAAAAATCCATCACCGTATCATTGCTGAGGGCGTTGTGCATCAGGAAGGATACCGTCTGCTGCTGATCGAAGGGCAGGGTTTTATACTCCTCGGCCATCTGGCCAATGCTGCGGTTCTTAACCAGTGCATCCTGAATGTCGCATGTCAGTTCGGAAGTAATCAGGATGTTTCCCCCGATCTTGACTGCCTGGGCGAGCTCCGCCAGGGTCTTGGCTGCCTTGATCTCGTTCCTGCGGGCCTCGATCTCGTTCTTGTTCATGTGCGCCTCCCGTGTTTTTTTGCGGTTGTTTCCCCGCTTCCTAATTATATTATTGGTCAAATTATGCCGATAGTCAAGCGTGATTATTTTAATTTTATTTACTTGACTTTTGCCAAGATTTTAGGTATGCTATAATTAGAAGGGAAGAGAAAAAACAAAAATCTGGGAGGCGCAAATGTCAAAGAGAAACGAAATCAAAGGTAAAGAATTCAGCAGCCTGAAGGCCCTGGAAAAAGAACTGTTGAGCGGCGACTATCGTGACTACTACACCGGAAAGGTTCTTAACGCTGACGAAGTTAAAGCCATGGTAAAAGACGCACATGCCGATTCTAAGGCATGGTTCAAGAAGGTAAAAAGCGTTAATAGCAACGATCTCAAAGCTGTTGAAATGTGGACAATTAACAACATCTGTGACTGGGTAAGATTCCCCGCCAGCCAGTTCAATGTCACGACATTTGCTGTTGCCAGAATGTCAAGACCGCAGCTTTATTTCACACTGGTTTCTTACACAAATTAAACGGTAGTAATGTGATCTGCAAATGCCCCGATCTGCCTCGGGGCATTTTATTTAGAAAAGGGTAATTGTTTCCCTGTCTGATTTTGATTTTTTGGCCTGCCCTTGTTTGATGGCGGGTCGTAGATCGTCTGAAATTCCATTCTGCATAACCTCACAAAGGGCCCGCTTGAATGTTTTTTTCGTTCGGCTCGAGATCCATGCGGCCTCTTTAATCTCAGCTCGCATGGTTGTTGCGATCTCGATCACCTGTTCGATCTGAGTTCGGTTCGGATTCGGGGCGATCTCGCCTGTAATGCCTCGCTTATTTTCCATAATCTTTTCCAGCATGGCGATAGCGTTCAGGTATTCATTCGCCTCGTTATCCATCAGCTGCTTCCAGAATCGGGCGTTAGAATCGCTCATTGCGCTGATCAGCTTCTCGATTTTGCTGAATTCCTGAGAACTGATTTCCGTCCCGAGGGCCTGTCGGATTTTTTTCTTATGGCGGACTATTTTTTTAAGGGCATCAATCGCCGGCCTATGCTGGTTTGTGCCTTCTTGAATATATCGCTCCCAGAATAATCGCTTCGCCTGTTTATGTTTCATTCAGAATTTTCCTGATTTTGTCTCGTATGGATCTGATTCGCTTCGGGGTCAGCTTGAACCGTTTTGATAGGATCGTGGTTTTCGTGCCCGCCTGGCATTGCCTGAATATTTCATAGTCTCGGGTCATTTTCTGGAGATCCTCGATGCTGGGTATGTTGATGGCGGTTCCCCCGAATATTTCAATAAATTCCAGGGCTGTTTCATGCCCGAGGAAATCCACCAGTTCCGCAAAGACAGGGTGGCCATAGTGCATGCAAAGCAGGGCCTCTACACTCTTGCGCTTTCCCACAATTTCCTCCGCAGGCAGATGATCGTCCAATCGATCTCCTCTTGTGTCCCCCTGGCATAGTT
>Ga0180433_10009780_pt1 | contig 11671 bp, 6 predicted proteins | sample SS_ome_8_FD_132980 | JGI IMG/M metagenome (GOLD analysis project Ga0180433, IMG submission 132980) | Hypersaline lake sediment archaeal communities from the Salton Sea, California, USA - SS_1_D_1 metaG | ecosystem: Environmental > Aquatic > Non-marine Saline and Alkaline > Hypersaline > Sediment... | reverse complement strand
TGATTGTACCAGGTTGGTCTGTGCCCATATTAACTCACTGCTTTCAGGCTGGTTGTTCAGTATGTATTCACTCAAACTGATAACCTCGTCATATTTCTTTAATTCAATATAAACCCCGGAAACATCAACGAGCGATGACGTTAAATCTGGATGGTCGGCAAAGTCGTTTATAACTTGATTTAAGACCGCATCGGCCTGGGCCGCTTTGTCCCAGGTGATGTATAAAAATACAAGCTGTATCTGTGCTTCAAAAGCTCCATCGCTGCCGGGGAATTGTGTTATTATATCCTGACACATCTGCTCAGCTTCGTCGTAACGGCCTTGCTCCCGATAAGCCTCTATCAGACCTATCTGCTCGTCAAACTCGCTCTGAACAGGTTCGGTTTGTGCTGTTGCATGAGGGAGTTTTTTGATTGAGAAAAAGATTAGTCCGAGAATTGCAAACAGGAGGACGATTTTAATAGCTACTTTGCCTGCACGTAAAATTAACTTTGCCATAATTTCACCCCTTTCATTGCATCAAGTTTCCACTGACAACGTATTTACTCCCCCCCCAATCAGACCATTTATACTTGACAGATATTAAGACGAAGATTTATAAATGTCAAGGCATTTCTTAAAAATATTTTTAATTATGGCCGGTTGTTAAAAAGTCTTTCTCTGTAAATACCTGTGAAATCTGAGCTTACAATAAACCAGAACTGGTAAAATTATTTTTAAAACCTTAAAGAAATGCACTTGTTTTTACTCTATCTCGATGAAATTCCTAAATTATTTTAGTTGGTAGAAACAAATTATATTTGGTGTTTATTTTGTTAGCTATAGTTGTAAAGACTTTATCAAAAACGTATGGAAAACCAAAGGGCAAAGATACTTCAGCCTGCCGCTGAGCTTATGGTGAATCCGTTTATTTTCGGTGCAGGGGTTTGCTCTCAAGTTCATGGTCCGGTATTACAAGCCAGTTGACAACATCGCCCGCCACATCTTTATAGCCGCAATACGGCTGTAGTGAAGTAGTGGAAACAAAATTACACGTCTTTACCACGGGTTCTACCCCGGCAGGTGCCGAAACGCCGTCTCCAAACACTCCTCTCATAAAAGGTTTCTGAGAGAACGGCATTATACACACAATAAAGTACACAAAGCTTAAGATGCAAAATCCCGCCAAAAAACCGAGTACCCCGGCGCCTGCGGTATCAAAGAGCTTCGGACAAAAACAGTCGCCCAGTTCTCCGAAAAAAATAACCGCAACCGTCTCCAGAACGATAAATATCATAACCGTAGTTACCCCAACAAACCCAGCCAAATAGTAATAGTTCTGTTCCATGTCCGGCCTTACCGCCGCCAGAGTCGGGCTAAGCATCACGCCAACATATATCGAAACCAAAATGTTAAATAGCAAAAGCCACGTCCCGAAAAAACCGTTCCTTATGCCGATTACAGCAAAAACCACACCAACAATCACAGCCAAAATGAATATCATAACCGGTTACCCCAGCTTTGAAGTTACTCTTTGCACCTCTTCAATTGTTGTTATACCCGCCAATACCTTTCTCAATCCTTCTTTCCTCAAAGCAGACATGCTCTCTTTGTCCCCACGCTGTTTCATGCTTCCCAAGGAGAGCCTTTCATTTGCCAGGTTTGCTTTGACGTCCTCATCAAGACGCATTACATCCATAATCGCGGTCCTGCCGACAAAACCCGTACCCCGACACCTTTTACATCCATTAGCCTCCATTATAGTCCGGTAGTCTATCTTCTTTCTCTCAAAATTGGCAATCTGTGTCTCAGTAAGGCCGGCCGGCCTTTTGCAGTGCTCACAGAGTCTGCGTACTAATCTTTGTGAGATAATCACATCCAGACCCGACGCCAAAAGCAACGGTCTTACTCCAAGGTCCATCAACCGAACAAGCGCTGCCAGGTTACTGCTGCTGTGCAGGGTCGCCAGGACCAGATGTCCGGTCTGTGACGCCTGAAGCGCCATATCCGCCGTCTCGACGTCCCGAATCTCTCCGACACATATCACGTCCGGGTCCTGTCTTAGGATATTTCGCAGGGCGTTGGCAAACGTTATGTTCGCCTTGACATTCACCTCGATCTGGCTTGCGCTTGGCAGCACGTATTCAATCGGGTCCTCAACAGTAACTACATTGCGCTCGTAGAAATCAACCTCGCTGAGCATCGCATACAAAGAAGTCGTCTTGCCGCTTCCGGTCGGCCCGCATACCACTATCATTCCTGATGCTCTGCTGATATTATCAAGAACCAGCCTTTGTGACTGAGCCGACAGCCCAATCTCATCAAGCCTCAACAGCCCTGCACTTTGGTTCAGAATCCTTATGGACAGTTTCTCACCGCCGAGAACACCTGCACTTGCAACCCTGAAGTAAACATCCCCTTCCGGTATCCTGGCCATAAACGAGCCATCCTGCGGACGCCGTCTTTCCGCAATATCCATATTCGAAATTGCCTTGATACTGTTTACTATCGTCCCAGCCTTGTCGGCCTCCATCTGACTTACCGTGCTCAAAACACCGTCTATTCTGAATCTCACGGTAAATACGGACCGGCTCTTCGGGTCTAAAAGAATGTCGCTTGCCCTGTCTCTTATACCGTCAAGGATTATACTTTCTGTTAAGCTGAGTATCTCGCTCGTTGTCTTTTGATCTCTGCCCTGTGAACTATAAACCTCGGCAAAGCTCCTGCCCGCTGAATCCAGAAGCTCTATCCCCTTTTCAGCTTTATAACGCGCCCTGCGACGCTTGAAGGTATCACCGAATATCCCTTTTAGAATATTGCCTGGTCTGATTATGCCTTCCTGCAGCTTTATTGTCACATCGGCAACGAACAATACAAACAGGAAAAAAGGGCCGGTCAGAAGCGCGAGAATATTCGCTTTGGCCTTGTGACGGACCGGTATCAGATTGCTGCCCTCTACACGCAATACCGAATACACGCAGAAGTAAACCCAAACGACCAGCAGTATGACTCTGACCGGGCTAAACAGCAGCCACGCTGCAGGAAATATCTGCTGCCGGGCAGAATCCAGCAGCATTCCTGCGGCAAAAATGAGCGATTCGGTTTCTAACTGAGCACAATAAAACATATTGCCTTCATACTATGCTATTAATGATAATACTGGTAATGTAAACACCTATTGCCCAAATTGCAACTAAAAATTTGATAATAAAACCGAAACCACCTGTCCCGAATGCGTAGATATGGAAATCGCTGAAGGTTAGCCCCCGACCGGATAAGATTTTGACACTGTTGTGAATCTAAGGCCCCTGATGGGCGCCCCGAGCCCGGCAGGCCTTTATCGCCCGGCACAGACCCGGTGTTATCCCCACCACCCTTTCAAGTTCGGCACGACTGAATCCGCTCTCCGACCGACGGTACAACAATATAAATCCCACCGCCTCGCCCCAGCGACCCAACGGAACCGCCGCCGCACAAATCCTGCTCAACTCGCTCAAATTGCCCACAAGACCCATCTCGAACATATCCTCCAGCAAGCACACCCTGTTGCTCCGGCAAATACCATCCGCCACTTCGCGGGTAAAGTAGCTCTCCAGTCGGGCCAGGTCAATATCAATGTACGCCTCTTCATCGGTCAGGTGTAGTTCAAAGCCTGCGCTGTCTGCCAGATAAACCGCGACGTTGCAATCGCCGATCCCGTCCCGGATAAACTCCGCTGATGTTGTCAATACCCCCGATGTATCGTTCTGGGACAAAAGAGACTCATACAACTGTACAACGAAACCAAGATTGGCCAACTGACACGAAAAGTCGCCGTGGGCACTGATTATATCATTGCACAGGATATCAATCTTTCTTGCCTGCTCATTGGTTGATTTTCTGAGCTTGCGGATGACCTGCCAGGGCCGCATTTTCCGAGCTTTACCCAAATTAACTGCTCCTGCCTAATTCCCAAATAAGACACTCCCCTGACCCTTTTCGACCTAACTAACCGGCGCCTTTAGGAGCTATTTTCAAACCCAAAACACCGAGAAAAACAAAGATTGCCACCACTTTCAGCTTAGTTGCTCGCGGGTGCTGATGCAGCCAAAGGTGAGTGAATGTACCAAATTTCAATCTCGCCGAATCACTTTCTAAAAAAAATTGCTACTTTTTTCTTGACAAAGCAAGAGTAAAAAGGGTATATTAACACCTGTAGTTCTGTAGCTTGCAAAGTACTGGAATACAAAAGGATTAGGCACTATGCAATTTCCCGGAGGAGTGTTTGCAGCGTCTTTGAGCCTGGTAAATGTACCGGCCCGAAGTTTTATTGTGCGCAACGTTTGCGCCTTATATAAAATAATAAATATCACACAAAATGAACCATTCACTGTTTTTTCAAAGAAAGGAGGTTTGCGAAGGAAAAATATAACCACTAATCATTAGCACTTAATTTATTTGTAAGCTAATCAGAGCAGGAACAACAAGAAAAAGAATGATTGTGTATGCCCCTTCATAAAGGGGCAAGTGCTCTCCAAGCTGTTTGAAGCCTGTAAAGAACGCAAAAGGAGAGCGCAAAATTTAATGGAATCGTACAGGCAAATGGAGGATTTAATTATGAAAAAATTGATAATGTTTGTTATGGTAATGATGTTATGTATGGCCACCGCTGCCATGGCGGCCGATCCTGTCGTTTTTCACAGCCTTGATGAGCTGTTAGACGACTGTAGCGGCAATGGATACACAGCTGAAATGTTTAAGGGTACTTTGGCATACAGTTACGATTCACCCGCTTCAGGATCATCAGGCGGCAGTTCGTTGTCATTAGACGGTGCAAGTGCAGCAAAGAACGGAATTGATACTTGCATATTTGATGATACCCCCTGGAGCATCGTATTTTGGTTTAAAACGACCGGGGTCGAACAAATGATTGCTGCAGCCGCCTCAGCGGAAGTCGGTCTTGGTGAGGATTTCGCCGTTGGCATATGGATTGATGCAGTAGGTGCGGTAGTTGCGGATCTCTGGTACAACAGTGCAGTCGGAACAACAACTGAAGGACTCAATGACGGCGAGTGGCACCACTGTGCGGTCGTTTATGAAGGAAACGATAACGTTACCATATATATTGATGGCGCAGAAGACGTTAACGATGATTTTGCAAATCCTTACAATTTTGACTGCTCAGCTGCCAACTCAACCTTCTCATTTGGAGATTCTTTTAACCCGGATCACACAGGTGACCTCGAAGCATCTCCCTACACTGGTCTTTTGAAAGACGTCGGTGTTTACGCCGCAGCACTCGACCTGGCAGGTGTAACCGAAGCCAAGAACAATGGTGTTTCATGCTACGGCCCGGCGAATCCTCTCCTGGTTGACCCCAACACGACACTAGTTTATGAGACAGGTGAGACCATGGGCGACTTCGATGTTTCTTTGAAGTTCCCGCCGTTAGGTCAGGGACCGGCCAATCAGGGTACTCCCTACACCATAACCGTTACGATTGACCCCAATGGTGGTTTCGGTGGCTGGGGCGCAAGCGCTGAAGGCGAAAAGGATATTCAGCTCCTTGCAGGCCAGGGTGCCGACAACCAGATTACTCTGACTTTCGATAACACCAACTGGAATCAGCCGCAGACAATTCTGTTCAAGGCTCTCGATGATACCGTCGCGGAACCGCCGGAATTGATTGAAATTAACAACATAGGTGTTACGATAACATCGACGGTCGCAGAACCTAACCTCAATGGCGATTTAGAGGGCAATCCCTGGGTCAAGCTTGTCGAGGCTCAGGTATGGGACAACGACCAGGCCGACATCTTGTTCACGTACACCCCTGCGGAGAAAGATACCCCGAAGTATCCTGTAACTGGTCCCGTCCAGATATGGGAAGAGCCCAGATGGTTCTTCGGCAGCCCGTATGACAGATGGCGGAAAATCGGCATTACGCTGCAGGTTCCGCCGCTGGTCGATGGGGATCCGTGTCAGCCTACTTCTGTCAAGCTTCAGGCGGCGGTGGAAGGTGACAATCCGCCTCTGACGGATCCAACTCTGCCTTTCGCAGAGACCGACGACCCGAACGGTATAATATTCACCGCGGCTAACTACAATGTAACGCAGTCCATCAAGGTATGGGGCAACGACGATCAGGATCTGCAAGCCATAGATGCCGTCGCTGACGGCGACGAGGATTATCAAGCCACCCTCGTAGTTACCGTTATAGACGGCGGTGGTGATCCCCGTTACCAGTGGCAGGAATTAGAGGATCCGGAAGATCCGTGTAGTCCTCTGATTGATGTCGCACTCGAGCGAACAGTTACTTTCGACATCGAAGACAACGAATGCGGCGCCTACGGTATTCTGCCTATGGACGTCAGTAACTCTCACTATATCACTGACCCCAACTGGGCTGAGGATGACCCGGATTGTTACGTGGACATCTATGACGTAATCAGAATGGCCAAGCAGTGGCTCAAATGTACCGACCCACAAGGCACGGGTTGCGCAAAACCACCGGAAGAGTAAAGGTCAGCTTGCATTGGCTAAGGAGTTTATGACTATAACTTAAACAATAAAAAGAATGGAGGATTTAATTATGAAAAAATTGATAATGTTTGTAATGGTATTTGCGATTGCAGCCCCGGCCGTGGCGTTAAAGCATGAGCCTCACTCACCGGGATTTGCCGGCTGTGCAAACAGCGGCCAGGTTCTGTGGGAGTTCACAGAAGATGGTTGTAATCCCACAAGCGATGTGGCTGACCCGGCTTATTATTTCGACCCGGACCTTCCGAACCCCCTGTTTGGAACCCGCTACGCGGACAACGGCCCGGTTTGGACATGGTCAGCGGGAACCTATTATATCGATGAAGAGGACAGCCTCAATAACCCCATACCTGAACGCGGCGACAAGCAATACCTGAGGGAGTATTTCGAGGTCGTCCATACCGTCGATCCCTGCACAGCAAGTGATGATTCACTTATCGGTATGGGCCTTGAAATCTGGAATATGGCGGATGTAGAATGGCCCGGCTGCCCCGAGGGTTACCAGCAATACTTCCCAGCAGGTGATGAAGGATACCTCGGTGGATATGAATTTCCAGAGCCGACCTTAACAGAGGACCTCGGCGACGGCTGGTTCCAGAGCTACTGGGTGTTCGACTTCGCCACAGAAGATGGTGTATTCGAAGATTATTTTCCGGACCTTTTTGATGCTACACACGCCACCGCCATCATCGGCATGATCGACTTTGGCGCAGAGGACTTCTACCTCGAAGAGGTGTACTGCAACTACATCTGGTTTAATGAAGCTGACGGAAGTGATATCCCTGAAAACGATTGTATATTAATTGCCAATCCTCAAAAGGCTCCGCTAATCCTGGAAACCGTTGATATCCCTATCTACGAGCCGCAGGATGCCGGTGGTCCGCCTCCGATGGGTCCGACCAGCGGTACTCTCAAGGTCAAGCTTGCCTGGAGACCCGGTGATCCGACATATCCCAACTTCAACTGCAAGGTTTTAATCGACCCGGATCCGAACCAGGAAAATGTAGGCAACGCCGATTTCAGCATTACCAATCCTGTACCCCCGGATCCCAACGGAAACATTGAGTTGACCTTCACACAGGCTAACTACAACGTCTTCCAGGATGTTACCATCTCGGCTACCCAGGACATTTATAGAGAAGGTCAGGAAAGCGGCAATATGCTGCTTACGGTAACAATCGACATCGACGACCCCAACTTCGGTTCCGACCCCTGTGAGCCGGTGACAAAGACCAAGGGTATTATCGTGGTTGACAATGACATACCGTACATTTCGATTCTGCCTGCCGACCCGTGCAAGCCGCTCAGGGGAACATTGTCTGAGAATAATCCCGGCGTGCCTGTGGTTGCCAATGTTACTCTCTCACACCTGCCGACCAGCAATGTTGAGGTCCGTGCAGGAATCGATTCGGAATTTGATTTACTCTTTGATATGGTTGTCATTGACCCGAATTTCGAGGATTGGACCGACCCGAACAATCTGTTATTCACACCCGGCAACTACAACGTTGCCCAGACGATTACTTTCAAGGCCATTGACGATGACGAATTGGTTGATGACGGGTTAGAGTGGGTTCCCGGTTGGATATACTTTGACACTGTAAGCGATGACTTACGGTACAAGTCTGTCGAAGAAGAAGACGGTGAACTTGAACCGCAGAATACCCTGTTTGACGTTCAGGACAATGAATGCGGCGCCTGGGGTTACCAGCCCCTCGACGTCAACTTCGACTGTGTCGTGGATCTGTATGACTTTGCTCAGTATTACGACCAGTGGCTGGCCTGTACGCAACCGTATGATGACGACGAAGTGTGCGACAAGTTATGGAACTTATTCCCCGAAGAAGAAGAAGAGTAACGCTTGATTGACACCTTAAGTTTCATACACTAAGCTGTAACTATAAAGGGCTTCGGATTTGTTCCGAAGCCCTTTTCTTACGTGTGCCCTGCGGAAAAGGCAAAACAAAGGGGCAGGTGCAACTTGCCCCCTTTTATTGTACCTTATCGATTAGAACGAGTCGAGATGCATGAACCACCGCTCGTACCAACTGGCTAATTTGACGGGATTTACCGTTATGTTGATTGTTTGGGAATCCTGGCAGAATCCATCCGATGCAACAAAGGTTACATCATAGCTGCCCGCATCGCCGTACCAGGGCCTCCAGTTAAAGATGTTACCGTCAAAGGTTGCATCCCCTGGGAGATTTTCGGCCCAACACGCTATCGGTTCGCCGTCGGGGCCGGTTGCGATAACCTCGAAAGTCAGCGTTTCTTTCTCATCGACGATTTTATCGCCGATTGGTTCTATCAAAGATAAGTTTGTTGTGAAAGTTATGATATACCGGTCGGCCTGGACGCCGAAGGACTCGACCGTCAGTTCCAAAGTAATTTCTTCAAAGCTGTACGAGCTGATACCAATCGGGTCGAAGCCGAAACCGAAACCTGTACCGTTGCCGGCGTAGTCGATTAGTTGCAGAAGCGTCGAGGAATAACCGGCCATGCCCGGTTCGTTGCGATTGAAGATATTCCATAATGCGGAAGATTCGTCATTCAAATCGCTGAACCCATAAACCAGGTCTTCGGAGCCGGGGACAAAGTCATAATAAACCGGCTCAAGAAGCAAGCCCTGGTTTTCAAAGTTATTATCTTCGGTGCCGTCCGAGGCTGCAAAACCCAAAGGTATGTTGTCCAAAAGCCGGATATGGAGAGAGTCATTTTCGTTTTCGTTGATGTTGGTAACGCCGTGAATTGTCAGGACCGCCTCGGTTATGATTGAGCCTTCGGTAATTTTTAAGTTCGTGTTGCTGATGCCCCATGTGTAACTTTGTCCGGCGTTAATCTGCCTTGCAAACGCCGCCGAGCTTATCCCAAAAACGGTCGTAAGCAAAAGCGGCAGTGGCGGCACAACAGTCAGCCTTTTCATCATACACCCCCCTCGTGTAAAGAAATTTCTGCTATTGTGTTATTGTATTATTTGCGTTTAGCAGGGATTTGTTTGCCGAAATCTCCCTTCCCGAAAGATTTGTAACAACGAATTAATTCTCCGGTCGCTGCTTCAAAAGCCTGTGGGCTTTATTTGTTGGATTCTTTATAGCAATCCGAGATGCTCAAGCCATGTTTGGTACCAGTTGGCCAATTGGACATCATCCACGACCACCGTAACCGACTGAGAATACTGTGGCTGCTGCTGGTCGGTTGGCACGAAAATTAAGTCGTATATTCCCGCCTGGTCGTACCATGGATTCCAGGAGAAGGTTCCGTCTTGGAATGTTGCGCCGTCCGGCGACTGGTTAATTTCATACGTCAGGCCTGTGCCGTCGGGATAAGCAGCGATTACGTCAAAGGCTAAAGCCTTATTCTCTCTGACGGATTCATCCGACATCAGGTAAACGTTGATAACTTCATCCGGTGTTAAGGCCCGATAGTAGATTCTGGCGTCGTCAATATGACCGGCAAAGGCGTTTTCGTATGTTAGAGCGCCGCTGTTGCCGATATCCGCAAATTCACTCAGAGCGGTCAGCCCGGTGTAGGGGCCGCTTGCCTTTTCAATTCCATCTACATAAACCACATAGTTTGTTGTATCCCAGGTCAGGGCGATGTGGTGCCAGGTCTGCGAATTCAGGTTATTGATGTTCGTCTCGCCGGAGGTGCCGAGGGTAAGATTCAGGTTCTGGTCGAGGGTGTAAAGCTGAATTTTATCTTTACCGGAGCCTGTGGTATGGCCGAACAGGTAGTGAGTGCCGGCCAGGTCCTCCGGATAAGCCCACAAAGCGATCGTACCACCGTCGAGGCTCCAGTAGTTTGTTGGGATCTCGACCGCATCGTCGATACCGTCAAAGACAATATCGCCTTGTTCAGTCCATACGGGTCCGTTTAACAAGGTTGCAGTGTTATCGTAACCGGATGTATCCTGGGCCGTATTTCCGCCGTCTGTATTAAAGTTCCAAAGTCCTACCAGCCCGGAGTCATAGGTGTACTCGACGTCAGATTCGAGTATGGGATTGCCGGCGAGGTCCTTGACACCGGTAATAGTTAAGGTGTAAATGATATTCTCTGCATGGGCTGTGGTATATAGTGTAACGTTGTCGTTTTCGGCGTTAAGTAATGCAGCATTTACCAAAACGCCGCTGCTCAGCGCATAATTGTTGGTGTTTTCGGCAGATGACTGCTCCAATTCCTCGCTGAAGACCACCTCAACAGCGAATTTGGCGGCTGTGGCCGATATAACCGTGGGCGGAACGGGGATTACAATAATAGTAATATCTTTTCCGACAATTACTGTTCCATCCGAGACATCTACGTGCAGTATATAATCGGTCGCCGCCAGGTCGGGTGTATAGGTGTAAGTTAATGTATCACCAGTGTCTGGATCTGTGGCAAGCTCAATTTCCCGGGGTAATATAGACTCATCCTCGTATTTCTGCAGAGTGTCCGGAATGGCCGAGACATCCGGAGGGTCGTTAACAGGCGTTACTTCAATCTGTATTGTTGCGGTGTCGGTGCCACCGTTGCCGTCGCTGATGGTGTATGTAAAGCTGTCGGAGCCGTTGTAATCGGCTGTGGGTGTATATGTGAAAGTACCATCCCCATTATACACCACCGTACCGTTGGCCGGTTTTGTAAAGACGGTAACGGTTAATGTGTCGCCGTCGGCGTCGTTGTCGTTTATAAGAACATTGCCGGTTGTTACGACTGTATCCTCATCTGTGAGGGCCGAATCATCGGCTGCGACCGGATTGTCCGGAATACCGTTTATAGTTACAGTAACGGTGGCTGTATCGGTGCCGCCGTTGCCGTCGCTAACAGTGTATGTAAAGCTGTCGGAGCCGTTGTAATCGACTGTGGGTGTATATGTGAAAGTGCCGTCGCCGTTATACGTTACCGTGCCGTGCCCCGTCTGTGTAAAGCCGGTTACGGTTAATGTGTCGCCATCGGCGTCGGTGTCGTTTGCCAGAACGTTGCCGGTTGTTACGGCTGTATCCTCATCTGTGAGGGCCGAATCATCGACTGCGACCGGATTGTCCGGAATACCGTTTATAGTTACAGTAACGGTGGCTGTATCGGTGCCGCCGTTGCCGTCGCTGATGGTGTATGTAAAGCTGTCGGAGCCGTTGTAATCGACTGTGGGTGTATATGTGAAAGTGCCGTCGCCGTTATACGTTACCGTGCCGTG
>Ga0180433_10009779_pt1 | contig 11671 bp, 8 predicted proteins | sample SS_ome_8_FD_132980 | JGI IMG/M metagenome (GOLD analysis project Ga0180433, IMG submission 132980) | Hypersaline lake sediment archaeal communities from the Salton Sea, California, USA - SS_1_D_1 metaG | ecosystem: Environmental > Aquatic > Non-marine Saline and Alkaline > Hypersaline > Sediment... | reverse complement strand
GCATTGATAGGGTAGTGGAACAGCAGGCAGATGAGCTCGCCCGAAATGGGAATGTCGTTACAATTCTTGCCTTCGAGTCCGATTTGCTACCACCTGAGAATACCGAACTGCAAATTCTGGGCATGCCACGAAGTCTTTTTTGGCAAAGAGTCTATCGATTAATCTTCCCTTTGGATATCGTTAAAACCCTGAGGTGGCTGCAAAAACTTAAGAGCATAGACATTATTTATAGCCATCAATACCCTATGAACTGGCTGGCTTACTTAGCCAAGAGATTTTACGGTGTAAGATACATCTACTATGACTATGGCATCTCCCCGCCGGAGACGTTTTCCAATTTCGTAGAACGTACCTACATGAGGATATTGATTCCTTTGGCACGCTGGACAATAAAACAAGCTGATGGTGCTATTTCCATCAGTAAATATCTCCAGCATCAACTTGAATTGGAGACAGGATTAGTCAGCGAAGTTGTTTATCCCACGATAGACATTCGGAGGTTTCATAGAGGACTGGATGGCTCAAAAATTAGAAGGCGATATGATCTGGGCACTAGCCCTGTTGTCCTATATGTAGGTAGACTTTCGCCTCATAAAGGGGTGCATATGCTAATCGAAGCTTTCAAATTGGTAAAACAAGAGATTCCAGATGCCAGATTGCTAATAGCTGGTAAGCATACATTTCCTGCCTATTCAAAGAGGTTGAGAGATACGGCTGGCGACTCAGTCTTTTTTGCGGGCTATGTTGCAGACGAGGAAATGCCGTATTATTACGCTGCCTGCGATGTCTATGCCACTGCCACAATATGGGAGGGATTCAATCTGCCGTTGGCAGAAGCTCAGGCTTGTGGTAAGCCAGTTGTGGCTTTCAATTTGGGACCACACCCTGAGGTTGTAACCAATGGCGAAGCTGGTTTGCTTGTGCCGCTTGGAGACATTTCTGCATTAGCCGGGGCTATTATAAAACTCCTGAAGCTTGAGCGATGACAATCTCTGAGTGAAAATGTCTGCATCAGAGTACGAGGGAAATTCTCTTGATAATAAAACATAGAGGCTTTTGAGATTTGAGTAGAGATTTGTCTCTGCCTATTGACTGGAAAATCAGAAGGTGCTTGTGGCTATCGCTTGTCATTCTATTGGCAGTTGTCATACTAGCCAGTGTGGCAACCATTGGCTTTGATATCCCTGCATTAAGGCAGGCATTTGGCTTTGTTTTCCTGACTTTTATCCCTGGCATACTCATACTCAGGATACTCAAAATCCACAATGTGGGCATTGTAGAAAGCTTGGTCTATTCTGTTGGCTTAAGTCTTGCCTTTGTCATGTTCATTGGGGCATTTGTAAACTTTTTCCTGCCCCTCATAGGTGTTTCAAAACCAATTTCTCTGGCCCCAATAATGATTACTTTAGCCGTGTTCACTGTATTATTAATGGTCGGCGCCTATGTTCGAGATAGGAATTTTGTGCCTACTGAGAAGCCGGCTCCGGGGGATAAACTTAACCTGCCACCGGTACTGTTTCTTATATTTCTCTTTTTGTTGACAATACTCGGCGTGGCTCTAATAGACGCCTATCAGAATAATCTCCTGCTTCTCATTTGCATGCTCATCATAGCTGCAGTTGTAGGTATGGCTGCTTTCGGCAGGTTCATACGTCCGGAGATATATCCGCTGGCTATCTTCATAATAGGACTATGCCTGCTATATCAGACGACACTGATGTCTCCCTACTTGGTTGGTAGTGATATTAATACGGAGTACCGTTTTTATCAGGCGGCAATCGTTAACGGCTTCTGGGATGCTTCTATTTTTTCAAATATCGCCTCTTGCCTCAGCATCAATATACTGTCGCCGGTTTATTCATTAGTGCTCAATATCGAAGGCTTGTGGATGTTCAAGGCAATCTACCCCCTGCTTTTCGCGCTGGTGCCGCTGGTTTTGTACCATGTTTTCAGCCAGCAGATGAGCCGGAAGAAGGCATTCCTGGCTGCTTTTTTCTTTGTGGTGGTGCCCACCTTTTCCCTGGAGATGATTGCCATGGTGAGGCAGCAGGTTGCTGAGCTTTTCCTGGCATTGGTCATACTGCTGCTGGTGGATAGAAGGCTCAATCCACGTCCAAAGCTTGCCCTGATTATCGTCTTTACTTTAGGCGTAATCGTCTCCCATTACTCCATCGGCTTTGTCGGCTTTGCCTACATGGGGCTTTTCCTGCCGCTGGTCTTTATATTAAGAAGCGATATTTTGGCACGGACATGGGCATGGCTAAGGCGGAAAGGCACCAGATTCGTGGAAAAACCGACAATTAACAAAGCCTTGTCACTGAAGGCTCTGGCGATAGTGGTAGCCATCTACTTTACCTTCGGCTTTGCCTGGTATGGATTTACCGCTTCAGGCAAATGCCTCGGCAACATTAGTAAAGTGTGGACAAGACAGATGTCAAATGTTGCTACCGGGCTTGCCGATTTGCTGCCCGCACCAGTGGAGCAGACAGATGTGATTGAGCCGGACGAGGTGACTGAACCAGGTAAGCTGACCCAGCCGGACAAGATTCCTATCTTTTTTGACTTTGGCAGGCGTGACCCGTTAATTCAGGCAGCTCTGGGGCTCGACTTTGCCCGGGCATCGCCACAGGGCAAGGTCTTCAGAATACTCCAGTGGATAACACAGCTTTTCCTTATTGCCGGCGTAATCAGGCTTATATTCAAGTCGAGGCGCCTTGGGTTTACCGCGGAATACACTGCCATAAGTCTGGTCAGTGCCCTGATGCTGGCAGCCTGTATTTTCGTGCCTCGTTTTGCCAACATACTAAACACCACACGCTGGTATCACATCGCCCTGATTACGCTGGCGCCCTTCTGTATTCTGGGTGGAGAGGCTATCTGGCAGGGTATCAGCTCGCTTGTCCGCAAAATCAGGGGTGTAGCACCAGGCACCGGTTCAACCAACAGCAAGGATAACCAGGCTTTTTTGGGATTTATAGCTCTGGCTGTTTTAATACCTTATTTTCTGTTTACCTCCGGATTTGTCTACGAGGTAACCGGACATGATATTACCGACAGTCCGGATTCTCCTTACTCCATTGCCTTAAGCAGCTATCGGCTGGACCTGGCCGGCGTGTTTTACTGGCGTGACGGTGCTGCCGCTGAATGGCTGGCTCAGCGGAGCGATAGCAAGACAAGAGTATATGCCGGTGACCATGAGATTCGTCCCCTCCGCTTTTATAAATTACAGGGGCGGTTTTTAAGACTACCCCAAAAACCAGTGCGCGACGCCAACTTTAAGCAAGGCGGCTATATCTATCTGACATCGTGGGATGTAGATAGAGAGGAGATAACTTATACTACAGACCCCGGTCTAAGAGTGCATATTAGCTTCTACGACATCCGCGGTTTAGCCGACATCATGGCAAACAAAAACAAGGTCTATGATAACGGCGGTGCCCAGGTATTAGCCCCAAACTAAGCTAGATTTACGGGAGAAGTCCTAAATACCAGGCGGAATGCCCAAGGTCGAGTAAGTTGTAAATGAAGCCACGGAGTTTTAGTCTCGTGTCCCCCATCTTTAACAGGTCAGTGCTACATTGAGAAATGTCCTCTGTATTGAAAACTTGATACCAAAAAGCATGGTGTGCTATAGTTTGAAGTCGATTTGCTGCGTTCTGTGTCCCTGATGCTACTCTGTACAACTCGGAAAAGATGATGAGTAAATTATTTATTTTAGGAATAGACGGCGCTTCGCTGAAGCTAATAGAGAGGTGGCAGGACGAATTGCCTAACCTCAGAAGGATAATGGAGAACGGCGTGTACGGAGAGCTGGAGTCGACCATGCCGCCGATAACCTGCCCCGCCTGGCCGTGTATGTTTACCGGCAAGAATCCGGGGAAAATCGGCATATACGATTTTGTTGTCCCTTCGTTTAGTCATGCCGGCCCGACGCTGCACAGCTCCCTCAGCTACTCTGCGCAGTCCTTATGGCAGATATTGAGCGATAGCGACAAGAAAATAGGGTTGCTGAACGTACCGGTGACATACCCGCCGCCGAGGGTGGACGGCTTTTCAGTTTCCGGTTTCGGGGCTCCCCTTGCTGAAACTATGAAAAAGGATTACATCTACCCGGCAAGCCTTAGAGAAGAGCTGGATAGAGTTGTTGGTGGCTATGAGGTAGAACCACCGATAGATGTAAGGTTGAAGGGTAAAGAAAAGCACTATATCGCCGCGCTAGATGACATGCTGAAAAAGAAGCTCAAAGCGGCCAAATATCTCATGGCTAACTCCGAATGGGACCTGTTTATCTGCGTGTTCGCTGTGCTCGACCGTGTCCAGCACTATTTCTGGCAGCACATGGACAAGACTCACCCTTGCCATACTGGGGAGGAATACCAGCCTGTGATTAAAGACTTCTATAAAAAGGTGGACCTGGCTGCCGGGGAATTGTTTGATATGCTTCCCGAGAAGACAAACGTGCTCGTTGCCTCAGACCATGGCTTTCAGGCAGAGCATGGCCAGTTTCTGATAAACACGTGGCTGAAAAAGAAGGGCTTTATGAATTTAAATAAGGACACACGATTAGTAAGCAATTGCGTACGCATAGTCAGGAACTCTTTTCTTAGAGTGTCAAGCCCCGAACTAACGAGATTTGTGAGCAAAATAATTCCTCAAAAAATATTAGCCAAGTTACTGTCAGTTTCAGGTGCAGGAGGTATGCTAAGTAACATATTTAGCAGAATAGATTGGCCGCTAACTAAAGCCTTTGCACTGGGTGGTGGTGGCTCTGGGGGTATGATTTTTATGAACGTGAAAGGGATACGACCTAACGGTATTGTTATCCCCGGAGATGAATACGAGGCGATAAGAAAAGATATTATTACTGGCTTGAAGGATTTGCGCAACCCACGAACCGGTGAGCTGCTTGATATTAAGATTTATAAAAAGGAAGAGATATATCATGGGAGCCATCTAGAAATAGCTCCTGACATTGTATTTTTAATCAATCAATATGGTGCTCAGGCAACTATCGGAGAGACTACATTAGAATGGCAGGAAGAACTACCTTCTGGCATGCATGCCTTGGAGGGTATTTTCATGGCTTATGGGCCTGATATCAGCCAGCGCGGGCAAAAGTTCCTTAACCTGAAGATTTATGACATCACACCAACTGCTCTGCACATGTTCGGCTTGCCTGTAGCCAGAGATATGGATGGGAGGGTACTGACAGAGATTTTCAAGGAAGACAGTCCCCTGGCCCAAAGGCCGGTCGAATACCGGGAACTTGACGAGGCAAATAGAGTTAAATCTAAAATAGCGGCATTGAAGAAATCAAAACTAATCTGATCGATTACCCTCCGTAATTTGATAAAGCAAAATTTGTAAGGCAAACATGAGCAAAAGTGGTCCTAATATTATTTTGTTAACAGTTGACTGTTTGAGATCTGACCACTTGGGCTGCTATGGCTATCACCGGGCTACCAGTCCGAATATAGACAATTTAGCTTCGAGAGGAGCTAGGTTCTTACAGTCTATATCAAATGGCGGCAACACGTCTAACTCATTTCCCTCGATCCTGGCATCGGCATTGCCGCCGCTGTCGATGGCTGAACATAAAACGATAATGTGTCGTAGCATCACGCTGGCAGAGACACTGAAAAACTCGGGATATTATACGGCTGCATTTCATTCAAATCCAAACTTAATTCATGCTTACAGCTATTCTAGAGGCTTTGATATCTTTGAGGACAATCTGGGTGGGTATGTGAATGTGCGAAGGGAGCAAAACAAACTGGTTAGACAACTAAGCCCACTCTTGGCGAAGGCTGGCAAGCCCCTCATCAATTTTCTTGCTAAACTGTGGCGGCTGCGAAATGCCCCTCTTTTGCTTACTAGAGGAAAGTTAATCTTAGGAGCCGAGGAACTGACCAACATGGCAATTCCTAAGCTCACGGTTGGTAGCGGCAGATTGTTTCTTTGGCTGCACTACATGGATGTTCATCCTCCTTACATGCCGCCGGCTAAATACCTCAAGCAATTCTGTGACTTTCCGTTTGGCCGCCGCAGAATGGTGGCTTTGCATTTGAAGATGTTAAGTAGACCCGGCGAGATATCAACAGATGAAAGGGACACTCTAATAAATCTGTATGATGCTAACATAAGGTATGTTGACGATGCCATAGGCAGATTGCTGGACAGGATGGGCAATGAGATGGAAAATACAATAGTCGTGATTAGTGCTGACCACGGCGATGAGTTCGGTGAGCACGGAAAGTTCAGTCATTTCACATTATATGATGGATTGCTTCGCGTTCCGCTTATAATAGCCGGCCCGAATATAAAGCCAGGGACTGTGATAAATCAGCAGGTAAGCCTCATCGACTTAGCACCCACTCTTACCGCTCTGGCAGGAATTGAAAAGGTTTCCGGTTTTGCTGGGGAGAATCTGTTGCCATTGATAAATGGTGGGGCAAAGAAGACAGAGGACACAATAAGTACACTGGCTCATCCCAGGGGCACAATGATATCTTATCGCATCCCCGGCTGGAAATACATTCGAACTGATAATCTTGATGGTAGCCTGTTAGAGGAAATCTATGATTTAACCGATGACCAGGGAGAGACCAGAAATCTGCATGGCATGAGCACGGCCGAAGTCAAGAGATTCGAAGCAGAGGCAACAAAGAAGCTTGCGGAATTCAAACAGCGCAAGGCAAAACAGTTTACCGATAATGAGAAAGTAAGGATAAGGGCAAAACTGAACAAGCTGGGCAAGCTGTAATTAAAGAAACCTGCGCAGCAGTTTTTTGATAGGGGTGGCGTTTATGCCACTCCTTTTTTCTATCTCCAGCAATACGGCTATATCCTCTATGTCAAAGCTTTTGCTGAGCAGGGCAGCTATGCCATATAGTCCGTAGAAGACAACGAATACCAAAATCAGCAGCCACCAGTTGATGTTCAGGAAGTGCCGGGCGATAAACTGGACAGCGATAGCCAGCACAACGCATATGATGGCTGGCTTGAGCAGGTTCATGGTAAACGGCTGGATCTTGTAAAGTGAATATAGTCTGATTGTACGTGCGACATTGATTAAGCTGATAGAAGCTACGGTGGCGATAGCAGCGCCGGCAATGCCCAGTGGTGGAATAAGCACGATATTCAGCACTACATTCAAGACCGCCGCTGTCAGTGATGTGAACATCAGGAATCGTGAATGCCCCACAGCCATCAGTGCCGCCCCATTCGGACCAAGGAAGTTGCTGAAGATGAAACCCAGCGCCAGTATTCTTAAAGCAAGAGCCGCCGGAGCATAGCTGGAGCCGAAAACGATGTTGAGCACGGCTTCTGGGTAAAGCAGCGCCATCAGAAATATGGGCAGAGTAAGGAACACGAGCCATTTGGTGGAAACAGTATAGCTTCTTCTAATGTCCGTCATTAAATGCCTGGCATATAAGCCAGCGGCTACAGGTGTGTAGATTAGCCTCATAGCAACAAGAGGCTCGGAGATAAACTGAGCTAGAGGATAAGCGGCGTTGTAGAGCCCGACGACCTGTGGCGTCTTGAAATAGCCCAGCATCAATGTATCTGTCCAGGTTATTATCATGTTTGACATAACGACTCCGAGAAGTGGTAGAGAGAACAGCAAAAGCTCTCTGATGATTGGCGGTGCATTTTCTGCTTCTTTCAAGCTGGTCTGCTGACGCAACCTTGTGGTGAAATAGATTAATAAAGCAATAAAGGTGCCGATAACCGCCGTCAGATAGGCATAGAACACAGTGGTGAAGGGCAAGCCGAAAACGCCGATGCCGGACAGTAGAGCCAGAAAGAGGACATTTAGCGTAATGTGCTGGAATATTACCATTGGTGCCACTTGGTCGAAGCCGCGTAGTATATTTAACAGTATCAGTATCAGAGTAAAGAAGGGTATACCGACGGCAAATATTCGTAAAGGCAGGATTAGGTCTGTGGTGTGGAAAATTCCCTGTGAAATAACATCAGCAGCGAAAAACAGGACCAGGCAAAAGACAAGGCTGGCGATTGATGATAATTTGATAGAATTAGATACAGTGGCTCGGACTTTAGCCATATCATTTCTGCTGCGGAAATAGGCGATGTAGCGCACAGCTCCTTGGTTCAGTCCCAGTGTAGCCAGCAGGGCAGCGAGGTTGAGTATCGCCAGCGCCATTGAGAAAATTCCATAGTTAGCCTGCAAGCCGTACCTAGCCACGACTAGTCTGGCAACGAAGCTCAAAAACAGTCCAAATGTCACGCCAAGGAGACCAATAGCAGTACCACTGGCGATTTTCTTGAGTGAGCCGTCTAGCTCATACATGGCACGCATTATATACAAGCAGTCAGCAATCAGCAATCAGTCTTCAAATATTAGCAAACCGCTATCAGTGGCCAATCAGTCAGTGGAATTGGACCGGGGTTGACAGTCGTAAGCTTAATTAAATATAATTAGCAGGGTCGTAGGGTCTTATTGAGATTAATAGAAATTAGAGGAGGGACATGATGGACAAGGAAGAGAAGAAATTTACCACGGTCTCTATACCGGCGCCGCTGTTCAAGAAAATCGAGGAGCGCATCAAGGGGACCGGCTTTACATCGGTATCCAGCTATGTTGCCTACGTGCTGAGAGAAGTGGTCTCCGAGGAGGAAGACGAGGCTGAGCCGTTCACCAAGGAAGATGAAGAAAGGGTTAAGGATAGATTACGGGCACTGGGCTACCTGGATTAAAAGTTGAGAGCCAAGGATTGAGGCTATGGAGTTAACATTAGCTATATTTCTGATAGTGGCTGTTATTTCTCTTCTCTGTGAGTATATGGATGCTTCTATCGGGATGGGCTATGGCACCACTTTAACGCCGGTACTTCTGATTGTGGGGTTTCTACCTCTAGAGGTAGTCCCGGCGGTGCTTCTGGGACAGCTTGCCGGCGGACTGGTTGGAGGATTTTTCCATTATAAGGTTGGAAATGTAAAACTAGACTTCAGACAAGATGAAAACATAAAAACGCGGTTACGCGCATTAGGTTATATGCCAAGGTCTGCCGATTCAAAGGTCATTCTAATCCTGGCTGTTTGTGAAGTAGTAGGAGACATCGTAGCCATATTGTTTGCTATAAATATTCCAACCCTGGCACTACAAACCTATATCGGAATCATGGTACTAGGAATAGGGATAACAATATTGGTACGGCGAAACCGTGAAAGTAAGCTCTCATGGAAAGGTCTTATTGGGATAGGGTTAATAAGCTCATTCAATAAGGGGGCGAGCGGCGGAGGCTACGGTCCCCTGATAACCGGAGGGCAAATAGTGAGTGGGAGAGAGGCAAGAAACTCTATTGGAAGTACCACGATAGCGGAGGCCTTAGTATGCATAGTCGGCTTTGTTGGCTATTTATTGATCAAGGGGGACATTTATTGGACTCTAGCCGCAGCTACAAGCATAGGTTCAATTATAGCCGCCCCCTTCGCCGCCATAACAGTTAGCAAAGTAAATGCAAACAAGCTAAAGTTAATCATAGGAATCGCCACCAGCTTGCTGGGCATTTTAACATTAGCTAAAATATTTATCTTTTGACACAAGACACTCAGGAGGTGGTTCAAATGTTAGAATTGAAAGACCTGGAGAATAAGAGCATCTACATTATCAGAGAAGCCTATGCTCAATTCAAGAAACCGGCAGTTCTATGGAGCACCGGTAAGGACAGCACTGCTACTCTATGGCTATGCAAGGAAGCCTTTTTCGGTAAAATCCCATTCCCTGTCATTCATATAGACACTACCTATAAGTTCAAAGAGATGTATGCCTTTAGAGACAACCTGGCTAAGGAATGGGGAATGGATTTGATAGTTGCCAGGAATGAGGAGGCAATAAAGAGAGGTTTTGGTCCCAAAGACGGGAAATTCGAATGCTGTACCGCACTTAAAACCCAGGCTTTGATGAATTGTCTCGAAGAGAACAAGTTCGATGCCTTGATTCTAGCTATACGCAGAGACGAACATGGGATAAGGGCTAAGGAGAGGTATTTTTCGCCGCGCGGCGAAGATTTTAAGTGGAACTATAAGGACCAGCCATTGGAAATGTGGGACCAGTATCAGGGCATAACTGAAGATAGGACTCATACCAGAGTTCATCCCATATTGCACTGGAGGGAGCTGGATGTCTGGGAATATGTTAAGCAGGAGAACTTGCCGATGAATCCAATGTACCTTGCCAGAAACGGAAAGAGATATCGCAGTCTGGGATGCGAGCCATGCACCAGCACTATAGATTCCAATGCTTCTACTATAGATGAGATAGTGGAGGAACTGCGAGTGACCAAGATAGCCGAGAGGTCAGGCAGAGCGCAAGACAAAGAAAAGGCATTTACCATGCAGAAATTAAGAGCGCTGGGATACATGTAAAAAAGCTAACAGCAGATAGCAATCAGCGGACAGCAGTCAGTAAACAGCATTCAGCAGACGGCTGACAGCAGAAAGCTGATAGCTGACTACTATTATGAGGAATTTTAAAACTCTAAAAGTATGGCAGAAGGCTCACGAAATGGCATTATGCGTATACAAAGCCACGCAGCTTTTTCCTAAAGAAGAACTATATGGACTGGTGAGCCAGCTTAGAAGAGCAGCGACATCTGTCCCGGCAAATATTGCCGAGGGTTCTGGCTGCAATGGAAACCGCGAGTTTGCTTACTTTTTGAGAATCGCCTTACGTAGTGCAAGCGAGACAGAATATCATTTGCTGCTAGCCCGAGATTTGGGATATTTTGATATTAAGGCTTACGAGCCATTAAACATGCAGGTCGTAGATAGTGAAGCGTATGCTCACAGGACTTATAGGAAAACTGACTGCTGACAACTGAAAACTGATAGCTGATATCTGGTAGCTTAATTGAAGGAGTAATTAATGAACGTAAACGTCGTAATTATAGGACACGTGGACCACGGCAAGTCTACTCTGATAGGCAGGCTCTTATATGACTCTGATAGTATAACAGAAGGGCGGGTAGAAGAAATACAAAAACTGGCTGAGGAGTACAAGAGAAGGTTTGAGTTTGCCTATTTTCTTGACTCCTTTGATGATGAGCTGAAGGAAGAACGAACTATAGATACTACAGGAGTTATGTTTAAGGGCAAGAACTTATATAGTGTAACCGATGTGCCCGGACATAAAGAGTTCATAAAAAATATGCTTACCGGTGCTTCACATGCCGATGTGGCCGTGCTTGTTGTATCCGCCGAGGAGGGAATTCAAGAGCAGACTAGAAGGCATGCTTTTCTGGTGCATATGCTGGGAATCAAACAGCTATTTGTAATAGTAAACAAAATGGACATTGTGGATTATAAGGAGGACGTCTTTCAGGACATTAAGAATAAGGTATCCCAACTGCTGTCCTTGTTCGGATATCACAATGTGTTTTTCATCCCTGGTTCGGCTATGGAGGGTGACAACATTTACAAAAAGTCAGAGCTAATGCCATGGTATCATGGGCCGACTTTGATCGAAGCTCTGGATAAAGTAGAGTTAAGGAGAGAAACAAAACAGCTCAGGTTTGTTGTCCAGGATATATACCAGATGGACTCAGATAAGCTGATTGTAGGACGAGTCGAATCGGGCACTATGCAAAAAGGTGACGATGTAATATTCCAACCCTCCGGCGCGAAAGGCAAGGTGAGCAGGATAAAG
>Ga0180433_10009777_pt1 | contig 11672 bp, 8 predicted proteins | sample SS_ome_8_FD_132980 | JGI IMG/M metagenome (GOLD analysis project Ga0180433, IMG submission 132980) | Hypersaline lake sediment archaeal communities from the Salton Sea, California, USA - SS_1_D_1 metaG | ecosystem: Environmental > Aquatic > Non-marine Saline and Alkaline > Hypersaline > Sediment... | reverse complement strand
GCCGCTTGCGCGGCTCGGCTTCTGTTGAAATTCTCGCACGGCCCGGCTTGTGTTGATACTATCGCGCGGCACGGCTTCTGTGCCCGGCGCTTTTGTCATACCGGCCTCCGAGCCGGTATCCAGTTTTTCTGGTTGCCGGAAACGGCCTTCGCACAAGGCTACGGAGGGCAGGCAAGCCCGGCATGACAATAGAATCACCAAAAAAACAGAAGCGCGGCGGCGCAAGCCGCCCGAAAGATAATCTTATTATTCCACCCTTTAATTCGGCCGCTTGCGCCTCCTCAAGCACAATATTGTTACATTACCCTTTAATTCGGCCGCTTGCGCGGCTCGGCTTCTGTTGAAATTCTCGCACGGCCCGGCTTGTGTTGATACTATCGCGCGGCACGGCTTCTGTGCCCGGCGCTTTTGTCATACCGCCCCGACCTTTCCTTCGCTTTGCCGAAGGAGCATAACCGAACGGGTTCGGGATGACGCAGAGAGTAATCGGTCCGAATTAACTGAAGTTGATATTAGTTGATGAATTCTGTAGCTTTTTTCAATGACTTCGTGAGAAATGCCGGATAAAGCAGCTGAGAAACGCGCGCTTAAAAACCTCTATTTCTCCTCCATCAAAGTCAAACCTCTTTCTGCCAGGCGTAAAGACTTTTATAAGCCGTATTATTTAACCACTTCCAGGCGAATCCGAAGCCCCCGGTCTAACGGAGCTTTCTCGCCTTCTTCGGGTCTTATAGAGCCCCCGTCATCAACACGATTAGTACCTGTGCTGTAAATGATGTAACTTTCTTCATCCCGGCTGTATAGAAGTTGCTCTCCGGTAAACGTATCCAAAGGAACCTGGTCAAAGTAAGCTGGAACAAGAGCATCAAGTGTATCGGGCAATTGGCCCTCGCCCTCGTGGCCGCGATAAAGCTCAGTAGCAACAGCGAGTTTGGTACACCGCACCGCCACTAACAGTTCGGCTGTCAGGCGCGTAAACAAAGCCATGCTTGTTACCAGCTTACCCGGCTTTTTAGTGGACTTGTACATCCTGTCAAATATCTCTTCCAACGGACCAGGCCAGGGGCGACGGGAAGCGGTTACTATCCGGGCCATATCGCGAAAATAGTGCCCGGCTTTTTGGCGAAGGCGAAGCCGACCTACGAAAGAACCGGGCAGCCCTAACCGTTCAGGTATATCCGGGGCTGGGTCCTCAAGAAAACGTGAAGCAATCTTTTTAGGCACCAGATTCCTTCCAATCTCGGTCTGATACACACGCTCGGCCAGAAACACTTTTTCCAGAACATCAGCTCCAACTACCTCCGACAGCGTTTTTTCAAGCTTAGACAGCAATTCAGCCGACGCGTTGCCTCGTTCCAGTAACAACCGGATGTCTTCACATGCCAAACCCAGGAAACCGGCCTTAACCGAATACACTACCAGGGTCGGGTGGAAATCAAATATGCGCAACATTTTGAGCAGGCTAAACACCGAATTCGCCGCATCATCATCCCGCCCCTGCAATATCAGGTCCAATGTCCGCAAAGATAACAACAGAACAACCGTTTTCATTCTCTGAATACGTGTTCCGAATACTTCCACACCATTTATTATACCTATGTCAAACCGGCTCAGAGGCAAACCGGCTGCTTTGTCGAGCTTTTCAAATATCCCGGCCACGGCTGACAGGTTTTGAGACACAGAATCACGCAGGTCGCTCGGGAACTGCTTGGCCGGCAGAGAGGCCATATTTTGTCGATAGAAACTGTGAATGCGAGTCAGATTCGGCAGGCTGGCCGGACCTATGTTGCCAAGGGCCTCAACATAATAGACACCCGCATCTTCATTAGCCAAAATTTGGGCACTATTCGCATTTGCCACCCCGGAAAATGTTAATGGCTCGCCTGATTCGCTGATTTTGACTATTTCGGAGCCTAAACGCCTTCCCATTTCATAGCTGCCAAGCATCACGCCGGCAAGCAACACCATTGCTGCAATTACAAACCAAAATAGTATCCTGCGCCAATGAGGCAATTTTCGTTTTTCTTCCAATGTCTCGTCCATAATACCTCCATGCAATCCTGATTATCACACCATCGCTATCGGTCGGGTAAAAAATGAATATGGGCTTAATATATCGCCCAAATCCCCGTCTGTCAAGCAGTTACTTATCCGTCTTTATCGGCTATCCGCCACCAGCACGTTGCAATTTCTCATACATAGAAAGGTCAAAAAGCAATATCCCTCTGCCCACACCGGCAGGGTCACCCTTTCTGGCAAATTGAAATGCCATAAATCTGCCGTCATCGCTCACCACGGGATTCGTGGCCTTGTAACCCGAATATTCGTTGAAAAACGTCAGCCTCTCGCTGTTTCCGCTCCCGTCAAGGTCCAGTTTGTAGATGTCGATATAATCCGTGCCTCTGCGGCTATGTCTGTCGCATTCGACAGTCGTATATTTGCCCTCCGGGAAGATGCCCTCCGGCTCATCGTATTGCTCCGGAGCCAGCGAGTAGTTGGTCACCCTGCCCGTTTCAATATCGACGCCCATCACTTCCGAGCCTTGATAGCCGTATGCACTGAAAATCAGCTCTTTTTCATCCGGCCCCCGAAAATTCTGAGTCTCAAGGTCACAGTCGAACGGCAAATCACGAGCATCCAGAATCTTTTTCTTTTGGACCAGCCTCGCCTCGCCGCTTTTGTAAACAATATCGCCTGTATAAAAGGCATTGTCCCTCGTCCATGCTATCGTCATCCGCCAGCGAGATACGGCGGGCCCTTCAGAGCAATGCTCACCCAGAGGCGTTGGTGCACAAGACAGGTCCTTCTTCAACACCCACAATTCGGCATTAACCTCGTCCCTGCTCGGCCAAGGGTCGCTCGCATTGAACCAGCGAGCACCTGACAGCAATATATCACCGTTACTCAGATACAGAGCCCGCGTATAACCTTCGTGAAAATAATGATGCGTCATCGGCCTGATAATCTTCGTCTCAAGGTCGATTTCATACACATCCCCGAACGTCTTTTCGATAAAAAGTATCCTCTTGCCGTCATGCGACCAGTCCGCACGCTGCCCGAAGTGCGTCAGGCGACTTATATACACCGGCAGCTCATCAAGCGGCGATACACCCACACCAGGCTCCGGCGCCCACAACCTACCCGACTGACAACCCGAAAGAAACAATCCCACAAAAACCGTCAATGAACTTGTGATAATTTTTTCGCACATGTTTTTCTCCTGATAATAAACACAGAGAGATATTTGCCGGTACACTAACGACTACGCAACTTTTCTATTGCCATTTTTGCTATTTCGTTATGGTCGAACGCCATGTCCGGTAGTTGGTCTATATCGAACCAGGCGGCGTCTGCAGCATCGTCCCCGGGCCTTAAACTTGCCTGCTCAGCACGCACTGCACCTGTAAACGCTATGGAAATCTGACGACCGCGCGGGTCCCTCCCGCAGGAGCCGAAGGTGTGCATCTGCTCTAACTTAACGCCCGCCAAACCCGTCTCTTCGGCTAACTCCCTTCTAACGGCGTCTTCAAGCTCTTCCTCCATCTCCACAAAACCCCCCGGAAACGCCCATTTGCCTTTGAATGGTTCTTTCCCTCGCTTTATCAGCAGCAACTTCGGCCTGGTCCCCTCCAAAAACACCACCGCATCGACCGTTACCATCGGCCTGGGCCACTCGTAAACATATTCGCCCTTTTTGGCCATAAAACACCGCCCCCTCAGCGGAACTTACAGCATAAAAATCATTCAGCCCTGCCGGTCCCGGACACCAGGCCCAAATAGTAACAGATATATCGTAATTGGTAAAGGGTAATTCGTCATTTTTGATTACAGATTAAAATCCTTCCGCACCGGTTTGCTGAAAACGCTCCTTTGGCGTATAATAACTGCCCGATGGCAAACGAAAGCAAAAATCAATACGTAGAACCGGACATCCTTGAAACCGCGTCCATAAAACCTGCTCCCGGCTGGAGAGCACGGGTGGCGCTGTCGGATTCGGACGGCCACAGCTTTACGGCAAAAGACTGGGAAAAATGTCTGGCCCAACCGGATTCGCTATATCAAAACGGCGAAATTATTAAAGCCGGCGAAAAATTTATCGTATCGGTTAAAAAACTTCGGATTTGTGGCAAAACCCTCGATGTCGTCGTAAAGTTTCAACAACTACACTCCAGTCCACTGAACCTCATGCGTTCGCTGCTTGCACCAAGAGCTATCCGAAATTTTAGAACCGCTCAGAAACTATACCGTAAAAATTTACCCGTAGCTCGGCCCCTTGCGGCAATATGGAAAAAGTCCGGACCATTTGCAAAAAAAAGCATCTACATCTCAGAATATATCTCCGGCCCCGGAGACCTGTACACCTTCATCAGAGACAATGCCCGCTTTCTTGAAAAAAACGGCTCAGCACTCAAAAAAGACTTAAGCTACCAGATCGCCGCCCTTTTCGCCTCTTTACACAAGGCCTCATTATGGCATCGGGACGCAAAGGCAAACAATTTCCTCGTCCAAAAGACACAAAAAGCTCGATACAAGCTTGCCCTGGTTGATATGGACGGAATAAAACCTTACGGCCTCAGACGCCAGAGACAAAGGTTTCGCTGCCTAAGCAAAATCGCCTCTACGCTATTATGGAACCGGTCGGTCAGCACCTCAGATTATCTCCGCACTTTCTACATATACAGCAACCTTACCGGGCTTGATTATAAAAAACGCCGCCGAGTCTTTAGGTCTCTAAAACACCAAGCGGTCGCTGCAAGACTCCTGACACTGGCAAAGTCCGCTATGAAATCCCCCATATCAAAAGTTTCAGCAGAAAATAAAACCCGGACTACAAAAAGAATTTTGATAATCAAGCCGTCCGCTCTCGGCGACATCGTCCTGGCCTTGCCTGCATTAGCATCGCTGAGAAAAAGCCTTCCAGATGCCGAAATATCATGGTTCATTCGTTCAGAATATGCACCGCTGCTGGCCGGTGTTGGCGGCATCGACGACATAATCATCTTCGACCGCAAACTCCTGGGTAAATGGTGGTACAATCCGAAAGCTTTTGCCGCTTTGCTACGGCTGATTCGTCAGCTTCAAAGTGCCGATTTCGACCTTGTCATAGACCTCCAGGGACTCTTCAGGACAGCCTTATTTGCCTGGCTGACAGGTTGCAAAAAGCGGTTCGGCATGAAGGATGCAAGAGAATTCGCTGCCCTGTTCTATACACACAAAGTCGAACGGGACTACAACCGCCCACATATAATCGACTGTTATCAAAAAATCGTCTCCGCCGCCGGAGCTTCAGCCAAATCTTACCGGTTTAATCTTAAACCGAACAAAAAGGCTGTTGACGGAATTAACGCTCTTTTGTTGGAACAAAATATAAATCCAGACAGATATGCCGTTTTTGTCCCAAGCTCGGCCCACTTTTGCAAATGTTGGCCTGTGCAAAATTTCGCCGCTCTCGCCGATAAAATCACTTCACAGTTTGGCCTGTCGATAATAGCAGTCGGAAAAAAAACCGAAAAAGCCCTCATACATACCCTCCAGTCAGAATCGAACGTCAAAATCGCCGATTTCGCCGGCTTGACAGATATACCCCAACTGATTGCACTAATCAACGGTGCAAAAGTCGTTGTAAGCAACGATACAGGTCCCGGCCACATTGCTGCAGCACTTGGTGTACCGATTGTTATCATCTTCGGAGCTACAAATCCGGCAAGAATAAGCCCTTATGGCAGAGAAGAAGCAGTTGCCGCGATAGACCCTAAAAGCAGGGGCAGCGAAATTGAAAGCTCAAACCCAAAACATGCAATTGAAAATGTTACGGTAAAACAGGTGTTCGAGAAAGTAGCCTTTCAGTTGAAACAAAACACCAAAAATCCGGCAAAACAACAAGCTCTTAACAACCAAAATCGGCAATCATAAATAGATACCATCCCAGAATTATCTTCTCAAAGGTTGACCATCCGATTTCTGTGCGGCGCATCGAATTTCCGCTGCCAACAGGTGTACCTCTGCCTGTAACTTCTCTGATAGTATGTAATTACAAGTCCAGGAAATAAGTTTGCAAAACCGCGCCATATCCGTATAATAACGCTACAGCCCAACCCGAAACCCGGCGCTATATCCTCGTAGGGGCGGATGAATTATAAAATGAATCGGCCTGTTGAGATGAACCAACGGCCTACAAAATACAGAAATATAAAAGGGCAAAAAAACGGCACTGCTGTTAAGTTCTTAATTCAAAAAGAGTTGCAATGACCGGCCGAGTGGCGGAATGGCAGACGCTGGGGACTTAAAATCCCCTGCCCGAATGGGCGTGTGGGTTCGACTCCCACCTCGGCTACTGTGACAAAAGAAGACACGACCGGCCTGCTCCGGCAAAATGATTCGCTTATTGGCAATGAGGTCGCAAGTGTGTGCTATGTTTAATAAGTATCGACAAAATAAAGACTTGGAGAATAACTATGACAAACGAAGACATGAAATTACAGGACGTCCAAAGGCCGAACCTTTATCGTGAGACTTTTCCATACACCGAGTTTCCCAGAGTCATATTCGACGGCAGTGTAGTCCCCTTTGAAATTCCGGACAGCATATGGATAACTGACACTACATTCAGAGACGGTCAGCAGGCAAGACCGCCTTATACGCCAGAACAGATACTTAAAATATATGACTTTCTTCATCAAATCGATGCTGGAACGGGCCTGATTCGTCAGTGTGAGTTTTTTCTTTACTCGAAGCGTGACCGAAAGGCTGTCGAGCTGTGTAAAGAGCGGGGATATGAGTTTCCTCAGATTACCGGATGGATTCGGGCGGTGGCAGCCGATTTCAAGCTCGTTGCAGATATGGGGCTGGCCGAGACCGGGATTCTGACCTCCGCAAGCGACTACCATATATTCCTCAAGCTTCGGAAAACCCGCAGCCAGGCTCTGGCAGGTTATCTCGATGTCGTAAAGACCGCTCTTGACAGTAACATTATTCCCCGCTGCCACTTCGAGGATATTACCCGGGCCGATTATGAAGGTTTTGTACTGCCCTTCGCCGCAGAGTTGATGAAACTGGCCCAACAGTACGATTTGCCGGTGAAGATTCGTTTGTGCGATACTTTGGGATTTGGTATCCCCTTTCCAGGTTCAGCCCTGCCGCGCAGCGTACCGAAGCTGATATATGGGCTTAGAAAAATCGGTGTACCATCCGAATGGCTCGAATGGCACGGCCACAACGACCTGCACAAGGTACAGGTAAACGCCGCAACTGCATGGCTTTACGGGTGCTGCGCTGCAAACACCTCAATTTTCGGCGTCGGTGAGAGGACCGGAAATCCACCCCTCGAAGCTCTTGTGGCGGAACATGCACAGATAAAAGGTACTGATGCCAGGATTAACTACGGTGCAATCACCGAACTGGCAAATTATGCAAGCAGAGAGTTAGGATTCAATATACCGGCCAATTATCCGCTAGTCGGTATGAACTTTAATGTTACCCGTGCCGGTATTCACGCGGACGGACTGCTCAAAAACGAAGAAATTTACAACTGTTTCGACACCAGGAAACTTCTAAATCGTCCGGTGGGGGTCGCAATTACGGATAAGACAGGAGCTGCAGGAATCAAGCACTATATAGAGGAAAGATACCAAATCGAAATAGCAAAGCACGACCCGCGAGTTGTTGCTATAAAAGATAAGATTGATTCCGAGTATGCCGCGGACCGCGTCTCGGCAATATCTGATGAGGAAATGAACGCCTGGATAAATGAGGCTTTCGGAAAGGATTTACCCCCTTTGAGGTAACATATCTTGGGGCAAAAAAAAATTGAAGCAATTCTCTTTGACCTCGGCGAAACATTAGTCAACTTCGGAAAGTTTAACAGAGGCACTGTCTTCAAAGAGGCCGGCAGACGCTCTTATTCCTTTCTGAAGAAGCTGAAGCAGCCGGTAGAGGGATTCCGTAAATACTTTTGGCGAAATATGTTGGGTCTCAGGCTCCGGTATTATATATCCCTGATTACCGGAAAAGATTTTGATTCCCTTAAACTGCTCGAAAAATACGGCACGTTAAAGGGTTTCAAGTTAAGTCCCGGGCAGTGGCAGGAGCTAAACTGGCTTTGGTACGAGCCTTTGAGGCAACGCTCCTGGACCGAGCCAGATCTTGCAGATACACTAAACAAACTTACCGGCGCAGGACTGGCATTAGGAATAATCTCAAATACCTTTGTAAACTCCAGTGCACTTGACAGACACCTGGCGGAAGAAGGTTTGATACGTTTTTTCCGTACCCGCCTTTATTCGTGCGACTTCGGTTTCCGAAAGCCTGACAAACGCATTTTCCTTGAAGCCGCTCGTCAGCTCGGGACCCGGCCCGACAATATTATGTACGTAGGCGACCGTATCAATAAAGACATCAAGGGCGCTTTGCGGGCGGGAATGTATGCCGTGCTGAAAAATGCCTACACAAACGCCGGAAAAAAAACACCCGCCGGAACTGAACGAATCGAGCAAATTTCACAACTGCCTGCACTGGTTGAAAAAATCAACGGAGACTTGTCAACTTTGAATACTTCTGGAGAATAAAAGAATAACTCGTTAACGTAGATTTTATCACTACAATGCTTAAGTGTTTTGTCTTCGTGGAAAATCAGGTGCTAATATCGTCACCTCCCATGTATGTAATAATTATAACTCAAACGACATGATTTAGTTTTTACTTCAATGAGAAGATTAATTATAATATAATTCAAGGTATATATCTCAAAACAAAAAAACCGAGTCTTATGGAGCTATGCAAATGGCTGAAGAAGAAATTGGAAAAGTGTCGGATTTCTACGCTCACCCGGTAGTTGCCGGTATAGAATTAACCGCGGGTCTGAAAATCGGTGATAAAATCCGCATCAAAGGTCACACAACCGATTTAGAAATGACCGTTGAATCAATGCAGATTGACAATGCCGACATCCGGGAGGCCAAAGCCGGTGATTCAGTCGGAGTCAAGGTGCCCGAGCACGTAAGAAAACACGATACCGTTTACAAAATTGTCGATTAGATAGGCCCGCACCTTACACCTTAAATTGAGCAATAAGCGGAGTATGGTCGCTGGGTTTATCGGCTGAGCGCGGCTTTTTATCTATCCAACAGTTTGTGCATTTTGCAGCTAAGGTCTTCGTTGCCATGATATAATCCAGCCGCCATCCCATATTCTGCCGAAACGCACCTCCCCGGTAGTCCCAGAACGTATATTGCGCGGCCTGGTTACAATGCCGACGAAAAACATCAACAAAACCCCACTCCATAATTTTATTAAGCGCGTTTTGAACTTCGCTGCAGTAGCAGACATGGCCCCACAATCCTTCGGGGTCGTAAACATCCTTCGGCTCGCGTGCGATATTAAAATCCCCGGCCCAGACAATAGAATCGTTGGGTTTGAAGTGTCTTTTGAAGTATTCGGCTAATCGGGCAAACCACCGGAGCTTGTACTGGAACTTTTCCGACTCGCGGTCGTATCCCTGTGGAATATAAGTATTGACGATTGTGATGCCGTTTATCACGGCCTTTATCAGCCGGGCCTCGTCCTTCGGCTCATCAGCAAGGCCGAAGCTGACGTCTGAAATCGGGCTTTTGCTGAAGATTGCAACGCCGTTATATTTTTTCTGGCCCCTGAAGACAAATTCGTACCCCGATTGGGCGAAGGCCTCGACTGGAAAATCATGGTCCTGTACCTTCGTCTCCTGAACGCAAAGTACATCCGGCTGGTTCGCACCGAACCAGTCCAGGATTATTCCAAGGCGGGTTCTCAGTGAATTTACATTAAACGTTGCGATAATCATTTTAAGTCTCTTTGCGAATCTGCAATTTGATAAAAAACTCTTACCTGACCAGCGAAATAGTAAATACAACACATACAACAGTCAACCAAATATCGGTCTTTTCTTTGCCTGAATAATTGGGTTTTGTGCCTTTGGGCACGTAGGAACGGCGTTATTGAACATCCTTCAGGGTGATAAGGTGCAGGCATTTTACCCATTTTAACATTGGGTTCGTTTGGGTTCGAATTGGGTTTGTTTGGGTTTGTTTTCTTAACATCTGGTTTTGCCGAAATCACAGTAAGTCCTTATTTATCCGTCAGATACATCCATTTTTTAATTGTTAAGATTGGGTTCGTTTTGCATAAAAAAGTTCGTAATTGGTAGCTTTTTCATTGGCTTTGGGGTCCTGAATTGAGGTTTTTGATGAGTTTTGAACACATTTTTTGGCCTCCTTTTTTGGTTAAGTTGTTGTTCGTACAGACCTCGCGTGAAACCCCGGCGCGCCGAGATCTCAATAAGTTCAGTTATAATAACCCCAGCCACAGGTGCCGGGGCTAAACGATCTGAATACTTCTATCGGTCGGCTTCCGGCTTCGCTCTGTAAGCTACGCCGCGACAGGTGCGCCGACGCGCTTCTGTCGGTTGATTGTTAATATGTTCTCTGTCATTCGGCCTCAGCCCTCCATTCTCTGTCATCCGTTCTCCGTTGTCAGTCTTCCGTCTTCCGACTTTGGGAGGTATTATAAGCAGTTTTTTGCAGAAGTCAAGCGCTTTTTGGCCAAAAAATGTTTTTAGCGGTTATTTTGAGCGATTACTGCGTTGTTCTTGCTTGACCGCACGTACTCGATGTATCTGCAAGTACGCCTCCGGTTTTTAGCGGCAATTTTGTCCCCTGGCTGTGTTCTCGGCCAGTCGATGATGCTCGACGTATTACAATACGCCTTTGCTCATCGCAGACCTTCGGCCTTGCCAGATGAGCAAAATCTCGCGCTAAAAAAATATAGATTGATATAGAGTCAAAATTCCGCGCTAAAATGGAATTTGAGTTTTTAGATTGTATCCCGCATCCCTTCAAGCTTGTTCAGGACAGGCAAGTGCGGGACGAGTTTTTGAGTTGGTGGAATTTAACTGCTTTTTGTTTTTTAGACGCTGATTGAAAGAACAAAGCTATATTGCTCTTTTTGTCGTAAGCGATAACTTGACAGGTGCATAAAGGGTAGCGGCTTATTATGCTGTCATGGCTAATCTTATGAAAATAACAAGCGTTCTTATTGCTTTTCGGCTTTGGGATTCGGCGCTTCCTGCCTCCGCAGTGACAAGCTTGGCGGGGGTGACAAAGCACTGTATATTTTCACAAATATAGTTTTGACAGAATAATAGTTGCAGTAGAAATGCGAGGGGTGAGGATTTCAGGTTTTGTGCGAGTTGTGAGTGCAGGTGCTTCATACGGGGTGCATCGAGCGGGGTGCGGTTGCGGGTGTGTATAGGTCCAGGAGCGGCAACGGGGTGCTGGAGCGGGGTGCGGGGATAGAAATAGTTTTGAGTTCATAGTTAGATCCCGTAACGAGTACGGGACAAGGTTTTAGTTGAGGAGCCGCTTACTACTTCGCTCTACGAGCTTCGAGTCGCGGGGATTTCAGCAGGTTCCTCCACTCCGGTCGGAATGACATAGAAAATGCAAAAATCAAAAATTAAAGTGCAAAATTGTGGTGTCGCTACGCGACGGCAGTTTTATCCTGGATTCCGGCTCGTGGGTCGGAATGACATAGAAAATGCAAAAATCAAAAATTAAAGTGCAAAATTGTGGTGTCGCTACGCGACGGCAGTTTTATCCTGGATTCCGGCTCGTGGGCCGGAATGACATAGAAAATGCAAAAAT
>Ga0180433_10009775_pt1 | contig 11673 bp, 29 predicted proteins | sample SS_ome_8_FD_132980 | JGI IMG/M metagenome (GOLD analysis project Ga0180433, IMG submission 132980) | Hypersaline lake sediment archaeal communities from the Salton Sea, California, USA - SS_1_D_1 metaG | ecosystem: Environmental > Aquatic > Non-marine Saline and Alkaline > Hypersaline >... | reverse complement strand
GCAATGAGAAATGAAAAACCAATAGTAGTTAAAACTAATAATTATATGTGGTTTTTATATTGGGAAAGCATTAACGACAAATTTAATGGATTAGTTGAACGACAAAGTAAGAAAGGAAAAGAACTAATTAATACCTATGATAATTCAATAGGATTCTTTGATAAGATAATGAGAATAGCAGAAATTAAAAACCTGCAACTTACTGATAATAAGAGTTTTTATGGGTTAACACTAAAATAAATTGAAAATAATCAGAAAAAACGCAACAAAAACGAAACAACCCACGTATAAGAAATAAAGCGAACGACAAATAAACAAATTTTTAATCTAAACAACTTCAAGATGAAAAACACAATCAAAATTACAAAAGCGCAATTAGTTCAAATGCTGAAAGACTGGTCACATGGTGCGCAACCCGCTGCCCTTCAGTATGTTACTACCCCTAAATTGACAAAAGAGGGAAAAGCCAGATTTGGCGAAGTAACGAGAATTGCAAACATGGGTATAATGTTAGGTTATAACTATACCAATTCAGTAAACAATCAGCGTGAACGTGAAAATGAATTGCGTACCTTTATGGCTCAACAACTTTGGAAAGGTAAAGGAAAAAGATTATCTCCTGCCCTTGCTACCCACGTTGAAAAAGGAACGTTTTACCTGAGTTATAAAAAACAACAGACGTTCAAGTCTTTCCACTTCGATACTGCCCTTAACTTCATCCCTACTGCCCTGCTTAAGCCTTTCTTTCCTACTTATAAGAATAAAAGTCAGGGAACCATGCAGGAAGTATATCACAGGGAAATAAGTATTGATAACATCCGCAGATTGAAATTCAAAAAGACTACCTATGAACTAATCCCTGAGAAATAGGGACGAACATAAAAACTCTAAAAAGGTTACAGAAATGTAGCCTTTTTTTTGTGCCCTTAACTAAGATAGTTTTTAAGCCGTTTAAAAGAGTTTAGTTATTAATGGCACTACCTACTAACCTAAAAGAGTTAAGCCAGTAGTGACGAGCTTAGACCCCTCCCCTACCGTATCCCTCCTCCCCTCCCCCCGTCAGACCCACCCCCTATATGCCCCGGGGTGCTACATGACCATCCTCTCCAGACATAAAAAAAATCTGGAAAAAAATTTACTTGTTCCCATATTAAGACCCCGAAAAATTTCTGGAAAAAATTTTTAACTTTCTCAGTATCAGGGTCTTAAAATTGTGTTTTAGTCTTTATCGGGAACGGTTTTCATGAGTCTGTTGTCGTCTTGTAGCACAAAGTCTATTGCGTGATGCACTTGCTTGCACTTAGCACATTTGTAATAGTTAGTAGGGTCTCCACCGCCTATTTTAATTTCACTGGCATGCTTCACATCATCGAAGTACATATGACCACACTCAAAGCAAGTAGTATATATTTCCATGTTATAAATATAGTTATAATAATTATGATATCCTAATAAGTGTATTGTGTCAAGACATTATATGGTTTACGAAGTGCCATAAGTGCGATTTCCACTTCTTTAAGGCATTCATTTATTCCACCGCCTGTTAAGACAATCTTACCACCGTAGTTCTTCAGGAAGTCCATTACTTCGGGAATATGTATCATGTCGTCAGCGTTTTCCATTAGTTCTCTAACATCACTCTGGTCAGCACCACTATACTGCATGAAGTCCTGCCACATCTCAGCATCAATTTCTCTGCTATCATTTATATTATTTGCTGCCATGTATTGTATGAATTGCACAAGGTCATCATCATCGATGCCTTCGTCCATGCAATATCTGAAAAACGCATAGCCTTTATCAAAGAAATAACTGGCAGCAACATTTTCTTCCTGTATCCCACAGTCTTCCACGAGCCACCAGCGATATTCTTCCTCTGATGGAAATCCCATGTCCTCTCCATTGTACAAGAACGTCATGTTATGCAGGGTATCAAAGACCTCGTTGATATAGTTTCCAAAGTCCCAAGGTTCGAATCCGAAGTAGTCCTGATAAGCTGGTTGGATATCTACTGAAATAAAGTTAGCACCTTGTACCATGCTGAGACCCGCATTCTCAAGGATGCGATATCTTTGCGTTTCTTTTAATAGCTGTTCTTTTCTCATGACGGCATTTCATCTGGGCAATGATTGGCATTGTCTTGGATTTCTTCGAGTTGTGGTAAACCGCCTCCCGTTAGGTTTGCAAATACATATCTGCCATTGCGTAGTGCCTCGATTTGCACACCAGAGATTTGCGTATACATATCAACAACCGCATCATCACCACCACGTTTATATGCATCCCAAAGCATCTTGGTGTAAATATCTACTGTCTGCTTGTCATGACCCATTCTGCTGCCCATTAGACCTGCGAGTTCGGGTATGGTATATACTTCGAGATTCTCGAAGAGTTTTTTTATTTCTTCGTTTATTACATCAATGACTTTCATATTCATAAATACGGAGTCTGTCGTAATAAAGTCTGGGTTTCAGGATTTCTTCTTTACTGGGGGGTTTGTTTGCGACAATCAGTTCTATGGCTGGTTTCAATCCATACTTTTTAATTAAAACCGAGACATACTGACTTGCGTATCTATACTTGATTTCATAGCTGTTTCTATTGGAATTACTTAAGTCATTTTTAATTAAAACCACATCTTCATCATATGGGATAATTGTACCCATGTCTGCTGCCACGTATTCACATATGCCTTCTTCAATGAACTCCGTGTAGTAATTATCCACTGGTAGCATACGGAGTCCCTGTCGCCATTCGTATTCCAATTGCTTCAGGTGTCCCTGCACAACCTGTATCTGATATATATAGGCATGAGTGAGTTCATGCATAACAACGCCTCTCACGAACTTATTTGCTTCTCGGTACTGTGACTTTCTGAAATCCGAAAGCAGTCTGAGTTCATAATCTATATAATTGGCTCGGTTATGTATGACCACGTTATCTGGACGTTCAAAGAAACCAGCTTCGCCACGACTATAACTAACGTAATCACTGAGGTCATCGGTACTTATGAAAGGTTCGAAATACAGGGTATCGCCAACGTGGTTTTGATAGTCTATAATAAATTGATATTCATTGGCTTCGATGTACTTATCTACACCTTTGCTTGTAGGTCTACCCCATTTATATTCAAGTTCTTGTTGAGGTAAGAGTAGTAAAACGGTGAGAATCAGGAGTCTCATAAGTTCAGATTAATACGTCACAACGATTTTCTTTTTTCTCCCAAATCGCAGTACTGGATAGTTTCTGTAATTCAGTTTCATCTTGCCCTGACAAATTCTTTTAACCGTAGATTCTTTCAAACCAAGTTTCAACGCAGCATCTCTTGTACTATCATAAACATCTATCGTGTCATCGTGATAGTGTGTGACAGTTATAACGGTTCGGGTTGCGGTTCTTGGTGGTCTGGGTTTGGGTTCGGGTTTGTACCTGATTTTATATCTGGGATATCTTAATTTAAAACCTTGTTTGGTTTTCTCACCGTATTTCAGGATGTAGTTACTATTTGATTTCGTGCCATTACAGAATTTCTGAACCATCGACAAACCTATCTTCAACTCATATGCGCAGTGACTGGTATTTTCAAATCGATTAATGACTTCACCGTCTTCATTGTATTGTAGAACCGTGTATCTCATGACCTCTGTGGGTTTATCACGATTTTTTATTCTCCTTGCCTTAATTCTGTCCTCACTGGCAAGCATCTTGGCTATATCGAGTTTTCTCGGCACATATCTGAATCGCTTAACGATATCTTCGTGCCTGAACCAATAACAACCGTGTCTGAAATGACCTTCCAATGTATTAGCACTTATTGCCTTGTAGATTTCGGAATCACCAGAATTATTGATTATTCTATAATCACCAAAAACATGAATACCAGCCTCTTTTGCACCGTCCCAGACCTCAAGCAATACGCCTTCCACGCTATATTGGCAGACTCGCTTATATTTGCTTCTACTCAATGCTTTTAGTGTCAGCGCATCTCGTTTCTTGCCAAACCACACACCAGTTGTACCTTCCCAATACCCACGTTTACCATCAAGCATCCATTGCGCATTAAGCAACGGATGTTCGTCCTTGTGTTTATCCACGACTTCCTGAAGTTTTTCGTCATACCATTCTGCTTGACTACACATACTGAGTTCATCAATTTGTATTTCATTATTGACGAAGACCTCACGTACATCGGGATTAGTGTATTGTCGTGTGACTTTGGAATTCGGGACTTTTCCTTCGTGATTAACTTGAATTGTTTTTCCGATATAGTGATAGGTGTCACCAGACCTTACACCATAGATTACCGCCTGTTTTTCCATATCTATAGTCTTGGGTCGCCTTCGAAATATTCTACCTTACCAATAATATAATTGCCTTCGGCTTTGTATGCTGTGAGATATCTGAGTTCCCAGAACTCAGGTGTGAGATGCTGAGTGAATTCACCATATGCCAGTGCCTTGGTCTTGGCATCCCATTCATCTTTGGCACTTACCGTCATGTAAACCGCCTCGCCTTTGTTGCCTCTGGTCGGGTCTTCGTATTTCACTGTCCATGTGGGAATCAGAGTGTTTTCATCAAAGAGTTTCTGGGTCTTGCCTGTATCGGGGTTCAGATACTCTGGTTCTTTATTGGTTCTGGCTTTGAATTCAGTTGCCCAATGCTCGTCAACACCCAACTTAGGTTCGAATTCCAAGCCTTCGTTGTTTTTCCAGAAAAACGTTTTATCATCGATTGTGATTCTGATTTTGTTATCTCTGCCCTGCTCATAGAAGAAGTGATGGGTTCTCACCACGTTTCCTACGGGGTCAAGGATTTCGAGTTTAAATTTTTTCTTTGCCATTACTTAAATAATTGTTTTTTATAGTCTTCTACTGGTGCGTACTTATCACGTCTCAAAACAGCGTTCCTATTGCTTGGGAGAGTTTGGATGTCATAGGTGATGTAGTTCTTTGTACTGGCAGTAAGTGTTATAGTACCAGTGAGTTTGTCACCGAGTTTAATATCCTTGGGTTTGATTCTGTTTTCTTTGACGTACTGATAGAGTTGTTCCTGATTCTTGATTTCGGTTTCCAGATGCAATTGAATCGCTTCTCGGCTTGTACCGCCTCTGAACCTCATTATATTGGCTTGGGTATCGCACCATTCCCAGAACTCCACACTGCTGAGTTTGGTGAGCCATTCTGGAGACACGTGAGGTCTTCTTGGCTGTCTTGCGACCTGTTCTTCTGTAGTTGGAATCTTTTTTGCCATGATTAGATTTCTTTACCGTTTCTCAATACCCTGAAGTCTCTGCAACCCTCGAAATGGTTGTTATCTTCATCGATATACAGTCCGAAGTCCTTGTCTTTTTTCACAACGGCTTCGTAGTCGCCACTGCAAAAACTCGGCATTTCGAATTCGATTACATCACCAGCTTTAAATTTCAACTGGAAATCCTCGCTTACGTTTATTAAACTAAATTTTTCCATATCATCTAATTTCTATGTCTTCTAATTTTATGTTAATTTTCTTTCTGCCGATTTTCACATCGACATGCCAGTTGTCAGGAATATCGACTATATTTCCGACAAATGTTTTGGTGTCTCCGAGCTTCTTGGGTTTATATAATGCGTCTTTGAGATAGTCGTCACTATACACACATACGAACACATCTACTTCGTCACCGAGCTTATATTCGGTATGACCCCATCCCTCGCAATTATTGCAAACATCTTTTCGACTATATCTTCCACAAGCCAAACATCGGTTGTGTTCATCGATTTCGGCTCGACAGCAATGACTGACTTCGCCTTCGCCACCGCATTCGTCACAATAATCTCTAATTATTTCTAATTTCTTAGTCATTATTAGAGGTTTGACTTGGCATGATATCGGGAGCATCACCTGTTCTCGGTATGTCAGTTATACTCGGTGGTGGATTCCCTGTGCTGTCGTAATCAATCAGGGGTTCATTATTTTCCAAATCAATTATGGGTGGTATCTCTATGGGAAACGGCACGTCTGCTATGGGAATCGGTGGAGTTTCACCTAACTCACCGAGATAACCGTCATCGATTTTTGGTGTCCTGTCATACCATTGCTCACGCTCATTAACCGCAGCATCGAAGTTCTGCAAGACATTCTCCAGATATCTTGCAAGTATGAAGTCAGGCGTATCGCTGCCATTCTCCTTGCTGTACTTGTTGATTAGTTGCTCCAGTTCTTTTCTAAAATCTGTTTCCATGATGTTATAGTTTATGGCAACAAGATAGTAAATCTCTGCGAGAATTCCTAATCATTTTGTTGTAAATCCGAAGCACCCGGCAGCGTATCTATCCGTGTCTCGGTATTACCTGTGTGTTGAGGCAAAAGCATCTTACCGTCTTTACCGATTTTTTTCAGAATGGCAAATTCATAGGGTTCTGGTGCGTCATCAGGCATCTTATCCCAATCGAAGAGTTCGTATTTTTCGTTTCCCATGACTAATATATTGCGCTGATATCTCCGCATTTCACAACGAAGATAACAGGTGATTTCCAATCGTCTTCTTTTCTGATAATAATCTTGCCTTCGGGAATGACTTCATGCATTCTCTCCATGATGACCTCAAAGACTTTCTGGGTGATACGAATTTTAACTCCGCTATTAAGTACTAACGTTTTTTTCCTCGCCATTTTATTTTGGTTATGAGTTCAACAATCCAATGAAGTAAGTATGCGCCAACTACTGCAACAAAACCCATTACATGCAAGCCAATCACGCCATAGACTCCTGCTTCGTGTTGCGGAAGTTCAATGCCTTCAATGGTCACATTTGTACCAAAATACGTCCAGACGCAAATCACGACATAAAGCACTGGTACAAGTAACCACTTGTTTCTCGTTATGAATCTGTCAAAAGCGTTCATCATCTTCTGGTTTCGTTATATGTTTTCATTATCAGTCCGAAATCCTTGTTCTCTCTTGCAGCATGGGTTTCAATGACCCTATTGAATTCTCTTCCAACGAGATGATTGACTGTGGTAACGGCATGATAATGTAAATCGGCTTCCTTGGTTTCGACAATAAACACACTGTCTTTTTTGTAAAATGCCCCACCTAACATCATTAACAAGTAATCGTTAACGTCTTTCAGAGTCTTGCCAACAACGGCAAACTGTACTTTGTGTTTGTCTTTGGTAAGACTGCCATTTTTCATTTTCTCCACGGCAGCATCGACATAGATGTCATCGAGTTTCTTCTTGTAATGCAAGTCCATGACCTTCTGTGGGTCTTTGATATATGCAGCGAATAACTGCGTCAGGTGTTCGGGTTTCTCGATGCACAGGGTCTGGCAACCTACTTTAACCAAGTAGCCGTAATCCATTTGTTTCACCACGACATCGTTCATTCTCTGAGGGTTATTTGTGCCAGCGCATGGTTCTTCTTCTCGTATCAAGACCCGACCTTCATTTGGTATTGGAAATCCTTGTTCTGGTCTGTCGCAAGGCACGTCTCCGTGGTCGTATTGCGTAGCCATGTTTCTGCCATCGGCTTCGGCTTGTGTCAGAGGTTCGTCTCTTTCGCAACATTCATCGTTGCAGCATTTTTTTTCGTCCATAATTTCTAATTTATTTAAGTTTTTCTAAATATTTCAGCATGTCGTCAAGGCAGTCATCGAGGTCTTTAAAACCTTCGGCATTGGGACTCGTTACCTGATGACCTTTGCCACCGTAATTCGTGTCCATCCAAAACAACCTGATGTCCCAAATCTGGTCGAATTTCACGGGTTTGTTCCAGATACGAAACCCCAATCCGCTCTGAAACACCTTATCTGCTTTTTCTGCTGTTGTCATTTTCTCTCGGCTTTGAGTTCGTTATAATGTTTATCACATAAAGTTCTCCACCACCCCAAGTCATTACGTAATTCACCTTGTTCTCCACATTCTTCACAGGTTTCATAACTCAATCTTTCATACTTTGCGATAATATCCCATATTTCTTCACTACCGCTTCCGATGTAAAAACGCAATCCCCCAAATTTTTCTTTAATTTGTTTAATCTGTTTGTCCCAACCAGCAGCCAGTAGTTCTTCAATGAGGTCAGCTATCATTTGTAGCCAGCCATCACCACAACTACAAATTCCACGTTTAAGTATTGCAGGTCTGTCGGGAAAATGACCGTTTTCCAAACCACCAATGCTTTCCAGATATTCTTCAAACTGTTTTGTTGTCATTTCTTTTTGAGTTGTTTCAACTTGTTTTCAAGATACTTAATTTCGGCTTTCTTCACCATGTCGTTATAATAACCATAAAGATATCCTCTGCCGTCATTCTTGTCACTGAGATAACAGTTCAAACACCATACAGTACCATCGACTTCGAACTCACAACCAAACTCTTCATGTCCTTCTCCGCAGTGCTCACAAAACGGCAGTGGTTTAATTACTGGCATTACGATGTCACTGGAATCTATGTTGAGAACTTTTACCTCGCCTTCGATATACGCCACATCGTTTTCCAAGTCCCATTCATAACCAAATGGTCTGGTTATCACTTCTTCGTTGAGAAATTCATGCATGGCTTCCCGCATATCAGGGTCGCCATGTGCGTCATACTTGTTTTCCCAATCGACTTCGAATATAACGGTTACGATTGTTTTCATCGTCTTTTCTTCTTTTTTTCGCCATCCCTAACCAATCGATTTACTTTGAATCTGTTGCTGACATCCTGTCCCAATTGAACCAAGTCGGGGGCAAGCCAGCCTTCCTCGACTTCCATCCATTTCCAATTGATACTGTTATCAGCACATCTACCATTTCTGACTTTGACTGTGTATGTGATTCCGAGTTTCTCGTATTTGTATCCAATTCTGAAGCTCGTAACTACGCCTTCACACACAAAGGGTTTGTTTTGTGGGTGGTCGCCCATCGCAAAAATGTCTTGGGTCGTGGTCAGGAAAAACACGGTATCGTCTACGTTGAATTTGGTTTTTATGTCCATAATTATTTTTTCTTAGGTGCTGGTTTTCTTTTTTTCACGTCTTCAGTGATGAAATGCGGGTAACTTTTAGCACTAAAAGTTTCGGTATAACTGCATTCGGGATTATTGCATTGATGAGGGTATTGTGGTGGGTTGCTTGTCAACACAGCACCTACATGTCGTAGAAATCCTGTTTTGCATTCAGGACACTCATAGTCGATACGAAATGTTTTGACTTCGGTTCGGGTTTCCATAATTATTGATTTATATTATCCAAAAAATCTTTGTATTTCTTATAATTAGTTTTCGTCTGCGTCATAATGGTCAGGTGGATTATCATCACAACAATCGCAACCACCACCAAGCTGTTCTTCAAGATATTCAGGTGTGCCAATCATCATGCCCTTAACCTCTTCATCGTCTCTGCCATCGGGGATTGCCAGATTCCAACCCATATCCAATGCAGCCATTGATGCTACCATTATGGGATGTATTTCATCACCCTTATTGAATTTAAGATGTTCGTAGGTTCTGATGTGACCTTCGAGTAATTTTTTCAATGCTTCTTCCGCAGTCATGTGTGCGGTGATATGGTCGTAAAGTTCTTGTGTATTCATTATTTTCTTTTTTTGCGTTTACTTAAATCTATTTTTGGCATTGGTCTTCGAGAAGCACTGTATTCCTTAACGGCTCTGTCGCTGTCTTCGATTTGCTTTGGCGTTAGTGATGGTGTCCAGTACATTTTTTTATAATTTTTTATAATCGTTCGGCTACCCGGAGGCTTGCGCCCATTCGTCATTCTTCGCTTTGGTCTCGGCAATCACAGGGTCTCATTGGTTCAAATTTATAATTGCTTGGTCACGAGCGGGACAAACAAGATGTCCATGCCCGGGGTAGTTCTTCTGATACACCCAATAATATTGGACACCATCGATTACAATTTCTTGTTGGCGCAACATTTGATTATTGGGTTCTGCAACATAATTTGGTTTCTGGAACAAACTACATGCCCCCAGAAACAGAATCATTAGAATTAAAATCGCTATTTTCTTCATCTTTTTCTTTTTTCACTAATATATCCAGTGCATCGAGTAATTCCGTGCTCTGTCTCTTATCTTCTCTAATTGCTTGCTGCAAATAGAATATTGCTTTTCTCAGATTACTCAGTGCCATTATTGTTTAGTTGTACCAGTTATCCAGCCATCACCATCTGGTTTTTTTCTTATCATTTCTTTCAATGCTGCATTGGCGTTGTCAAGGTCTTCTTTATAAGCATTGGCTTTCTTCATCAACTTAGTTAACTTGCCCTTCAGCACCATATTTTGTTTCTTCAGGTCTCTAATAAGGAATGCTGCCTCATATTGTTCTGCCCATTCCAGACCCTCAAGAATTTCCTTGTCTGTTGGTGGTTCATACGGTGGCATCTCAACCTTAAAACTTTTGACTTCCGCTTTAACTTCACGGGTTTCGACCTGTAAGTCGATTGTCGGTATCTTTTTCTTTTTTAAAAAATTAAACATCTTATCTCATTTTTGCCCTTCTCATGGCGTTGATTTTATCTCGAAGTTCTTGTTTTCGGCTTTTTTGTGGTGGTAGTGGTGCATCATTGATATTGAATGTCATTGTATGTGCGCTTCCAAAAGGATTAAATTCCTGTTCGAATTCCTGACTGACATCATAGTCAATTCCACCGTCTTTACTTCGTTTCCAAGTCATAATAATTCTTTCTTTATTTTCTTCAATATTTTAACGATACCATTATCACACATGGATTCATTCATTGATTTCAATTCTTCACCACCACTGTGATAATCTATTTCTCTGTTTAGAATTGCAATTGGGTCTTTTACTGGTTTAGAACCAATCCATTCGGAAGTATAGATGCTGGCAGTGTCCCATTTCTTCACAACGAATCCGATATGGGTAATACCAGTACGTTCATCTTTGATTTGGCAGATGCCATCGATTTCCTCATTGTCTTCGAGTTCCCTGATTGGCATAAGACCCACGAAGTCTTTGAGGTCATATTCATGATAACCTTTGGCGTAGGTGAGTCCGTTCTCTGGTGTATGGTCTTCGATTTTCTCAACCAAACCAATGTTGAATTCCCCATAGGGTGTGCCGACCATTTCATTTTCATCGATAGCTTTAAAGTATTCGATAACGGTTTCGAGTTTATCGATTCTGATTTTATCTCCTACCTTTAGTCCTTTATCCATCGGTCATCACATTTAATAATGTATGTAATTCCATTTTTAGTTGTCTCCTGCCCATGAGTTGAAGGTCATTTCCGAGTTTTTCGTAGATTTCGTCATCACTCATATTTGGCACGTCATAGGCGAATCGTTGTCCATTGATACCATTGAAGACGATGTAACCACGTTCTTCATTGTCTTTAAAGTTATGGTGTGGGTTATGACATAACCCCATTAGAACACCTATTTTAATCACTTCTTCCTTGGTCATTTCATGCCTTCTTTTAACATTTGTTCGATTTTTTCATCGGTACTCAGGTCTTGGAAATACTGAACAGCAATTGCTTTACCTCTGAGTACCAGTATTGCATGTCGGAGTCTGTTTTTAAATTGGAATCTCTGACTATAAGGTTTGGCGATACACCAATGCACATATAGTTGACCCTCATATTTCATTTTCTCACAACTCTGGGTGCTGTGATAACTACTGAATTCATCGACTAATATTGGTTTCATTCAGCAAATATAATCATAGTAAAT
>Ga0180433_10009774_pt1 | contig 11675 bp, 10 predicted proteins | sample SS_ome_8_FD_132980 | JGI IMG/M metagenome (GOLD analysis project Ga0180433, IMG submission 132980) | Hypersaline lake sediment archaeal communities from the Salton Sea, California, USA - SS_1_D_1 metaG | ecosystem: Environmental > Aquatic > Non-marine Saline and Alkaline > Hypersaline >... | reverse complement strand
TTTCTATTCCCATCCAGTCGGAGAATTCAAGTATCTTCTCGGGATGCTCTTCGGAATATTTCTCCCAGAAACCTATGCCGTCTAACAATACGGCTCCTCCGGCGTGTTGAGGGAAATTCTCATTGGCCTTGCCTTTGTCCCAGTCCTGAAAGACGTAGTCTCGATAAATCACCCATCCCGGCGTAAGCCACCAGGTCTTTCTTCCCTCGCTGATTTCATATCTTTGGCTTTCACTGGCTAACATATCCATGCAATGAGTTGCATTTGTCCTGGAGATTGAAATTCCGATTCCCTGCTCCTGTATCATTGTATCCATACTCTTGTAAGGATTATCAACATTGACGTAGCAGAATTTGCCGCCATAAACGATGATGATTTTATTGGAGTGTTGTTTGGCAAGATTGATTTTTTCTATCAATTGGCTTTCAAGCTCTTTCAGAGCTTCATGCCGCCCGGGTGTTGTGTAGAGAATCCTCCTGGCATCCAGGAAGCCCTGCTTTCTCAGATAGTTGAGTTCCGGGGCAAGCGTTCCACAAGATATTATGACATAATCTTGAAAAGATATCTGTTCCGCCATTTTTTCGCGACCTCACCCTTCCTGGTTTTGGATAAATACACTTTTCAAATTTTCTCCCCAAATATGGCCGATCCAATTCTGACCATATTCGAACCTTCCTCTATGGCTACCCTGTACGAATTTGTCATACCCATAGACAGATACTTCATATCTACGTTTGGAAGGCGAAGCTTCTTGATTCTTTCAAATATCTCTTTTGCCCTTCTAAAGTATGGCCTGACGTCTTCAGGATTGCCAAAGCGAGGCCCCATGGTCATAAGGCCCTCTAATCTTATGTGCTCAAGGGCCGACAGAGCCCGGACTAACTCGTCAATGTATTTATCAAAAGGTTCGTGTTCGGATGGCTTGATACCTGCTTTTGAAAACTCGCTACCAATGTTTATCTCTATATAAGCCGGAACTCTTTTCTTTCCTGCTTTTTCGACTCTTCTATCAATAGCGACGGCCTTTGCCAAAGAGTCGACCGTCTGAATGACATCGAAGATTCTCAGTGCTTTGTTGATTTTGTTCGTTTGCAAGCTGCCTATCATATGCCATCTGACCTTGGCTGCATCCTTCTTTAGAGCACTATACATCTGGCCGGCTTCCTGAACGTAGTTTTCACCAATATCTGTAGCACCGGCATCTATGATCTCCCTTATCTCCTCTGCGGTTCTTGTTTTGCAGGACACAACGATGGTAACGTGATCAGGGATTTCTCGCCTGATTCCTGCATAATTCGCCGAAATACTCATGTTCAGGATCGCCCCATCAGCGCTTAAAGACGTTTGCGCTGTTTTTCAATACTTCCTCGACTTCTTCTGCAGTTTCGAGATGTTTTAGATTTGTGGCAGGCACGTTGCTTGGTCCGCATGTAAACCATTTTACAGCAGCATCTGGTTTTCGGGATTACGTGTCTCTCCTACACTGGTCACATAAATGCCGGACTTGTCTTTAATTGGGCACTTATTCTGACAAATTCCGCAGCCCACGCACAGCTCGGGATCGACATGGGGCTGTTGCACGAGGACTTTTTGGCCCGATTCATTCGTGACTTCAATATCCTCTACCCAGATCGCTTTGTCTGGCGTTGGGCAGTGCTCCTCGCATACGATACAGGGACGAGCCGATGCGTAGGGAAGACAGCGGTTCTTATCTACAAAGGACTGGCCGATCTTTATCTTGTGCTTTTCCTCTAATGATAACTCTCGGATGGCGCCTGTAGGACATACCTGGCCGCAGAGCGTGCAATCGAATTCGCAGTAGCCGATATTCATATTCAACACAGGTGACCACAATCCTTCGATCCCAGCCTCCAAATTGGCCGGCTGGATGGCGTTCGTCGGACATACTTTCATACACTCGCCGCAGCGAATACAGCGGCTAAGAAACTCCTGTTCCTCCACAGCCCCCGGCGGGCGGATCAGGGCAGGATTAAAAACACGGTCTGAAGCTTGAGGATGGACCCGCGACAGGCAGGCCGCTCCAACTCCTAATGTCCCTGCGGCCAACACATTTCGCCGCCCGAGGTTTATCGCCGGGCCCTTGCCGGGTCTGAAAAAGTTCAAAAGCCAGCGAAATATTACGTTATCCGACCATTTCTTCATGAATGTTCCCTTGAGGGCACCGCAAATTCGAAAGAAATCGCCTGCTTCGGACAAGCCGCCCTGCAGTTCCAGCAAAAAAAGCATTCCGCCGGCTTCCAGGCCTCGGACTGCTCGGAAGGGCCGTCCGGATTCGAGCCTCCGGGACAAACTGCTACACAAATCCGGCAATTATTACAGGCGGCATCATCTTTCTTCAGCCGGAGCACCGGATTCTTGCCAATCAATCCCAACAATGCTCCCAGTGGGCAAACATAACGGCACCAGAAGCGGTGTCTCCAGAGATTAAGGGCCAGGATGCCGCAGAAGATGAAACCGATCAAAATGCCGAAGTAGTACTGAGGGCGCCCTTCAACCAGCAGGTTATTGCGCAGGACTTCGTATGTGGGTTCTGACACTTTCGTGATTTTCACGCCGCCGAGGCCGGGATCATTCTCATAAAGCCATGCAAACAAGGCATGCGTGCCCGAATTGAATGCGGGGAACACGGCCGTCGCCAGAGATCGGTAGAGAAGTGAGAAAGGATCGAACCATCCGATGAGATTGAGTCCCGTGAGCGTTCCGGCGAGAAGGCCGATCAGAATCAGGTATTTCCATCTTTGGCGCCGACTGTATCGCGCCCTTTTCAATCGTGATGCCGTAGAGCCGCCTCGCAGTTGGGTCATCACCTGATGCAAAGTGCCAAAAGGGCAAATCCAGCCGCAAAACCAACGACCCAAGAACATCGAGACGAACAAGGTCCCCAAAGACAAAAGCAGCGCCAGCGGAACGGGATTACCGGCCAGCCATGTCGCCACCAACACGAGCGGATCCAACTCGAAAAAGAGCGTTACGGGTCCGCCCGTTTGGTTGACAGGGTGGTATGCCGTCTGCAAAAACAGGTAGATAAACAGCAGCAGGCATAGCGTCTGGATACAGCGACGCAGCCAGACGACTCCACCGACTTTCCGAGTGCCTCGCGCCACTGGAACCTCACACCAAAGATTCTGCCGGTGACAGTGATTTATAGTCCATGGTCCCTAAGCCGCGGTTAGCCCCTTCGACAATATGTGCGATTTTTTTCGCCTCCATACCCAGAAGCGTCGCGCCGAAGGCATCGATGGCCACCTGGTCCACTCCGGCAACTAAGGTGTCCTTACGTTTAACATCGTCCAGGTCGCCACCCCTCGGGCCGTTGACCGGGAGAACTCGAATCCCATCCAGTATAGTTAGCTTGGGCTTAACGAACGCGGCCAGGTCGGGCAGTACATTTGCGAGGTCCTGGTGAAACCGGCTCCGGGATCCGCCGCAGACACCCATCAGGTTCTTGATCCCCAGCGTGGCGCCGGCCAGACGATGATGTTTGGCGATCGCAATATTAATAAACGTGTCGACCTCCATCATTTCCGTGTACATTTCCCACTCTTTGAGGGCCTTGCCTTTGAGCGCCATTTTCTTGAACTTTCGCTTGTCAAGCCGAACGACGCGGGCTCCCATCTTCTCCGCCGCCGGCTGGATGCGGGAATTCGGATAGGTCCGTTCGGCCGCATTGCATGGATTGTCACCAACCATCACTCGTTTGGCCCCAGACTCAAAACACATCTTGACGACCGTCGCCACCACGTCCGGATTAGTGTTGCCCGCCTGCTCCGGCGTCCGGTCCCAGGCGATGTTCGGTTTAATCCAGACCGCGTCGCCTTTGGAGACGAATCGCGACATACCGCCCAGATCCTGGATAGCCCGGCGTGTCAATCGTGTCGCTTCTTCAGCAACGCCCTCAGATTCTGCCGGCGAGGTGCGGTATTTGGCAATGCTCATTTTTTTAGCCGTTGAGGCGTTCGCAAGGCCTGTACTAAGCGCGCCCGCCTGCAGGCCGGCACCTGCCAGTGCAACTTGTTTCAGAAGAACTCTTCTACTTAAGTCAGTCATGACTTTCACCTCCAATAGCCCTTGTTCTAATTGTAAAACAGACTACCACGAACGATGGGTGTATTATAGTGAAGATGCAAGAGGCCCGCAATTGCCAAAAAAAGATCAGTTCTGAAAAGATTTCTTGGATTATGAAAGAGGCAATTCTGATTGGTATACATGCCCGGTTCTGCTGTAACCAAAAAGACACGTTGCGCTTGAACTCGAAGCAAATAGGGTGGCCATGGCCTTCTCAATTCGTTGAAACAGCCCAAGATTGCCACAGCCGAAGCAGCCAAAACAGAAGTGCCATAGAAGCCGATTCAAAAAGCTGATCATATGCCAGGCTTTAGTAGTCTGTAACATATACTTTGCGTACTTGTCATTGCGAGGCCCGCTCTGCAGGCCGCGGCAATCCTAACCCCAACGATTGAGATTGCTTCGCTTGACTCGCAATGACACCCGCCAGTTGAGTGGTTACAGGTTGGTGTATCATAACAAAGAAATTTGCAGGTATCCACCCTCAACCGGCTGGGCAAATATGCACGAATTCATCTTAAAATAGTCTTCTTAGTCGTCCCGAACACGTCCGTTCTCAAGATGCAGAGTCCTCGTGGCATATTTAACAGCGTATGCGTCATGAGTAACCAAGAGCACCGATCCACCCTTTTCAGCGAATTCCACTAAAGACTTGATCACAATCTCAGCGTTTTCCCGATCGAGATTTCCCGTCGGCTCGTCGGCAAGGATAAGACCCGGGGAGTTGATCAACGCACGTGCAAGCGCTGTGCGTTGCCGTTCACCGGTGCTCAGCTCGGCCAGGGTGTGATGGACGCGATCAGTCAGACCAAAACATTCAATCAGTTGCATTGCTTTTTCGTGAGGATTTTCTGCTCTCAGCAAAATCGAAGGCGTCAAAATATTTTCGAGAACAGTCAGGTAAGGTATTAAATGAAACTGCTGAAAAACAAATCCTATTCTTTCAGCCCTGACTCTTGCCCTCTCGTCGAAAGACATAGCATACGGATTACGGTCCTCAATCAGGATTTGGCCTTCATCCGGCGCAAGCAGAGAGCCTGCCGCAAAGAGCAGCGTGGATTTCCCGCTTCCGCTCGGCCCCTCGACGGCAACAAATTCACCCGAGTTCACGTTCAGCGAGACGCGATCCAGCGCCCTTATCTCTTTCTCCGATTTACGATATACCTTGCTGATGTTTTGAATACTAAGCACTATAACACCTCATTTCTCTCTTAGCACGGCCACTGGGTCCTGCCGGGCCGCCATTATCGCAGGTATCCAGCCGGATATAACGGTCAACATCGGTGCCGCAAACAGTGCGGCCAGTAACAGACCGGGATTAGGCAGTCCCATAGCAGTAATTCCGTCGACATCCCTTTCCAAAACAGACCCCAGCCAACCGCCAAAGCCAAGACCGGCGAAGATTCCTAACGTCCCTCCAAGCAGGCCCATTGCCAGAGACTTGGAAAGAAACAGAAGCATAATATGCTTTTTGCGAAAACCCATTGCTCCCTGGATGGCAATTTCAACCTTTCGATCCCGGACATTGTTGAATCCCAGCAGGCCGACCCATACGGCACAAGCTACCATGACCAGGGGAACGAGAACGGCCACAAATGCTTCGCGCTCGGACCTTATCTGCTCCCTGTGGAGCCTTTCTCGCTCAACGGCCGCTTTTGCCTCTTTGCCTACACTTGCTCTGGCCTCCGCTCTGGCAACGGCCCTGGATCCTTTCTCGATAACTTGTGTACCGGGAAGAATCCGCTCTACCTCCTGGCGAATCTTCGGCAGAAGACCGTCTATCTGCGAGCAAACACATTCGAGAGCCAGAATAGCATTGATAAGACCTTCTTTGTCGAGAAGCTCCTGGGCCTCGCTCAGATGAATCCATGCCGTAAAATCATCTTTGCTGCCCCGTTCATCATAGCACTTATGAACGGTGAATTCTCTGCCAAGAAGCTTGACGTTGTCGCCGGCTTTCAAACCAAGGCTTTGGTGCAATCCGAAGCCAAGCACTATGGTCCCCTGCGGCACCGGCTCGACAAGCGGCTTCCTCGGATTCTTGTGGAGGTTCGGAACTTCACCTCGCGTCCCAACCAGGGTAATCGTGCGTTTTTTCTCCGGCCATTTTACTCTCTCCTGTAAGCTCGGCAGGAAATGACGCACCAAAACAATTCCTGAATCCGCCAATCGCATGACATATTCTTCCGGCATGTATTCTGAAGGATAACCCCTAAGATGCAGGTCGCGGATACTCTGCTGCTTCGGAAGAATCAGAAGGTTGAAACTCAGTTTCAGTGCGGCTTTTCGCATTTCATCCTGCAACACTGCCATCTTCTTGGCGGTCTCTTCTTCTTTCTCGGTTAATATCTTAGAGGTATTAAGATCATGTACCTGCAATAGTGTCAACGCTCCGCTCAACGAACCAATGGCAACGGTAACAGCGAACACCCCCAGGACAAAGCTCCGCCAACGGTGCAAAATTTCCTTTAGTAGCATGTGCCGAATCTTCATGATTGTCTCCTTCGCCAAGGCATGACGATCTTGCCGTCGAGGTTGTTATTGCTCTCGCAAAGCCACAGCAGGATCCAGCCGGGCGGCACGCGTCGCAGGAATCCAGCTTGCAGCTATTGTGATTACCACCGCCACAAATACTGAGAGACCAAGCAGTCCAAAGTTGAACATCCACTGACGGCTGCTCTGGCCAACAGGTTTGAGCCAGATATTGGCAAGAAAACCTCCGATCCAAAATCCCGCAAGACCTCCTACAAGACCCATGGCTGTAGCTCTCGCCAGGAAGATGCATAGTATCTCCCGCGAACGAAAACCCAGTGTGCGGAGTATCCCTATTTCCGGCTGCCGTCCGCGTACATTCCCCGCCGCCAGGAACGTAATCCACACAACGCATATGAGTATCACCAAAGAACCCAGAACCCAGGCAAAACGCACCCACGTTGACTTCAGGCGAGCCATGTTCTCACGTTCCCTCTCAATGGCGGCTTGTCCTTCGCCTTCCACTTTAAGATAGGCGTGCATTTTGGCAAGAACACTGGACGCTTTTTCGATAACCTGGGTGTCCGGGAGTATCATGGCGATCTCGGCCCTGATTTTCGGGAGATTTGACCATGAGCTGCGGCATTCAAGAGCAAGAATTTCGTTTATTGACCCTTTTTTCCCGAGCAGCTCCTGCGCATCGCGTAAATTTACTGATACTGTCATATCCTCAACCGTGCCCATCTCTTTGCGACACCCACATACCTCAAACTGCCGGCCGATGAACTGAATCCTGTCACCAACATTCAGTCCAAGTCCCTGGTGAATCTCGTTACCCAGCACGATCTCTCCCCTCGGGACCGTAATAAAAGCCAATCCTTCGATCTGCGCTGAAGGATTCACGGGTTTGTCCGATACTCCTTCAAGGACAACTGCCCATTTCGTCTCAGGCCACTTCACTTTCTGACGTATTTTAGGCACAAGATGTTCAATAGTGACAATCTTAGACTGAGCCAGGCGGTCAATATACTGCTCAGGCATATACTTAGCCCCGTAATCATCGGCATACCAATCGCTGAGGTTCTGATCTTTGGGAAGAATAACAACGTTGAATCCAAGCTTGCGCATCGCTCCTTTAACGTCCTCTTCCATAGCCTGCATCATTCGCCTGGTTTCAATCCTTTTCTGCTCCAGAATTGTTCGGACCCTTGCATCATGCAGATTCATGAGTGCCAGCGAACCAGCCAGGCATGCAACGGCCACGGTAACGGACACCAATCCCAGTCCAAAATTCAATTTGCGATGAATAATCTCTTTAAGTATAAGTCGTGAAATGGTCATTTTGCTCACTGTTTGCTCAAGAATTTTGCCGTCCGGCGCTTAGAGTCCCCTTGGCGTCGACGTAATGTCTGACACCTGCTGCGGAGAATTCCACTATGTGTTCGATACTCTTGGCCATTTCGACGACAGGCTTGTTTCTGCCATTAAGCCCTTTAAACATGGCTTGAGTTTGAGTCAAGTGCTGAAGTTGTCCGAGGATAGACTGAATGCAAAGATCTGCCGCCGAATCCTCTAATCCCGGACAAGCTTTAACCAACGCTCTTTTCATCTCAACTTGTGCCGGCAGGATAAGCTGTTCTCTGATATGCCTTGGCAAGTGGGGGTTCTGTTGCTCTTTCATGACTAGTTTTAGCGCAGTATTGTTGCCGCCGCTCTCAAGAAAAGGTTGCAGGAAAGCATTGCAGAACGTGCGGATCAGTTTCTCTAAAGTGATTTTCCCCACTATCTCGCAGAGGACTTCAGAAATGCTTGGACTGTCTTGGCACTCAACCTTGCTCATCTGACGGTGAAAGACTTCGATGTAGAGATTATCTTTGCCGTGGAAATAGTAATTCACCGCACTAAGATTGCAGTGCGCCTTCTTTGTAATTTCTCTAATTGATGTTTCTGCATAGCCTTTTTCGGCGAAAAGATTCTCCGCCACGTCCAGTATCTTTTCACGGAGGGTGTCTCTCAAGACCTTATCGCGTGAATGCCGCATGTTTTCTTTTCTACTCAAGCCGCCATCTTTTTGCTTCGTACATCCACAAACCATGAAGGCATAAGCCCGTGTTTTGCCTCGGGCGCTATTCTCGATCTCTTATAAATAACAGCGGAAACACAATGTCGCCGACGCAACACGGGATCCAGACGGCCAGAAACAGGAAGAAGAAGATAGCAGACTTGCGCACTCTCCCTTTGCCATCAGAATATGAAAAAGTGACGCCCACGTGCTAAGAAGGACTTAATTCCTTCTTGACGTAGTACAGGCGGTGATTCTGGGCTTTGCGCTCGATTTTGCCTTTGGTAAGAAGTTCCTCTACATATTTGACAGCTTCATTTGGATGAAGACCGAGACCATTGCCGATGTTTTCCACAGAGCACGGGCGATGCTCTAATAGCACGAGAACGTCCTCGCTTCGGACGGACAGGTTCTCTTGCGTGTCAATTGTTGAGTAATCAGTGATTATTTCTGCATTCTCATGCAACTGGTTGGCTATGGCTCTCAACCGACTCTCTGAAACGGGCTCGGCAAAATCCTCTGCAGGCGGTCGAGTTGCAGTATTCACCTGGACTTTGTCCGGAGATATCATCTTCAAATAATAAGCAAGCATATCTATCTGAGCTTCAACCGTAGTCACACCACCTAAAAGGAAGACTTCGAGCCAATAGTCTCCGGAATATTCGTTTCGAAAATCCACCAGTCCTCCCAGCATTTTGTCAAACGTTATGTCGGGGTAAGGTCTGTTGACATAGCGGAAGAGCAAATCACTCCCGGCATCCAGCGACGGAAGGACCAGGTCGGCAGCCAATAAAGAACTCCTCAACTCCGGCAACCATAGCAGTGAGCCGTTAGTCAGCACTGCAACAGGGATATTGGTGATATTCTTGATCCCTGCGATTATTTTTCCCATTTCTGAATGAAGCGTCGGTTCTCCCAGTCCGGATAGCGTTATGTAGTCGGGCCTGGATTCCAACTTGTCTTTGACCTGGTTAATGACCACGTCAGCCGGGACCCACTCTTTCCGTTCCGTCGTTTTGTTGGTTGTTATTCCCAACTGGCAATATATGCAATCATACGTGCACGTCTTGAACGGCACCAGATCAACTCCGAGCGAACGCCCAAGCCTCCTCGATGGAACTGGTCCATATACGTATTCTTGTTTTTCGATATCGTCAGTTTGCATACTAATGATTCAGAACGCCCCCTTCGTTGACAACCAAAGCCATACTTTTGATCAGCATTCAGATCAGGTGTCTCGGCAGTTGATGAGCCATCGTGACTCTATACCTGTACTTCTCTTGAACCAAAATCACTGAATGAGAAATAGCATCTGTGAAGGGTAGAGCATCGGTAATCAGTAGTGACGTCTCTACTTTCCATGCACAATGTATCGTTCACCATAGCCTGAAAACACCGATTCTGTCGATGAAGCAATATACTGTGTATCTCCTACAGACATACTCTACAACCCGTAGAACACATGAAACATTTATCTGGGATGGCGTTACTAATTTCTCGTGCGGCGTCTGCGCCTGTACAGTGGGCAAGGCCGATATGCTGTATATTGTAATTGCGAAAGGCGCTTATCGTGTGTTCTATGCGGTCCTGAGAGGCGTTCAACAGATGCATCCCGCCTACAACACTATCAATTTGCTTGTTTCCGCTTAGCTTCATAACGTAATTCAGGGTATTAACAACACCGGCGTGAGAGCAACCCAGAAGAATGACCAGGCCTCTTGGGGTATCAAAAAATATCGCCTGGTCATCAGGTAATGTGTCTGCTCGCTCACAATTCTCATCAATGTAGAAAGCCCCGCCAACGTCTTCAAAGTCGGTGTTTCGGGGTATCGAACCGGTGACGAAGAGTCCCGGCATGACTTCCCCAGATGCTTCCGTCCACACAACTCTATTCTTCTCAGCATGGGAGCGAATGACGTCCTTCACAGAGTCCTGCATGCCGATAGCCCGGGCCTGGGCGCCCTTACAACTGAACTTAGGATCGAGAGCTGCCGGATGTATGTAGACCAATGCTTCAGGGGCCGCATCAAGCACGGCCGCAAGACCACCTGTGTGATCGTAGTGCCCGTGGCTCAATATGACGGCATTAATCCTGCCTAAATCGACACCCAATTTTTTTGCATTTTTGAAAAGAAGACCGGTCTGACCGGTATCGAAAAGCACTCTCCGGTCACCGTATTCGATCCAAAATGACAAACCATGCTCACAAGATAATCCCGTTTCTAAAACGGTGTCTTCAACGAGTGTCGTTATATAAAGGTAATCACTCATAAGTTCAGTGATCGCAGATATTTTCTCCCGCCTGTAACGTGTTGCCGAGATAAGCCGAGACAAGGCTCTCAGGGCTCTCCGCAGGGGCGCCTACGACTACCTCTATCTGATTCTGTTCAAATAATTGCTGCGCACGCTGCCCCATGCCGCCCGCGATAATGACGTTTACACCTTCTTCATGGAGCCATTTCGGCAGGGCGCCGGGTTCATGTCGCGGAGGGGTAAGGTCCTTCCGATCCAAAACCTGACCAGAATCACCGTCGGCATCGATGATGGCGAAGGTGTCGCAGTGGCCGAAATGCTGGCTCAATTTACCTTCAATTATTGGAATTGCTATACGCATCTTCTTGTCTCCTTTTGATAATGACCGTGCTTCTTTTGCTTTCGGGACGTCATCGTCGATTTGCAGAAGTGCCTCTGCTATCTTCTCAAACGCTGTTGAGGCTGCGGTTTGTTTGTGGTAATGAATGAAGGGTTTTCCCGAATCACAAGCATCCACGACTTGTGGATCGATTGGAATTCGCCCCAGGAATCGAACGTGCATCTGCCCGGCCATCTGTTCCCCGCCGCCCGATTTGAATATGTCAATTCTCTCGCCGCAATTCGGACACACGAAGCCGCTCATGTTTTCCACGACGCCCAAGATGGGAAGATTGAGGTTGCGGCAGAAAGAAATGCTTTTCCTTACATCCGCCAGTGCAACTTCCTGCGGCGTGGTGACTATAAGGGCACCGTCGGCACGTTCGAGGAGCTGAATAATTGACAGCGGCTCATCACCCGTTCC